>Ga0078972_1017420_pt1 | contig 10323 bp, 12 predicted proteins | sample YelNatPaOPGAMG01_FD_67568 | JGI IMG/M metagenome (GOLD analysis project Ga0078972, IMG submission 67568) | Hot spring thermophilic microbial communities from Obsidian Pool, Yellowstone National Park, USA - OP-RAMG-01 (SPADES assembly) (version 2) | ecosystem: Environmental > Aquatic > Thermal...
CGGCTCGAATGTCTCGGGTTTCCAGAGAACGTCCCTGATAAGCCTAGGTGGGTCTATTGATGTTAATGGAAAGAAGATTGGTATTCAGACTGTTTGCTTGGAAGAGGATGCGGCCAGGAAAACCGAGGAGAAACATGAGGGGTATGTTAGCTACAGATTGGATCGTCTAGGTATCCCTCTCATAGAAGTGGCCACGGCTCCAGACATAGAGTCTCCAGAAGAGGCACGGGAAGTCGCGCTACGTATAGGATTACTGTTGAGGGCTTTGGGGAAGGTTAAGCGGGGTCTAGGAACGATTAGGCAGGATCTCAACATCTCTGTGGAGGGAGGTGCAAGGATAGAAATTAAAGGTGTACAATACCTAGACCTCATACCTAAAATAGTTGAATTGGAAATTCAAAGGCAACTATCGTTGCTCGATATAAGAGATGAGCTCAAGAGAAGAAATGTCAAAGAGGAAGACCTCGTCTTTGAGCCTGTCGACGTCACAGATATACTAAGAAGTTCACAGTCAAAAGTAGTAAAGAAGGCTCTCGATTCTGGAGGCGTAGCTTTGGCCCTTAAACTTAAGGGGTTTGGAGGTTTACTGGGCAGAGAAATCCAGCCAGGACGCAGGCTTGGAACAGAACTAGCCGACAGGGCTAGATATTGGGGCGGAGTTGGGGGACTATTTCACAGCGATGAGCTACCAGGATACGGGATAACCAAGGACGAAGTTGAAAAAATAAAGACCAGGCTAGGAGTCGAGGCGAATGACGCCTTTATACTAATTGTGGATTCACGCGAAAAAGTAATGAGGGCATTAAAAGCTGCATATGAGAGGGCAAAAGAGGCATTAGAAGGTGTCCCAGAGGAAACACGTGCGGCGAATCTTGATGGAACCACAAAGTTTATGCGTCCACGGCCTGGAAGCGCTAGAATGTATCCAGAGACCGACATACGACCAATCAGGATAACTCCAGAATACCTAGAAGAGTTGAGGAAAAACCTGCCAGAGCCCCCAGAAAAGACACTTGAAAGATTAATGAAAGAATATAGCTTGCCAAAAGATATGGCGTTCCAGCTTTTCAGCCAGCAACAAATATACTTTTTCGAAGAAGCTGTTAAGACAACTGGCCTGGCACCGCAGCTCATAGCTACAACATTGACGAACACCATTGTAAGTCTCCGGCGAGACAATATACCAGTAGAAAACCTAACAGAAGAACACTTACTCGCCACATTTAAGGCTGTAGCAGATGGTAAAATAGCAAAAGAGGCAATACCAGTTGTTTTAACGGAATTTGCAAAGAATCCTGATGCATCTCTCGAAGAAGTTTTAAAAAGAGCTGGGCTAGAAAGGCTTACTATTGAAGAGCTAAGAGAAATAGTCAGGAAAGTAATCCAGGAGAACAGAGAAGACGTTTCGCAAAAGGGAGAAAAAAGCTTTGGAAAACTGATGGGAATAGTGATGGAAAGAGTTAGAGGCCGAATAGACGGAGCAGTGGTAGCGCAGGTTCTCCGAGAAGAACTTAAGAAGGCTATCTCTTCTTAGAGCGTGCTTTTTCTTCCCTAATTTTTTTAAGGTGCAACGCAATAGTCTTTATCACGGCGCTTTTCTTCATTTGTGCTTTTACTATCAACCTGCCTCTCGAGTCAAACCAGAAACCAGGATGCTTGGCTTCTGGGTCGACAATTACCGTGAATCCAGCCTTTACTGCCGCGTCCTTTATTTCTTCTATTGTTGGTTTATCGACAGAGAGAGATTTAGAGACGCGTCTCCATTTTCTGGGCTTTGAAGAGTCAAAATATTCCGGCCAGATAATATATCCTTCTCTTTTTCTCATTTCTATTCAACGAGAACCGCGTTTAAGACCCCGTCCTGGCCAGGTCTGGAGGTAATCACAGCTTTTCCAATTTCTGTCTGGACTATTGCTCCCTTGGTTATTATGCCCCTTCTAGCCAAGTCTTTGTTTGAGGGATTGTCAATGAACTTGGTAATCTTCGTTTTTACTGTTTTCTTTTCTTTCGGAATATACACATTTACCTCCATAGCTTGTTTTACTTTGGCTTTGTATGTCTCACCAGTTGCTTTTACAACTTTAATCTCGTTTTTCTGTCCGATAGTTGTGAGTATAGGATATCCCCCAGTCAAGGATTTTCTCTTCTTCTTTGCAGTTCTCCCCTTTAGTCCTCCTGTTATTTTTCTTAAATCGTTACCGTGGTATATACCCATACCTCTACCCTTTTTCCAATTCAAAAACTGAAAATATAAATATTTTCAGGTGTTTCCAGTATCAACTGGTAGGGGAAACCAAGAGTTTCCTGTTTCGTAGCATAAGCTTTCCTTGTGCATCAAAAAATTTAAGCAACTGTGTATGAAGAGTAGAGACTCATATGGGGACGCGTGAAATAGTCTATGCTAAGAACACTAAAATATTGCTGAATGAAGGAGTTTCTCCCAAAATATTTGTTACGGGCTTTCATGGTGTAGGGCATGTCGGCTGGATAGCTACCCGACACATAGTCACGAAGCTTGAAGCCAAAAGGGTAGGTATGGTCTTAACTCCGAACATGACCCCTTTTGTCAGCATAAAAAACGGTGTGGTAACACCATATGAACTATATGCGAAGGACAACTTGCTGGCATTTTTACCAAATGTGCCAGTGAGTCCAAAAGACTCGATAATCGTTCCACAAATGCTCGCACAAATGATATTCGACATGCATGTGGACATGGTCATACTCTTTGGGGGCCTTGACGCGTCATTTGCAGAGCCAGACTCAAGGCCGAGAATCGCACCGACAAGCAGTTTCTTGTCAAATTATGCTGAAATTATCAATAAACATGGGCTTCCAATAATAGATGAAAGGCTAGGGATAGTAGGACCCCTAGCCACCCTACTTACTTACTTTGAAGCCGGAAATATTCCAGCCGTAGCTATTCTTCCATATGCGTCACTCGATAGACCTGATCCTAGAGCTGCTGCCCAAGCAGTAGAAATTTTCTCAAACATCACTGGCATAGGGATAGATGTTAAAGAGTTGCTGGAGGAGGGTGAACAGCTAGAGAAACAGCTAGAGGAGCTCGAAAAGAAAATAAAAGACACAATGAAAAACCGTGAATCGCTAGTGTACCATGTATAAACGCTGAGGCCTTACCTTTTTTCTGAAGAAAGGATATTTTCCAGAGACCGTATTGACTGCCTTATCTTTGCATCGAGTTCTCCGGGATTTTTTAAGGCATCATTATAGCTTTCAATCTTTATAGGTATAAAGAGTACCCCCTCAAGCACAAGTTTTTGCTGAAGCTGTTCCACAAAGCTTCTCGGAAGAGAGTGGTAGACAAAAATGAGTCCCTTGTATTCTTTGCTTAGAACAAACCATACAAGATCCGCCGAGATCTCGTCCTTTGCCTCCTCAAATACTGTACTTGCAGCTTCGTATTGTGAAAGAGGATACACGCCGTCCAGTTCAAGAGGAATTATTGAAAAAGATGCAGACAGCACAACAAAGTCTACGTCGACTGGTAGATCCTTGTCAATAGAGAGAAGCTCTTTTATAAGTCCCATACGGGTAAATGGCTTCTGTGGTGTTTCTTCGAACACAAGCAGTATGTCACGGGACTTGTGGTGTCTTCTAGCAAGTCTATTAATGTGTCTTACAACCTCCGGTCTGTACCTGCTCAGCCAACTATAAAAGAAAACACCTTGTACTGGCGACCTTGTAACTGGATGTGTCTTTGCAATGTATTCAGCATACCTTGCATAGGTTTTTAACGCCTCCCGCATGGATGGATGTGTCATGGCTTTTTCTTCTAATATTTCCCACAACCTGCCCTCATGGATTGCTTGACGTATGTTCCTTATTTCCCTCATTATTACGTATAGGTTATGCTTGGTAAGTAGGACAGTTCTTTCCTGCTTGGGCATCTCTCTCAATTCACTAGCCGTGTATTTTGAACATACTGGACAGTTGCAGGGGAGCTCCCTTATCTCTTCTAGACGAAGAGTTCCTCTAGGCGTCAAAATCCTATCTTCTCGTGCATAGAGAACATACGATGCAGAGTCAAAAGTATCTACACCCATCGCTACAGCCAAGGGAAGCATCATTGGATGACCAGCACCAAACAGGTGGAGGGGGGCCTCCCAGGGCAGGTTTAGCCGTGCAGTCATGACCAGCTTGACGAGTTCTGGGAAGTCATATTCCTCCATAAACTGTGTAGGGCCTCCAACTGCATAAACGTCGAAAGGCATCTGAGCCATCTTGCTAGCAGAATAAGCAACTATGTCCACATACTGGCCTCCCTGCACAGGACCTACAAGGAGCATACCCTTCCTATCCAGCTTCAGAGAATCGCTTGCCCTTCGAATTGTTTCGTTTACCTCGCTCAAGACTTGCTCCTTGGCTACACCTTTCCTTGTGGGGATGTCTAGGATAACTCCAATATCGGACCCGATTTCAATTTCATAATTCACGATTTCGATAGGATCCACTTCCACATGGCCATATACCATTAACTGATACGCGCCAGAGTCAGTCATTATGGGGGTTTCTACGCCGAGAACGCCGTGGACACCTATTTCCTTAGCCAGCTCACCATAGTGACGCTTAACAATGTAACTATTGGTCATCAACAGCTTAAAGCCCATATCGGCGATTTCCCGCGGCTCAACCACGGGTTTAGACGGGTTTATAACGGGGGTCAATGTAGGTGTCTCTACGACTCCTCTTCTCGTGTAAAGCTTCCCATTTCTACCGAGGAGATCTATCTCTTCTATCTCGAATACTTCACTCCAAACCATATCTAGCATTAGACAAGGCACCAGCTTAAAATGTATTCCCCCTAGGGCGTTGTCTACTTGCGGCGCCGCAATGTTTAAAAATAAACAGCAAAATATCGAAGAGGGAAACTTATGAGGCACTCGCATGGATACCGGAACCGGGGAAGAAAACTACTTAGACAGCATCCACGCGAAAGAGGATACAGGGGCCTTAGCAGACTAATGTATGAGTACAATATAAATGACAAAGTAATTATTGACATAGATCCCACATACATTGAAACTGCGCCCCATAGACGCTACCAAGGAAAAATCGGGACAATAGTTGAAAAACGTGGAAGAGCATATGTCATAGAGATTTTAGTTGGGAGCAAAATAAAGAAAATAATAACTACTCCCGAGCATATGAAACCCTTCGCAGTACAACAAGCACAGAACTAGGCGTTAGCTGTTTAACTTGAAAAAGCTTCTTCAATTTCAACTACATCCAGCTCTATACTTTTTACACCTACACCCAGATACTCAGCTATGCTCGGCGTTGTCCTGCCGTTGTCTCCGTGTATAAATTCTTTAATATAGAATCCTCCCTGAGCCTCAATAACGAGCTCAGCCTCATTGTCAGAAATCTTCCTAGCATCAACTGAATACACTATTTTCCTTCTAAGCTTGTCTGCACGCCTATGGAGTACTCTTGTTGGCGTCCATTGATTAATCGTGGCATGATGGAAAATCTTGGGTAGTTCCTGTAGCTTGGCATCGTCCAAAGATCCCTCGAAGACGACGCGGGCTACATATTTCTTTTTAGCTATTGATGATAGGCTTTTGAGCCTCTTCAAAGTTTTCCTGTCGGCAAATTTCAGATCAAATACCTCTATAAGGCCATTAGCATCCTTGTTTATCTTCTCCTGCAAAATCTTCAAGTCCGCATTTCTTATCCTCGGTCTTTTAAGCTCTAAAACAAACGGTCTCCCACTGCCGAGGGTGCGAACATCTATGTCTTCTCTCCCAGCAGCGTGGAGCTTAGCATTTTCAGCTTTAAACATTTCAATGGCCGGCTTCGCGATAAGTTCCTCAATACTTGTTGGGAACTTTATACGCTCATCTGGCTGTGGCCACGGACTCTGCGGAAGTCCACGTACGAGCTTCCTATATCTCCCATATATGAACAGGGGTGCAGGAAGAAACTCGATACCATCATTTTCCAGGTCTATAATGATGGTGAGCTCTGGATTGTTTCGGCTATACTCTTTTCCAGAAAGCTTTGAAAAGGCTTTGCCTATCTCTCTGCTTGCCTCGTTCTTGAGGTTCTCGGCAGATGATAATCCATACCTCACCCAGAAGTCTTCTTCTCTACGAAGAATACCCGGGGGGATGCGTATCCCTATCTCAAAAGTCGTAAACTCGTAGTTCTTTGCTTCTTCTAAAACCCTTTTCGCTATCTCTTCATATTTCTCTGTGAGGCCACCGCACACATTGCACGTGGACTTTCCGACTTCTTCCCCAAAAAGCTTTTTGACGAGTTCTCGTGCGGGGGTAAAGCCGCTCCTGGCGAGGCCCTTGAGAAGTTCTTCATCAACATTTCTTGGTACAGCCTGATACGCCTCCATGAATAGAAGTGTCTTTATGGCTTTTCCCCGCTCGGCGTTAGTTAACTCGGAGCCTCTAAGACCGAAAAATCTTCCAAGACACCAGTCGCAAACCGAGGGGTTTTCACGAAGAATCTTCTCTGCTTTTTGAAGAACTTCTGACACCATATCTAACCCTTAGCCCCAGCCTCTACGTTCTTCAAAGCTCCTCTTGGGAGAAGGACCATAGGGAGGATTAACAAATAAGTATATTGTCTGTGGGCTTCTAAGCTCGTCAAGTATCCTTTCAACGATAAGCTTTACAGGGTCAATGTCGACTCTTTTCTTTATGTCGTCGTAAGACTCGAAAGGCTTTTTTCTTCTTTCTTCTAGAATCGTCCACAATGTCTTCTTGCCTATGCCCTTGAGAAGTTCCAATGTATGTGCCTTTTTCGACAATGGCTGGGCGTTATTGAAAAAGTTTACAAAACGTTTTTCCTGAGACTTGACAATCAATGCGATGGCATCTGGAAGAGTAGACTTCGCAGTAGCAGTTAAGTCCTCGTATGTCAGATATCTGCCAAATGCTAGAATCTTGCCGTCCAGGCTAGAACTAAGAGACACCAAGTCCAGTGGCTTTAGGGATGGCGCCTGATGTATAAGTGATCTAAGCTCTATTAGAAGAAACCTTGAAACTCCAATTGTCTGTATCAGGGGTGACCGTATGCCACGGATAGGATCACCGTATGGAAGGACGTCTAGAACAATGACTTCCTCTTCTAAAGGTTTAAAAGGTCTCTTCGGATAGTCTCCTCTTGAATGCAAGAAAAATCGCCTCCCAAAATTTTTTACTCTGTCGAAGACAATATTTCAATTATCTTTTTTAATTCCTCCTCGGTGAAGACCTTGTTTAAAGTGGCAAGAAAAACTCTGACCTCTGAAACGTCGGACGGTTTTACATTTACTAGTTGGACAGCGATTGTCTCTGGTATGTCCAGTTCCTTGACTAGACGCTCCACTGCCTCCTTTGCATGCGGGATATCAGTCCGTGGACCGTGATTGTAGAGATACCATTCACGGCCCTTCTCGTCGATGTACCCATTTTCGAAGTTGCACAATTGATCCCTTACTTTGATGAGGGTGAAAAGTGCATCACCAAGGACCTCATAAATGTCCTCCATTTCCTTCTTGATCTCCATCTCAGTCATCTCCATTCTCCTTTCTTTAGTTGTCATTTCAATCTCTCCTTTCCTAGATACTAGGCGTTGAACTCAAGCTCATAACACTTCCATCTACTCTTCATCACCATATCTCCAAAGCACTCATCGCAGAAATGAGCGCTATTGTGATATATATACTCTGCACGTGGAACCAGGTCGCCACATACACAACATTCCACATATCTGGTCCTCATGCAGAAGTCGCATATCTCCACGTTCCTGCCCTTCTTCGGCATGATGAAGATGTTCCCACAAACGGAGCACGTGTGAACCCTATGCATGCACTCCGAACAGACCCTTTCCTCATTGTTGAACCATATGTACGATTCTCCTTCTACATATATGCTTCCACACAATATACATCTGTTATTCCCAATCTGATGTGCATACCCACGAGTACCCTGCATCTCGAATTCAGTAAGATCGCAGGTCTGATTGCTCACTCGGAGCATTTCCTTCCCATTCACGATTACCCGATATCCATACATGAACGTATCCATGTATGGATACACGTGATTGTAACGAAGCGTCACTGTATATACTCGGGCACGCCTCTTGTCGAACTCCGCCATTCCTGGGTCCTGATTGATCCTGTAGATATATCCCTTCCTCTTCGCCCACCGGTGGATGCACTCCACCGCAGTACGATTGTCACTGGGATACACTCTATCAACTACTAGCACTCCTTGATCCGTTCCCCATATCAAGGCTCTGGCAGATACTGGACCTGCCACGAACTTCACCAGTCTTACTTTGTTAGGATTGAGTGCATACAGCTCCACTTTATCTGAATCATCGCCAGTCATGCACGATTCGGCTGCGAATCCCTCTTGATATGCCTCGACTATATCATAGCCTTTCAGGAAAGTGACATACTCATCTGTACCGAATTCTTCCCCAATGCACGATGCAACGAATGCATCGGGAACTTCGATGCCGATCACTCGGACTGCAAACCGTCCGAGTCTAGTCCTGATCCTCTTCCCACCCTTCGAGTACGCCACCTGAGTGGGAACTTCTTTCGACCATTCGAGGTTGAACTCATCTTGATGTCGCAGAACTTCATCTACGAACATTTGCACTTTTCCATTATACCCGAACTCTTCTGCGACCAACTTGATAACTTCTACTAATCTCATCTCTCTACCTCTGATGTTGTTTACCGGCGCAAAACGCCGGTTTGATGGTTGATCCCCCCCTTAACTCCGATTACCTCTTGCCACCGCTCCTGACATAGACCCTAAATGTCCACGGCGGATCATCTGGGAATGTCTTCACCTTCCCGCCATATGTCTCTCCGAGACCCTCCATCACTTCCACGACCCTGTCGTAGAACCTGATGGCTGAGTCGTAATTGTTGGTGAGGTTGAAGAAATACTCGTCAACCTCATCCCAATCCTTGAACTGTTCCAACCACTTTGCCTGACGATCGTTCAGCGTGGCCAGAGGCCTGACTTTAACCACTCTTTCAATCTCTCTTTCCATCTTCCTTACCTCCGATGCTATTCACCAGCGCGAAACGCCGGTTCGATGTATGATCAACACCGATGTTGATGCTGATGCGCAATCACCACCAACATCGATGCTGATGCTGTTTTCACTGTTGCTGATGCCCACCTTTTGGGCTGTTCGAGGGTTAGGCTACCCCCAGTCAAATTCATGACCGAGGCTAGATGCGCCCCCACCAAATCTCTGATGAAGACCAGACACACCCATGTACATCTGGTCTTCTGACTCACCCACAACGACGACTGACGTTGTGAGTTCACCTTCACACCCTCCTTTCTAGGCAGTTTAACCTCATGCCCAGGAGGAAATTCTACCTGCAGTCCATGAGGTTGTCAACCTCATGCTGCAATTCGCCCAACAGCGGGCTGATCTTCTCGATCAGCTCCGCCACTTCTTCCGATCCAACTATCTCCTCGATGGGGACCCTGTCATCGTCCATATCCCCGTCGGGGAAGTGAACGATGCGAAACTCAGTCACATCCCTGTACAGGGCATCGATGAGCTTACGGACCGCTTTCACTCTTTTGCCTTGCAGTTCTTCGAATGTCATCTCTCTACCTCCGATTCCTTTTTACCCGCTGCCGATGTTTCAGACAGTGGGTCCAGCGCCACCAGCGCTGGTGTCGATGCTGATACGAGATCAACACCGACACCGATGCTGATGCTGATATTGATGCCGATACTGATGCTGATGCTGATGTAGGGTTGATACTACCCCGACGCAAGTCCTGCACCGAGGTTAGGGAGTCCCAACTCATTTTCCGAATGAGTCCAGACTCCCCTCATACTAGGTCTCTGGATACTCTCCCACAACAGCACTGACCATTGTGGGACCATTTGAATCACCTCCCTTCAGGTGATTTTTGGCGGGGCGATGCCCCGCCTAACCTTAAGCTTTCTCCACCTCCTTTCTTGGTGGTCTGATGACCACCTTTACAACGGTGATTCTTTTATCACCGTTTACCTTGCTGACCCTCATGAATTGCCCAGACTTCGGAGATGTCTTGGGCACGATTGCCTTCTCGTTTCTCCACACTCCGATCATCTCTTCCCTCCTTTCTGTATGTAAAGCCGGAAGACCCATGGCGGGTCCTCGGGAAACGTCCGGACCCTGCCATTATACTTCCTTTCGATACTCTCCATCACTTCCACGACTCTATCGTAGAAGCGAATCGTCGCGTCAGTCCCGCTGGTTAGGTTAAAGAAGTGCTCATGCACTTCATCCCAATTACGAAACTGTCCCAACCACTTCGCCTGCTTCTCACT
>Ga0078972_1017421_pt1 | contig 10323 bp, 12 predicted proteins | sample YelNatPaOPGAMG01_FD_67568 | JGI IMG/M metagenome (GOLD analysis project Ga0078972, IMG submission 67568) | Hot spring thermophilic microbial communities from Obsidian Pool, Yellowstone National Park, USA - OP-RAMG-01 (SPADES assembly) (version 2) | ecosystem: Environmental > Aquatic > Thermal...
GCGGACGTTCCCGGCGGCAGGCAGCGATCAGGGACGCAAGCATTCTGAAATGGAGGATAGGCATCCGCAGCTTAGGCACATCCGGGTAAGGAATGCGGGTGATCCGATAGGGTTGGGCGGCATCGAAGGCGTTGCAGTCGGGGAGCTTGGGTGCGATGACGTGTAGCCCCTCTGCCGGCCAGCACCGGCAATACTCGGACCATACCCTAGCCGTGCCCCCCGCGTGGGGCGCGAACTTATCACTCACCACAATCACACGCATTAGGAGGGAGGTGGCACCTTATAGGTCTGGCCGCCCAGTAATGCGTAGCGCGCGAGGCGTTTGTAGAGCTGAGCCTTCATTCGCCTTTCGTGCGATCTAGTTGCTGCCGAAAGCAAAACATTCTCGAGGGCGAACAGACAAAAGAGGCATCCTTCGGCTCCCCGAAGGGAGGCTGCGTACAAGCGGCCAAAATGCTTTCGGAAGTACCGATATCGGCTTTGGTACAGCAACATCCGAAACAGGATGTCCCTACTACTATTAAGCCGGAAATTGCTTACACCATGGTGGTGTTTCACCACAGCGTTGGGGACCCATGCCATTTTCCACCCGGCCAGATGGAGGCGATACTGCAAATCTGTTTCTTCGTAGTAGACCTCGAACTGTTCGTCATAGGGCGGGTAACTCGGCAGGGCTGCTCGGCGTACCATAAGGCAAGTTGCCATCATCCAATCTGGGTGGAACGGTAGGCCGGTGCGCTCCTCTTGGTACTGGCCGAGCGCCCAGGGCGTTTGGATAAACTTTTGGAGCACCAAACGTTTGACGACGCTCGACCAAAACGGGAACCGATTGCAGGCGGTTTGTGGCCGACCATCCGGATATGTGAGGCGTGGACCGGCTACCGCAACATCTGGATGTGCCAACATGTGCTCGTAAAGGATGGAGATTGTGTCCGGGCAGACTTCGGCGTCCTCGTTAAGCACCAGGAGGAACTCGCCCTCTGCCACGACGAACCCTGCATTGTAATTCGCGGCGGGGCCGTTCCTCACCGTGCGGCGCACCAGAATGACCGATGGAAATAAGCTTTCCACCATCTGGCAACTGCCATCGGTGCTGGCGTTGTCCACCACGATGATCTCACTTGGCTGAGGCAGAGATGCGTTGAAGAGCGCCGATAGGCAGCGCTCCAGCAATTCGCGGTGGTTCGTGTTCACCACCACAACCGAGAGGGCTTTGCCCGCCGAGCTACCGTGCGGCTGCCAGTTCATCGAGGATATCCGGAAGCGAACGGGTGATTTGCCACGCAGGGTAATCCCTTTGGAATTTCTGCAGATTGCTAATGTAGCATATATGATCGCCCGTGCGATGCTGAGGGACGTATTCCACACGTGCCTTGGAGCCGATGCGCTCTTCTAGAGCCGCGATTGCCTCAACTACAGAGATGCTGTTGGCTCTGCCACCTCCCAAGTTATACACGGCTGCCACGCGGGGGTTTTGGATGAACTGCCAAAAGGCCTGGCACACATCAAAGGCGTGCAAGTTGTCACGCACCTGTTTGCCCTTATAACCGTAGATGCGGTACGTGCGCCCCTCCTTAATGGCGCGGGCAACGTAGGCGAGAAATCCGTGCAACTCAGCGCCGGCGTGGTGCGACCCGGTTAGGCATCCTCCTCGGAAGCACACGGTGGGCATCCCGAAATAGCGGCCGTACTCCTGTACGAGCAAATCCGCGGCAGTCTTGGATACGCCGAACAGGCTATGGAGGGATTGGTCAATTCGGCAATCTTCGCTGATGCCGTCGTAATCTTCTGGCCGTTGGTATTCCCAGCGTGTTTCCAGTTCTACAAGTGGTAACTCGTTTGGGGCATCACCATAAACCTTATTCGTGCTCATGAACACAAAAGGAGCCTCTGGGGCGTACCGACGGGCTGCTTCTAGCAGGGTGAGCGTGGCGCCGGCGTTTACATCAAAATCATCGAACGGGCGATCCTTGGCCAGGTCATGAGAGGGCTGTGATGCGCAATGCACGATCGCGTCTGGGCGCAGATGTTCTACGAGGGCCAACACAGCGTCCCGGTTGCGCAGATCCAGATCGTGGTGCTCGAACCGTTGTGTACGCTGCTTCAGCCAGGAAAGTGTTGGCGTTGTGTCGCCGTCCGGACCAAAGAAGTCCGCCCTCATGTTATTATCTATCCCATGTACGCTCCAGCCTAGTTCGTCGAAGAACGCAACAGTCGCCGAGCCAACAAGGCCACTACTGCCGGTGACCAAAATTGTCTTTGCCAACGTTATCCTCCTTGTCATGGCGACACGCACCTGCGAGCCGCCGAGAACTCATCAAACACAGGTAATCCGGCTTCAGCGCACGTGCCGCCGCTATGCCAGCATTGATGGCGCCGGACCACCACAAATTACCATCGCCCTCTACTGCATGCACAGTGGGGAATGCCTGGAGCACTGCGTCGCGGCTGCCGTCGGTGCATCGGTCGAATACCACGATGATAGCCGGAGTGACCCCCTCCTGCTCATGCAGGCACCGTAACGTGTGTAGGAGGCGCTCTTTGCGGTTATGAGTGGGAACGATGGCCGCGACCAAAGGGCGATGCATGGTGGATGGAGGGTTAGGACCGGAAGGTTCGGTTACGATGTTTGCCCCGTCGCTCGGTTCTGCGGGGAGGCCGCCGCGAGCCGTGTATAGAGTGCAAGGTAATCCTCGCGCATGCGCTCCAGGGAAAAGTACTGTTCCACCCGTAGGCGCGCGGCGCGCCGCAACCGGTTGCGAAGGTCGGCATCACGCAAGAGCTCACGGCAGGCGGTTGCGATCGCTTCTGCGTCTCCGGGCGGGACTAATAATCCTTCGATTCCTCCTCTACAGATGGACGCCGGGCCCGGAAGATCGGAGGATACTACAGGGACTCCCAGGCTCATTGCTTGAGCCAGTGTGAGCCCAAAGGCCTCGTGCAGGCTGGGGAGAACGAAAATGTGAAACGAGCGCATCCACCGTTCGGGGTCGTTCACATAGCCAGGCATTTCCACGCAGCAGCCAAGGCCAAGTTCCTCTACCAGCATTTCAAGCTCGTGGCGGCCGGGGCCGTCGCCTACCAAGAGAAGGCGTGCCTGGGGCCATTCGTTGCGGATCGAGGCAAAGGCGCGAATGAGGGCTTGGAGGCCCTTGTCAGGGTCCAACCGAGACACCGTTCCAATGATAGGTGTTTCCAAAGACCGGTCTGCCGGCACCATGTCGCCGACAGGGACGCCATTGGGAATCGCAACAACCTCGTCAGACCGGAGCGCCCCGCAGCCCACAAGCTCGTCCCGCAATCCTGATGACACGGCTACGTGCCGGGTGACCGAGCGGCGGCGTAGCAGCCGCACCAACGGGTGACCGAGGTTGAGCCAGTGCAGCGCGGAATGGATGGTCTCGATGCGCACGGGAACGCTGGCCAGCCGTGCGATAATCGGCGCGTACGCTTCGTGGTGCGCATGAACTATGACGGGTCGCACGCGGCGCAGGATCTTGTAGAGCTCAAAATACCGGGCGAACTTGCCGTGACGATGGATCACGATACGATCCGCCCATCCACCGGCCTCTTGCGGCCAATGGATCCCCGGGAATACGGTGGCGATCAGCGACTGGCGTATTCTCTCGGGAGGCAAACCGCCTAAATCAAGCACGATACGGGCTAATCCCCCAGCCGAAAGGCTCGAGCAAACTTGCACGACAGTGATCTCGTTGGGAGATTGAGACGTCATCCTAACGTTCTTGCGTCATGTGGATTGGGATGCCGCTTGCGGGGGATTGGGACAACCAGTCTGGTGCCCGCCCAGCGCAGCGGCCGCAGACCAGCCTCAGCCAGCAATCGCGTGATATCTTGCGGGCTAATCAGGGTGTCCAGCGGCTCGAACGTCTTTTTGGGATGGTCTGTAAAAGCTAGCCGATAGCCCAAGGGATGTCGGAACCAACGTTCGCCCAATCTCCATAGTGGATATGCGGCTGCGTTTGGAAACGTCATCACAAGCGTGCCGCCTGAACGCAACACTGTGGCAATGTTACGCAAAGCGGCGAGCGGGGAGGTAAGGTGCTTCCCCACTTCGGACATAACGACCACATCAAAGGAAGCTGGAGGGAAGGGCAGGCCGACCTGCAAATCGCCGCGGATTATGGATGCTCTGCTTCCGAGACGATTACGAGCGCGGTGGCAAAGTTCCGGCGATTGCTCAATTCCCTCCAAAGTGCCCGCTCGTCCTCGCATCAAGACCCGCCGCCGGATCCGGCGGCCTGCAGTCTAGGTCAAGAACGCGCGGCGCAGCCATGGGCCAAACACGTCCGCTCCAACATTTTGGCCCGCCCGCCTAGGCAGTGTGAACGGATATGCGTGGGGCATGACTACCTCCGGGCGGGTCGTGAACGCAGCTCGGAACCCAGTGCGGCGCACGCACTCAATGGTCGCGGAGCCGTAATTACCGTACGGATACGCGAAGAATTCAACGGGGCTTCCCGTGAGCTTCTGGAGAGTTTCGCGGCTTCCGCGGATTTCTCGCTCCTGTTCTTCAACGGGCAGATGTGGCAGAGACACATGCGCCTCTGTGTGTGCACCAATCGTAATTAAGGGATGCTCTGCCAATGCCTGCAACTCGCAAACGTTGAGCATGCGCCGCTCTGGCCGGGCTGTCTTAGGAATGCCCGCCCACTCCATAAGCTGCTTTAACACGGCGGCGCGTTGCACTGCAGGGAGCCGGTGGATGGCTCGCCTAAGCTCCATGACGCACCGCTGCCGGGAAGACTGAGCGGACATGCGGACGTTCCATCCTGCGTCTTGGGAAGTGAGCGGCCCAACGTGCCATGAGTAATGTTGGCCGTTGATATCAAGCTCGAGGGTGGTCGGGATCTCGGGCTTTGTCAGCAGGCATCTTTCCACGACATCCGGCAGCGCCTCTCCTTCCATGCCTACCCAACCGCTCGTTACGAAGAACGTAGCGGGCACTTCGAATTCCTCTAGGATTGGGACGGCGTTCCAAAGGTTATCCGCGTATCCGTCATCGAAGGTTACGGCTACAACCGGACCCGTTATGTCACCCTGCTCCGCGGAGTTCACCAATTCATTAAGCCGCACGACCCGGTACGATTGCCGCAAGACATGTAGATGTTCGCGGAAAAACGCGGGACGTACACAGTGAAGAAAGGGATCTGTTGCATGATCGGCAATACGATGGTAATAAAGGATGAGCGCACGCCTGCGCACGGGCACGCGCGCGAGGTTCCATACCTGTCTGAGTCTTCCTAAGCCGCGGATGCGCAAGGATGATTCCTTTCGTCAGGACACTCTGACTTATAGTGATATTCCATGAATCTGATTCTATAGGATTCGGCTGATAATTCCCGCCAATTGTTGCGACCGGACGTGCCATGTATGATCTTTCAGTGTGCGTGCCTGACCTGCTGCAGCGATTGCCGCCCGAGCCGAATCGTGCTCCAGAAGGAATCTGACGCGCTCGGCACATTCAGCCGCGGTGGTGTACGTGACCACTTCCGAATCCGGAGCGAAGAGCGCCTCAAGACCAGGGAGGTCGTCCGTCACCAGGCAGGCACCACATCCTGTTGCCTGAAACAATCGGACATTTCCGGCGTGCCCATCCGGCAGGTCGCCGTGCACGTTCAGCGTTATTTTTGAGCGGCGAAGGACGCTGACGAACTCAATGCCGTACACTGGTGGATGCCATCGGGCGGCGTATTGCCGAGAGACCGGTCGCAGCCACGGAGGGCTCACCCAACCCACAGCGCGCCGGGCAACCGGCAACGTCCGGCGAATTCGCTCAGGCACCGCGAAACATCTAAGCATCCGCTCACCAGCCCAGGCCACGGCATCGAGTATTCTGTCCGATTGCGATCTGGGCGCGGCCTCGTAGTCGGTGCCCCAAACTTCCAGAGGTGTCTCGCGCATAAGAGACTCGATGAGCGCGTATCGCCGCGCCCACCAGGAGTTACGGCCGCCAGCCGTCCCTGCGAATGAGAACTCGATCTGCTGCCCCTCCAAGTCCTCGAGATTCGACGAAAGGACGCTCGCCTCAACGGCGTGGTGCAGCACCTCCGCGCGTACCCCTGCGTTTCGAAGCAAATCGGCGAAACCCGAGCTTCCGGTAAGTACCAGGTCGAGGTCTCGAAATGCCCCGAAGTCTCGAGTCAAAGAGAAATGCCAGCCTACGATCCGCATACGAGACCTGCACACATCACGCAACTCGGCGCGCCGCGCCCGGTCGAAAAAGTTGAGGTCATGCAGATATAGTACGTCTGGCGAGAACTGGCGTGTTTGCTCGGTAATTAACTGCCATTGCCAACCTTCGCCCTCGCACGTCACTCCCGCCTCGTCAGCCCATAGACGCTGCAGCGGCTCCACGTTAACGAAGATCTGCGCGACCTCGTGGCCGAGATTACCCAAGTGAGCTTCGTAATCCGGAGATGCTCGCGCCCGTTTGAACGCTGCGTGGGCCTCTGCATACGTCCCAGCATATTCCGGCCGCACCCAACGCACAAATTGCCGTGCGAGCACAGGATGTACTGTTTCAAGAACGAGAATCCGCATCACCGATTACCCCTCGCTGACTACATTGATCGAAGATACCGACGGGTTCCACCTACCGTGGCGAAGGGAACCACCAGCCTGGGGAAATAGATCTTGGTGATGAGGTTTGTGTTGCCTATCAACGAGTTGGCACTGTTGGTAACGGAATTTGCGAAGAAGGTCCACGGGAGGAGCCCTGCGTACACGTAGATGGGATAGGGGATGCCACCGGTCTTTTGGCCGATTCCTGCCAGTCTCCCGAAGAAGATGGTAAATACTACCATTTGGGTGAAGGGCTGGAGGATGGCCCAAGCGGCGCCAAGAACCGTTTGCTTGTATCGTACCTTCACGTCCCGCCACGTGAGAAAGTACAGGAGCTCTCGGTAGCGCCATAGTTCCCGCCAATTGATGCCGGTGATGCCTTTGGGCGGTTCGATAACGCGCAGGGGTGGCTCGCCACCCTCCCGATGCGTCGTAGCAGGGTCAGCACTCCCTGCCTCGTGGAGGATGGGGGGCATCTCGTCCTGAGGCGAAGTCATCTCGACTGCGGTGTCTTCCATAGGGTTCACATGGCCCTCCGCACGGCAGACGCTATTGCAGGCTGCGCCGCCATCTCGACGGCTTCGGCTCTTCGGCGTTCTTCGGCAAGCACGGCGCCACCGAGAAGTCCTGCGATTACCCAGAATGGCTCCATGGTGCGGATGGTGGTAAAGGTAGCGGCTACCGTTCCCTGCACAATGAGAGCCAAGAAGGCCGCGAGGAAGCCATAGGCGAAGGGTTCCAGCTCTGTGCCGCGTAGAGCGCGCGCGGTCCGCGCCAAGAACCGCCACAGGGAAGCCAGCAACAGCAGAAACGCCATCAATCCTACAACGCCACCTTCACAGAGCCGCAACACATATTCATTATCTACCGAAAGTCCCACACTGCCTACGCCCGTCCCTACGATGGGGCTTTTGGCAAACCATTCCGAAAGGCGCCAGTTCCAGGCCGAAATCCTAGCTGAGAAGGAGTTGCTTCCCACGTCGCCCTGGTTGTACTCTTTCACTTGGGTGATGGTGTCCATGGCGCGCTGGATTACCGACTTGGGCAGCACCCACGGGCTCAGAATTGCAAACACGGCCAGGATCGGCAGCAGCACGCGGTACTTTAGCACTCCGAGTGAGATCAGGGCAACGGCCAGAATTACGTATCCCTCACGGGAATAGCTCTTGAGCATGGCAGTAATGAAAATGAGCGCAAGGAGTGCGAGCGCAGGACGCAAGAGGCGGTTCTTGGCTTGGAGCGCTCCGGCCAAGGAAAGCCCCACGGCAATGGTGAGGAAGCCTGCAAAAGTATTGTAATTGGCTTCATCCAATCCCACCGCGCGGCGGGTATGGAGATCTGTGTCCACCTGGGCATTGGCTACGCTGAAGGCAGCGCCGGCCAAGGCTCCCACCAGAAAGATGGCCAGAGTGGCCCTCGCCCAGCCCTTGTCCTGGATTACATTTAGAGCCATGAAAAAGATGGCGAAGTATTCAAGGCGCTTCCCGATGATATACACGGAGCTTAGGTAATCCGGCACCATGCCGATCCCTATACCGTAGAGTGTGGATCCCACCATTAATAGGCTCACGAGCAAGATCGGCACGGATACAGCAGTGCGCACAGTTGCACGCTGACCCCGCAGCACGAGTCCGCCCCAGGAAAGAATCATGACGGGCGTGATGAAATCGGTCAGACGGAAGTTTGTGCCGATACGGGGAGAAAGCGCAGAAGTCACCAGAAAGATCGCCACGCCAAAGCGCACGTCCCAGAGGATCAGCGCAATGCCTACGATCATGGCCAGAACAACGAGGCCACTTGCGGCCACTGCTTTGGATGGTTCATTTTCGATGGCGTCCGAGAGGAACGAGATCACCATCAAAAGGAACACGATCCCCGCGAGGATGAGCTTCACCACTGTGGACCGTTTGACGGCACCGGTCCCCGGGGCTGGATAGAGAGCGGATTGGCGCGTAGCTTGTTGTTCCATCGTTCAGGCAATGCGTAGCACTCTCGATTACATCCTCAAGGATGAACCGGGAGTGTCACCGGGAGCGGCATTCGCGACCGCGTTATTCTGTTAGCGTTCTGAAACCGGCGCTACGTTGGCCGGAACCTAGCAAACGGCAACGAACTCCTGGCCACCGGGGCCGGTTCCGTGATGAGCCAGGCACCCGTGCGCACAGGTAATTCTAAGGTAAGGGCGGTTGCACCGGTCGGCTGCTGGTGCGCTTCTCGGGCGCGATGCGCCGATCCGAATGGGGGCGGCACTTCGAGTTACAGAGACTACGAGCCTGCTTAGGTTACTGCCCATATTGTGGTTACTGCCCATCCCTGGCGTGCGCTCGGGCGATCCATCGCCGCGAAGCGCATCCACATAACGGTACTGCAAAAATCGTGCCAAACTGGCGGTTCGGGCAGAATGGCACAAAATTCCCGCATAAATCGCGGCGTTCGGCGGTTTCATTATTGGCCGCCTGGTGACCTGTGCTCAGGGTAGCTGTACAACCGTCTCAGCGGCACGCCATGATACTGCACACGAGGGCAGCCTGTCAATGGCCGGCAGCTTTCTGTAGGCAAGTTCACATCTGGTGTGCTCTATCCAAGCTCGCGAGTTTGTCCTATAATGGAGAAGTCCAATGCAATCTCGTCGGCTCGGATTCCCGTCCGCGCACGTATCATGTACCGGCCGCGGGGACCTGGCGCAGGCGCGTGTGATGCGTAACACCGCGCAGTTGATGTGTACCGCGCGAGCCCCGCGTTGGGAGGAGAGGATGGTATGTTTCAACCAAACCGCCTGATCCATGGGCTCGTACTTGGCGTCCTGATAACGGTGGCAGGTTGTAGTCAACCCTCCCAGCCACCTGTCTCTCAGCCCCGGTCCGCAGTTCAACGAGCCTCATCACCGGGCGGTCCGGAACCGAGCATCATTGAGACCTTCCACCATGCCATCGCTTCCGGAGACACCAACCGGGTCCGCGCGATGCTCCGCAGTGATCGCAGGCTAGCTCGCGCAGACTATGCGACATTTTCACCTCTGCAATTGGCGGCATACAAGGGGCGCATGGACATTGTGAAGCTTCTACTTCATTCCGGCGTTCGGGCGGATGCCGGCAGGACCGGCGTGAGTACTGATTGGACACCTCTCCATTGGGCAGTGCTCGGGCACCATCCCGACATTGTTCGCCTTCTTATAGAGAATGGCGCGGATGTCAACGCGTCCGGAGCAGGCCAAAAGACCCCGTTGCATCAAGCTGTGGAACTCGGGGACGTTGCCTCGGCCAGGCTTCTCCTTCAGAGTGGCGCGGACGTGAACGCAACCGATGACCGCGGCTTCACGCCCCTCCATATAGCTCTACAGCGCAACGACGGCAAGCTAACCGCACTGCTTCAGTCCTATGGGGGACGGGACACTGCGGGTCGGTGACGCGGACGGTGCGTTATCGCGTGTCCCCTACAAGTGTAATCGCCCCATGTTCCACCCGCACCTCCTTGTATTTGAGGAGAGGGTCGGCAGCTTTGGCGGCCAATGCCCGAACGATCTGTTGCGCTGCTTGTCGGGTCACGGCCTCTGGGAGACCCAAATGCCCGAGGTCTATGGCATCTATGGCAAATCCAAGGGTGTGATCCGGGTTCAGCACCGGGCGAATTTGGGCAGTAACCGCCACGGGCACTCCATGGACGTCGCGGGTGGCGGTTGCGCGAATGGAGCGACCTTTGATGCGCACGAATGCCCGCTCAATGTCCTTGGCAAACAGGATT
>Ga0078972_1017423_pt1 | contig 10322 bp, 9 predicted proteins | sample YelNatPaOPGAMG01_FD_67568 | JGI IMG/M metagenome (GOLD analysis project Ga0078972, IMG submission 67568) | Hot spring thermophilic microbial communities from Obsidian Pool, Yellowstone National Park, USA - OP-RAMG-01 (SPADES assembly) (version 2) | ecosystem: Environmental > Aquatic > Thermal...
TGCGCTGTGGAGCGCAAACTGGTCCACGTCATTCATGCCGTATGGAGCAGAAGGACCCCTTTCGAATATCGCTGAGACTGAAGCAGCCCAAACCTTTTGGTCTGGGCTGCTCTTGGTTATCTACTTGACTTCAATATACCTAGTTCTTTTAAACATTAACCTTCTGATGATATTGGTTAAGAGATTCTTTACTTCGCTCAGGACGATACTGCTGTATCGGTTTTGATTTTTGAGTTGCGGTTTTGTCCGCCATCCGCCATCCGCCAACCGGCGGAGGCGGATTTGACTTTTGAGTTATGTTTTCTTTTTAATTTATAATTTAAATCTTAAATCTTGCCACCGGAAAGCAAAAATCGCTCCCACGACGGGAGCGGTTTGGATAGCATTATCATTTCAATACCAGTTTGCCGTCTTCCAGCCCAACGGTTAGTTCCGTGCCGCGCTTAGTCAGCTTGCTTAAGATGAGCTTGGCGATGAAGCTTTCCACGTGGTCCTGGATATAGCGGCGGATGGGCCGAGCGCCGAGGCTTACGTCGAACGCGTTAGTGGCGATGTGTTTGACCACGTCGTCCGTGAAGCGGATCTTTATCCCTTTGCCGAGAAGCTGTTGCCGCAGGCCTTCCAGTTGCAGCCAGGTCACCTGCTCCACCTCTTCGGGAGTGAGCGGGTTAAAGATCACGATGGCGTCAAAGCGGTTTAGCAGTTCGGGCGGGTAGGTCTGGGTCAGGACCCCATTGAATAATCCCGCCTTGATCTGGTCCGCGGTCTTGTGGGCCTTGAGCCCTTCCTGGATCTGTAGGGTGCCCGCGTTGGATGTGGCGATTATCAGGCAGTGGGTCAGGTCCAGCGTTTCCCCTTTGCCTGAGGTCAGGCGCCCATCTTCCAATATTTGCAGAAAGATATTCAGCACTTCGGGGCTAGCCTTTTCGAATTCATCCAAAAGCAGTAGGCAGAACGGGTAGGTTTTGATGTGTCTTACCAAAGGCGAGTCCAATCGGCCCTCTTCGGTCCCGAGCAACTTGTCCAATCCGGCCGGGCCGCGGTATTCGCTCATATCCAACCGCAGCAGATATTTTTCTTCTTGGAAATATATTTTCGTCAAAGCCCTGGCAATCTCGGTCTTGCCCACGCCTGTGGGTCCCAAGAACAGGAATGAGGCCATGGGGCGGGATTGGGAAGAAAGGCCCGAACGCGCGCGGCGCAGGCCTTCGGCCACGGCCTGAACCGCGTCCTCTTGCCCGACAATGTACCGGCTCAGTTCCTCTTCCAGATTCAGCAGCTTTTCCGTCTCGTCCTGGCTTAAGGTCTGGGTGGGGATGTGGGTCTTTTCGCTAACTATTTTTGCGATGAGGTTTTCGTCGATCACTTTGGACGAGGCGTTCTTGGCCCGCGACGAAGCTTCCACCAGCACGGCAATGGCCTTTTGTGGCTGGCTGATATTCTTGACGTAAAGGTCGGTCAGTTCCACGGCCTTTTCTATCGCGCCGTAGCGGAAGAAGCAGTGGCCGCGGGCTTCCAGGACGCTGGCGCGAATGCAGCAGGCTAACAAGATGTTTTCACGGCTTAAAGGCAACAGTTCGTACGAAGCAAAGATTTCCTGGAAGCCCGCGGCGCTTTGCAGGTAATCGCCGTAGCCTTCCAAAGTGGCGGTGCCTAAAACCAGAAGCGAGCTGTCCTGCAGGTAGTCGATCAAAAGTTCTAGGAAGTTCAGGCCCGAAGAGGCCTGGACGCGCGCCAGTTCGTGGATCTCCTCCAGGACCAAAATGATATTGCCCGCGTGTTCGGCTTCCTGCAGGGCGTGGACAAAAACGCTTTCCGCTTTCTGCGGGTTGCCCAAGATGCTTGATATCTCCAACTTGACCAGGCGCTTGTCTTCCAATATTGCCGGCACCTGCTCGGCCACCATCTTATAGGCCAGTTCGTTCACTAATTGCGTTTTTCCCGCGCCTTCTTGGCCCTTAATGAGCAGATTTTTTCTGCCTTCGGAGAGCAGATCAAACAGTCCCCTCAAATCTTCCCGTCGGCCCCAGGCAAGCGGCAGCGCGCCATGTTTGGCCAAAGCGGTCAGATCCGTGCTGTATTTGTCCAGATAATAAGTGGGCACTGAGGTCAGGCCGCGGTTGATCTCTTTTTCGGGCTTGTAGCGCGAAAGTTTTCGGAAAGACCTGATCTCGTCCACGAGCAGGCGCAGGTCAAACACCCATTGGGATAATATTTCCAATTTTTCCGCGGTCAAGTCAATATTGAAAAAAATAGAAGAGATAATATGTTCCGGAGGCAAAGACAAGGCCAGCGCGCAGAGCAGCATAAGGGGGTCAATGGCTTTGTTGCGCAATTTGAGGCTCTCGCAGAAAGCGATGAACGGGATCTTGTCCAATTCGTCCGCTGGCGTGTTCGGACTTAACACCGCGTAATTTTTAACCACCTGTTTGGCATCCCTCAAGTCTACCCCCAGCCGCCAGAATGCCTGTTTTACGTCCGGCTCTTCCAGAAGCGAGAGGAATAGATCCGTGGCTGATGCGGCCGGCGCGGTCTTGCTATTTAGGATGTTGGTGTAGGCCGAGATTTGTTTTTTGCGGTCATTGGCAACGTCCAGGCTCCTGTTCCAGGCCCGCCGCGCTTCTTTGTTGAAGAATTCCAGCACGTCCAATTCCGCTTCTTTGCCGCTGCGCAGCTCCTGCCCCCACTTAAGTAGGCTGAGACGTTCTTCCTTCAGCCCTTCTTGTCTGGTCTTTGCCCAAAGGTAGGCCGTGGTCAAACATGTGACATAAAAGGTTAAGTTAAACGGGTTAGCATTGACGAAGAATAACGGGTTCTTGTTCAACCAGCCATTATATGCGCTCACCGTCAGGGCGACGCAGCCTAAAGCAAGCAGCAGCCACAGCACGATTTTGACCGTAACCTCCAAGACAGCCGCGAGCTTTTCTTCGCGGATCCGGTCCACGTCCAGCTTACCCGAAAATATTAGGATGCGGCCGTCCGCCCGTGCCTGGAGCGGCCAGTTGGAATCGGGAGAATTTTTGTAAGTAAGGCTAAGCATAGGTTAATGGAGAGCTAAAATTTGCAGGATTATCATCATCAATATCACGGGCAGGATTAAGACATAGCCCAGTATTAGCGCGGCAATGACAAGCAGGCGCAGCAAAAACAAGGCCAGCTTGGCCATAAGCAGCAGCAGGCGCAGCAGCAGGCTGATTATTCTGCCCGAACGGGTGTAGTCGCCGTAAAGCGGTTCCCGCAAGTGATGGATGAAGATGAGCAGGCCAGTCTGTTGCAGGCCGAAATGGAATTCATGCTTGGCGCGTTGCCAAACCTGCTTTAGACCGATGGTGTACCACCACACGGGGAAGGTCAGGAGGTTTAGGGAAAAATTGTTCATTGGGGTTTTTGTGTCAACGTTGGTCAAACTGCGACTTTATTATACGACAATTCCATTGTTTTGCCAATAATTCGTTTTTGTTTTTATTCCCCGGACCTGTATAATATATAGGTATGAGATGGATAAAGAAATTATTGCCTGTTGGTTTGCTTAGGGCTATCCGCCCGATATATCACGGCATGCTGGCGCTGTTTGGGTCTTTTTGTTATGGCCGGCCAAGCCGCAAACTTATCGTCATCGGCGTGACGGGAACGAACGGCAAGTCCACAACCGTGAATCTTATTGCCAAGATTTTGGAAGAAGCGGGGTATAAGACCGGATACACTTCCACGGTGACCATGAATTTCGGCGAGCGGGAGTCCCTAAATAAAATGAAGATGACCATGCCATCGGGCTGGCTTTTGCAGAAATGGATGAGGCGGATGGTAAACGCGGGCTGCAAATATGCCGTGCTGGAAGTGTCCAGCGAAGGCCTGGCACAGAACCGACACTTGGGGATAGCTTTTGACATTGCCGTGTTCACGAACCTGACGCCCGAGCACCTGGAGTCGCACGGTGGATTTGAGAATTATAAATTAGCGAAAGCAAAACTTTTCGCTTCGCTTAAACTAGAAGCCAGAAGTCAGAAGCCAGAAGCTAGGAAGACAATTATCGTGAATGCGGATGATGAGTATGGGAAGTATTTCGCGGGGTTTAAGGCTGACCGATGCGTATCGTATGGCATTAAAAACCCACAGGCTGACCTTATTGCCACCGATATCCAGTATTCCGCCAACGGCATTTCCTACCAGCTACCTGCTTCGCCGGCAGGCGGGCAAGCTACCAGCTACAAGCTGAATCTTAAGGGCCAATTTGACGTTTATAATTCCTTGGCTGCCATTGCTGTGGCGCAGTCGCAGGGCGTGAGTTTGGAAATCTGCAAGAAAGCTTTGGAAAAAGTGCCGGTCGTGCCCGGGCGCGTGGAAGTCTTACAGGCGACGCCGTTTACCGTAGTCGTTGATTATGCTTATGAACCCGAGGAGATGCGGCAACTATATGAGACCGTGAATCGCTGGCCGCACAAGCGGGTGCTGCAGGTCTTAGGTCCTACGGGTGGGGGAAGGGACAAGGCGCGCATCAAGGTGCTTGGGGAGATGGCCGGTAGATTCGCGGATATGGTTATTATTACGACTGATGACCCCTACGACGACGACCCGAAAATTTTGGGCGGGCAGATGGCTGAAGGGGTAAGGGCCGCAGGCAAGACGGAAAAACAAAACCTGTTCTGCGAGTATGACCGACGCGCGGCTATCCGAATGGCGCTAAGGGCCGCTCGCGAAGGCGACCTGGTGCTTGTTACGGGCAAGGGCGCGGATCAGAAAATGGCTTTGGCAGCCGGAGTCTACTTGGACTGGGATGACAGGAAAGTTGTAAAAGAAGAACTCACGAATTTACAAATTGACAGATTAACAAATTAACAAAATTGGAATGCAGTAAATTTTACTTAATTTGCCAATTTGTTAATTTTATTTAATTCCCATGGTCCTCTACATTGATACTACAGATTTCAACAAGACAACTTTCATGCTTGCCGACGGAAAAAAGTTGTGGAAAAAATCCTACAGAGTTGACCCGCATCGCAGCCACGAAACCCTTCAAAAATTGGATCAGTTTTTGAAAAAGAACCAAGATCCAAGAACCAAGATCCAAAAGATTATGGTCAACAAAGGTCCGGGCAGCTATACTGGCACGCGCGTCGGAATAGTCATCGCGCAAGCCTTGGGCTTTGCCTGGGGCATTCCGGTTAAAGCCGTGGCGAAAGAAAAATTCAAGATAGGCCGCTGAACATACGTTGATGTTTACGCTGAAAAGACGCTGATATCTGTTATCAGCGTTATATCAGCGTATCTATCAGCGTATGTTCAGCGGTTTACTCTTTGAACCGGAAGACTTTGATGGTGACTGCCAGGGCCGCTACGAGCCAAATGGCCAACACCAGAATGTAAGTGGAGATGTTGCGGAAGTTGAACGGATAGAGGTAAGCCTGCCGTAAGCCATCGGCCAAATACGTGACAGGCAAGATCTTGGCAATTATTTGGAACGCGCGCGGCAGCAGGTCAACGGGGAAGAACAGGTTGCCCAAAAAAGCAAACGGCATGCCGATGGCCGCGGTTATGGGCGCGGCTGTCTGGTAGGAAGAGGAATAATTGGATATCAGAAGGCCAATAAGCAGGAATATCCCGCCGCCGAGCAGAATTATCAGAAATGAAGAAATTATGTTGCCGGAAAAGCTTGCTCTGAAAATTATTACTCCTATTAAGGTTATTATTGTCGCCTGTACCAAAACCACGGTGATGCGCGCCGCGATAAGGCTAAGCACAAGGTGGCTGGTCTTTATTGGCGTGGCTAAAAAGCGTTTGATAACTCCGCGGCTGCGCAGGTCCACCATCCAATAGGCCAAAGTGTAGATGCCGCTTTGCATTACCACGTAAGCGATGACCCCGGGCAGGGCGAAGTTTTTGTATGAAAGCGAACCCGCTATTTTCGGGATGGGTAGGGCGGCCAAAGCGATATAAAGCCCAATAGGCACGGCAATCGTCCAAAACAGCCCGCTTTTGTCGCGGTAGATCATTTTGAGGTTGGTGAGGAAAAGATTGAGGAAGCTAGACATAAGGGGATAGGGATGAGGTAATAGGTATAAGGGAACAGGGATAAGGTTTTACCAGGTTATTGGTTTGATCTTGATGCTTTTTATTAATGTTAATAGCATTTTATGTATTTCCAGAAGTAGACCCTCTGCTTTATTGTAGTCGATATTCGGATATTGTTGTTTAGCGATAAGCAGCTGCGTTTCCAGTTCAGTGGAAGAAGCATAAGCAATATAAAGAAATCTTACATACTCGGCCTTGTGGTTGCGTGACCAACCTTCCGCAATATTCGATGGAATGGAGATTACTGCCCGCAGCATTTGCGAAATTAGTATAAAACGCTCGTATGACGGTAATTTTTTAGAGATGCCATACACTTCTTTAACCAGCTCGACAGCCTTTTGCCAGACTATCAGGTCCTTATAGGTCTTTAAGCTTGTCATCGGATTGATTTCTTATCCCTTATGCCTGATCCCTTATCCCTAATTATCTTTGAATTCATGCCCGGTCAGATGCAAATACACATCTTCTAACGTCGCGGTCTTTACCGTGAAGCCCGAGAAATTTATTTTGTACAGTTTCAGCGTGTCCAGGATGCTTTGGATATTGTTCAGGGATTTTATTTCCAAAACTATCTTCGGGAAATCGCTGTACACTTCAGTGACGTCGGGCAGGTTCTTGAAGATGGCGGTGTCGCACGGGTCAGACACTAGGAAAGAGACTTGCGTGGTATGTGACAGGTCCTCTATGAGTTTGCGCGGCTCGCCTATCTTTAGTATTCGTCCGTGGTCTAAAATAGCCACGCGGTGGCACAAAAATTCCGCTTCTTCCATATAGTGCGTAGTCAGGATCACGGTTATGCCCTGGGCGTTGATATCTTTGATAAGCTTCCAGATCTGCCGGCGCGCGACCGGATCCAGACCGGTAGTCGGTTCATCCAAAAACAGGATTTCGGGGTGGTTGACCAAAGAAGTGGCGATGGTGAAGCGTTGTTTCTGCCCGCCCGAAAGGTTTTTGACTAGTTCGTGCTCTTTGTCCAGTAGTCCGACCAGGCTAAGGAGTTTTTTTGTATCGGTATTTTGTCCGTATAGCGAACCGAAAAGGACCAATAATTCTTTTAAAGTTATCAGCGGCAAATACTCGCTGGTCTGCAGCTGCGCGCCAATACGCTTTTTTATTTCGTGAATGTCCTCAATATTATTATATCCCAAAATATTTACCGTGCCTTCGCTTTGGCGCTTTAACCCTTCCATTATTTCCAAGGTCGTGGTCTTGCCCGCGCCGTTCGGTCCTAGTATCCCGAATATTTCACCCTTCTCCACAGTAAAACTGACCCCTTTGACCGCCTCAAACTCCGCCCGTCCTTCCACGGGCTTGCTGAGCCTATAGACTTTCCGTAGATTTTGAACCTCAATCACGTTTTCCATGGAGGCATTATATCATTTTTTATCGCTTTGAATAAGCCCGGTATTAGGAGTATAATTATTACATAAACCCATGCACCAAAATTTTTAATGCCAGCTATATTGGCCATCCCTTCTGGCCTTTGGGGAAGGGTTTTGCCCACTATTTAAAGGTTTTGGTGCGTGGGTAAATCATTACGTAAAGCATTACATACCTTATGCCAACACAAAAATTCGTCAGCCGTGGGGTCCGCAAGCTGACCAAGCTGGGCAAGGCGTCCATTGCCGTCACTTTGCCGATAGACTTCGTGGCCAAACTCGGCTGGCGCGAAAAGCAGAAAGTGGTAATCACCCTCAAAGGCAAACATTTGATAATCAAGGACTGGAAAAAATAATGACCAAAGAACAAGCAAAACAAGCAATACAAAGACTTGTTGAAAAATTTGAGACAATAAAGGCGCAAGGCAAGTTGTTAAAATACAGTGAAGAACAAACAAAGAAGGATTTTATTTTGCCTTTGTTTGAAGCACTGGGTTGGAAAGTTTATGAAGGTGACGAGGTAACGGCTGAGGAGCAGATCAGTAATGATCGGGTCGATTATGGTTTTTATCTGAACGGCAGGATTAAGTTTTATTTGGAAGCGAAAAAAATAGCGGCGGATCTGCATCGGGAAGAATTTGCCAAACAAGCCATCAAATATTCTTGGAACAAGGGGGTGACGTGGGCTGTTTTAACAGATTTTGAAAGTCTGATCGTTTTTAATGCGCTTTCTTCCGAAAAATCTTTGGCCGGAAAAAGATTTTTTGAAATTCCTTACACCCAGTATTTAGAGAGATTTGACCAGCTTTGGCTGCTATCTAAAGAGGCTTTTAGCACAGACCAGCTAGACACAGAAGCAGAAAAGGTCGGTAAAAAACTTGCCAAAATCTCCGTTTCCGATCAGTTGTATAAGGACTTGAATGAATGTCGTACTGTTCTTACTAAGGCTTTTATTTCCTGGAATCCGAAAGTTGACCGTAATTTGATAGATGAAGGCGTCCAAAAACTTATTGATCGCCTTATTTTCATTCGCGTCGCTGAAGATCGTAAGATTGAACCGGCGACATTGCGGCCTTTGCTTAACCAATGGGTTGCTAATAAGCGCCAAGGAAGCCCGTTTGCGGCCATGGTTAAAAAGTTCCGTGAACTGGATGCGGTTTACAATTCTAACCTGTTTTCCGAACATCCATTTGAGAAATGGGATGAATTTGAAGGGGCTACGGAAAAAGTCATTGAAATTTTGGAAGGGCAGCACAATTATTTGGAATATGATTTTTCTGTAATTCCCGCGGATGTCTTGGGCGCGGTTTATGAAAATTATCTTGGCTATAAACTCCAGCAATCCAAAACCGATCTTTTCGGTAAAGATGTGGAATTGTCGAAAGACAGTAAAAAACGCAAGGAGCAGGGGATTTACTATACACCAAAATTTATTGTGGATTATATTGTTGGGAATTCTTTAGGTCCAGTTTTGGACAGATGCAAGAGTATCGGAGATTTGAAAAAAATTAAAGTTTTGGATCCTGCCTGTGGTAGCGGTTCATTTTTGGTTGCGGCGTTTAATTTTATTTTGAAAAAGTATGAAGAGTTCGGTGCTAGGCCTGACCCGTTCCTTAAAATTCAGATTTTAAACAATAACATCTATGGGGTAGATTTGGACGAGCAGGCTGTAGAATTGGCACGATTAAATTTGCTCTTGAATACCTTTGATGGCCAGTTTAAGCTGCCTAACCTCGGCCATAACATCAAGAACGGAAACTCTTTGATTTGCGGTACGGATGAGGAGTTAACAAAATACTTTGGTCCCGATTTCCGTTCCAAAAAGCCATTCAACTGGCAGGAAGAATTCCCGGAAGTCTTCAATCAAGGCGGCTTCGACTGCATCATCGGCAACCCGCCTTATGGTGCTGAATTAACCAAAGAAGAACAAAATTTCTTTAAAGATAGATATGATATTGGTTCAACAGATACAGCTATTTTATTTATAAAAAAATCATTGACGGAATTAAAATCAGGTGGAAATTTGGGCTTTATTATTCCAAAGGCTTTTACTTTTGCATCTAATTATGAAAAAGTTAGAGGGCTTGTTTGGGACGGTATAGAAGCAATTATTGATGGAAGTAAGGTCTGGAAAGAAGTAAAACTTGAACAAGTGATAATTATTGTTGTAAAGGATATAAATTATAAAATTTATAAGAGTGGTTTGGCGAAGGATAATCAAATATTAATCACTGGAGAGATAGACAAAAAGATTGCCAAGTCCTTTGGTTTTTTCCTTAATGATTTGTCTCAAAAAGAAATTAAAATAGGACAAAAGATTTTTAAAAGCGGCGGATTTCTTGGCGAATTTATAAAAAACAAACGGGGCGTTATATTGAATAAATTTGTAGAAGGTGGGAAATTCCCCGTAATTGGTGGTAAAGAGATAGACCGTTTTAAAATTAAAAACATCCGAGGTTATATAAACGACGATCTTTCTCAAACAACTGCTAAAATAGAAAAAAATAGCATTTTAGTTCAAGGTATTGTGGCACATATAGAAAATCCAATTGATCACATAAAGATTACTGCCAACATCCCGGATTCGACAAAGTATTTTATTGCCGACAATATTAATCAAATTGTTCCTAAAGGGAATATTACTAATTATTTTATTTGGGCCCTATTAAATTCTCAATTATTAAATTGGTATTGTTATAGATTTATTTATGGTAAATCTATACGCACGATGCGTTTTGATAATCCTGTAACCGATACGTTTTCTAAACAATAGCTTGGAAACAATTCTGGAGCATTCCGGCGGGAGTTTTGAGATTAATACCTAAATGATACCGCTGATTGTTGTAGTAGTCCAGATAGCCGGGTAAGAAGCGG
>Ga0078972_1017428_pt1 | contig 10320 bp, 6 predicted proteins | sample YelNatPaOPGAMG01_FD_67568 | JGI IMG/M metagenome (GOLD analysis project Ga0078972, IMG submission 67568) | Hot spring thermophilic microbial communities from Obsidian Pool, Yellowstone National Park, USA - OP-RAMG-01 (SPADES assembly) (version 2) | ecosystem: Environmental > Aquatic > Thermal...
CCCCGCCCCGGCCCCCCCCGGCCCGCCCTTCGCCCCCCGCGCCCGCCTGAACCAGGAGGCGAAGGAGCGCATCGCGCGCACGGCCGCCGAGCTCGTGCACGACGGCGACTCGATCCTCCTCGACGCGTCGAGCACCGTCTACCACCTGGCACGCTTCCTGCAGGGCCGCCAGCGCCTCTCCATCATCACCAACGGCGTCGAGGTGGCCCTCGAACTGGCCCAGAACCCTTCGCACACCGTCATCCTGCTGGGCGGCGTGCTGCGCGCCGAGTCCGGCTCCGTCACCGGGCTCCTCAGCGAGGCGCTCCTGGCCAGCCTGCACGTGCGCACGGCCTTTGTCTCCTGCTCCGGCCTGACCCTCTCGGCCGGGCTGACCGAGGTGGACCTCCACGAGGCCCAGCTCAAGGCGCGCATGATCGCCTGTGCCGACGCCGTAGTGGCCCTCGTCGATGCGACCAAGTTCGGCCACCAGGACCTCACGCCCTTTGCGCCGCTCGAAAAGCTAGCCCATCTCTACACCGATGCCGGCCTCAGCCCCGAGTGGGCCGCCCAGCTCGAGGCCCGCGGCATTCCATTCACCATCTGCAATGGGGGAGCACACGATGCCTGAAGACACCCTGCGCGAACTGGTCGAGCTGTCCATCCAACTGGGCCGGCCCGAGCTGGATTACTGCATCCTGGGCGAGGGCAACACCTCAGCCCGCGCCGACGCCGCCAGCTTCTGGGTCAAGGTCAGCGGCGCCGAGCTGGGGAGGGCCGATGCCTCCAGCTTTGTCCGCGTGGATATGGGGCGAGTGCTCGCCCTGCTGGAGGGCCCCGACCTGAGCGATGGGGCCATCAGGGAGGCGCTCGAAGCGGCCCGGCTCGACCCCGCGGCCACCGGCCGCCCTTCGGTGGAGACAGTGCTGCATGCGGCCTGCCTCTCCCTGGAAGGGGTGCGCTTTGTCGGCCACACCCATCCCACCGCAGTGAACGCACTGACCTGCTCGGTGGCCTTTGCCGAGGCCTGCGCGGGCCGCCTATTCCCCGATGAGATTGTGCTCTGCGGGCCGGCCTCGCTCCGGGTGCCCTACACCGACCCGGGGCTGCCCCTGGCCCGCGCTGTGCGGGGCCGCCTGGCCGGCTACCTGGAGGAGTATGGCGAGCCGCCCAAGGTGATCCTGTTGCAGAACCACGGCCTCTTCGCCCTGGGCGGGAGCGCGCGCGAGGTTGCAGCCATCACGGCCATGGCGGTCAAGGCGGCCCGCGTGCTGCTGGGCACCTATGCCGCCGGCGGCCCGCACTTTTTGCCGCCCGAGGCCGTGGCGCGCATCCACACCCGGCCCGACGAGGCCTATAGGCGACGCAAGCTGGGGTAGGGGCGGGGTCTCCCCGCCCTGTGCGCGCGCAAGGCATTCGTAGCGGCGCACGTAGCGTCAGGACGTGTCCGCTCCCGCCCTGTGCGCGCGAAAGGCATTCGCACTCGATGCAGGAAGCTATCGCACACCTCGAACTCCAACTCAACGACCCGGACCTGCGCGTGCGCGCCGCGGCCCTGGGCGAGCTGGTGCGCCTGGCCGAAGGCGGCGCCATCGCCCTGCCGCCCCAGGCCGACCTGGCCAACATGCACTGCCACACCTTCTTCTCGTTCAATGCCTGGGGCCTCTCGCCCAGCGCCCTCGCCTGGCACGCCCGGCAGCGCGGCCTCCAACTCGCAGGCATCGTCGATTTCGACGTGCTGGATGGCGTCGACGAGTTCCTGGCCGCCTGCGACGCCGTGGGCCTGCGCGGCTCGGCCGGCATCGAGACGCGCCTCTACCTGCCCGAGTACGCGGCGCGCGAGGTCAACTCGCCGGGCGAGCCGGGCATCGCCTACCACATGGGCATCGGCTTTACGTCTGGCAGGGTGCCGGCCGACGTCGCGCCGATCCTGGCCACGCTGCGCGACCGGGCGGCGGCTCGCAACCGCGAGATGGTGCGGCGCATCAACGCCCACCTGGCGCCGGTGACGGTGGAGTATGACCGCGACGTCGTGCCCCTCACCCCTGCCGGCAACGCCACCGAGCGGCACATCGTCAGCGCCTACCTGCGCGCCGCGGCCGATCAGCCCGACCCGGCCGGCTTCTGGGCCGCCAGGCTGGGCCTGCCGCACGGCGAGGTCGCAGCGGCGCTGGCCGATGCGCCGCGGCTGCAGAACCTGGTGCGTTCCCGCCTGATGAAGCGTGGCGGGGTGGGATACGTGCCGCCGTCGCCCGAGGCCTTTCCCACCGCCGGCGAGCTGCACCGCCTGGTCACCGCCTGCGGCGCCTTGCCCTGCCTGGCCTGGCTGGATGGCACGTCACAGGGCGAGGCGAATGCCGAAGAGCTCATCGCCTTCTGGGTGGAGCGCGGCGTCGTGGCCGTGAACATCATCCCCGACCGTAACTGGAACATCGCCGACCCCGCCCAGCGCCGCCTCAAGGTAGCGCGGCTGCACGAGTTTGTGCGCGTGGCCCAGGCCCACGCCCTGCCCCTCAACGTGGGCACCGAGATGAACGCGCCCGGCCAAAAGTGGGTCGACGATTTCGACGCCCCCGAGCTCGCGCCCCTGCGCCAGGCCTTCCTCGATGGCGCCTACTTCGTCTACGGGCACACGGCGCTGCAGCGGGCCTGCGGGCTGGGCTATGGCAGCCCCTGGGCCGCCGCCCACCTGCCCGGCCGCGCCGAGCGCGTGGCTTTTTACGCCCAAGTGGGGCGCCTGCTGCTGCCGGGCCGCGCCGGGTTGGCCAAGCTCGGGCGCATCGAGGCCGGTATCGAGCCGCGGGATGTGCTGGCGCGGTTACGTAGGTAGGCGCGGCATGTTGCCGCAGGCCTGGTCGGCGCGGCTACGGAGGATGTGCGTAGGCGCAGCATGTTGCCGCGGGCTGACCCAGCGAGGAGTGACACCCCATGTCCGACGACATTCTCGACCGCTACCGCCGCGGCGACGGGCCCTTGCCCGCCGCGCAGATGGTCTGGCCCCTCTACGGCGCAGGCTTTGAGAACCTGGGCCAGGGCGGCATGCCGGTGCAGATGCCGCTGCCGGCCTGCGGCCCCGACGAGATCCTGGTGCGCCACGATGCGGTGGGGCTCTGCTTCTCGGACCTGAAGGTCATCCGCGCCGGCCAGTCGCACCCCCGCATCTACGACGACATGCGCACCAAGCCGGTGGTCCTGGGCCACGAGCTCGCCGTAACTGTGGTGGCAGTGGGCGAGAACCGGCGAGCGCGCTTTCGCGTGGGCGAGCGCTACGTCGTCCAGGCCGATGTGTATTACCAGGGCCGCAACCTGGCCGTGGGCTACGCCCTGCCCGGCGGCCTCGAGCAGTACAGCGCCATGGGCCGCGAGATCCTCGATGGCGACGAGGGCTGCTACCTCCTGCCCGTGGACCCCAGCCAAGGCTACGCCGAGGCCGCCCTGGCCGAGCCCTGGGCCTGCGTCGAGGCAGCGTACAGCATGGAGTACCGCACCGGCCTCAAGCCGGGTGGGGTGGCCTGGTTCGTGGGTGCGCCCGGGGCGGGCGATTTCCTGTTGACCCGCGGCCTCCACGAGCACGCCCACCCACGCGCCATCGTGCTGACCGGCGTGCCCCCCTGCCTGGCCGCGGGCCTGCGCGCCGAAGCCGCCTCGCTGGGCGTGCCGGTCGTGGAGGCCGACGGCCTTGCGCCCGAGCGCTACGCCGCGGCGGCAGCCTTCGCCAGCGTCTCGGCCTTTGACGACATCCTGCTCCTGGGACCCCACCGCGCCGAGTCCATCGCCGCGGCCTCGGCCCTGGTCGCCACCGGCGGCGCCGTGATCCTGGCCTCGGCCGAGCCCTACCCCGAGCCGGTGCCGGTGGATATCGGCCGGCTGCACTACGACCGCATCCTCCTGGGCAGCACGGAGGGGCCCGACCTGGCGGAGGGCTACCGGGCTTTCGAGCGCGAGCTACCATCAGGAGGCACGGTGTGGCTCCTGGGCGCCAGCGGCCCTATGGGCCACATGCACCTGCAGCGGGCACTGCAACGCGCCGAACGGCCGGCGCGCATCATCGCCAGCGGCCGGCGCGCGGCCCGGCTGAGCCTGGTGGAGCGCCGTTACCGCGCCCTGGCCCGCCGTTTGGGCGTGGAGCTCGTCTGCCTGAGTGAGGAGGCCCTCGGCCCGGATGGCGTAGCGGCCCATGTGGGCAGGTTGACCGGCGGCCGCGGGGTCGATTACTGCGTCGTCCTGGCGCCCGACGCGGGCGTGGTGGCCCGCGCCTGGGACCTGCTGGCGCCCTCCGGGGTGTTGAACCTCTTCGCCGGCCTCAACCGTGGCACCAGGGTAGCGCTCGACCTCAACCCCCTGCGCGACGCCCGCCAACTGCGCATCATCGGCTCCAGCGGCTCACGCATCGACGATCTCCAGCGGGTGTTGGAGAAGGCGCGCAGCCGCACCCTGGCGCCCGAACAGGCCACGGTGGCCGTCACCGGGCTGGAGGGGGCACGCCAGGCCCTGCAGGGGGTGGCCGAGGGCCGCTACCCGGGCAAAGTCGTCGTCTACCCCCAGACAGCGGGCCTGCCCCTCACCACCCTCGAAGAGATGCCCCGCCGCATGCCCGCCGTCGCCGACCACCTGGGCGAGGGCGGGGTCTGGACGAAGGAGGCAGAGGAGGAGTTGTTGAGGAGTATCTCGGAATGCGGGGTGCGTAATGCGTACTGCGTACTACGTACTGCGTACGGCAGACGCGCGAGCACTCCTTACGCAGTACGCAGTACGCAGTACTTTACGCCCTACCCATCGCCTCAAAGGAGCCACACATGGATGGAGCATTGCCGGGCCGCCGTGCCCTGGTCACCGGCGCGGCGCAGGGCCTGGGTGAGGCCATCGCCTGGCGCCTGGCACGCGAGGGGGCCTCGGTCGCCGTGGCCGACCTGCAGCTCGAACGGGCAGAGAGCGTGGCGCAGGCCATTGCGCAGGAGGCCGGCCCGGGCCGCGCCCTGGCCGTCCGCGCCGACGTCACCCGCGCCGACGATGTCGAGGCCATGGTCCGCGCCACCGTCGAAGCGTTCGGCGGGCTGGACCTCTTGGTCGCCAACGCCGGCATCCTCATCTCCGGCGACATCCTGGAGTTCGACCCGCAGGCCTGGCGGCGGGTCATCGAGGTCAACCTGGTGGGCTACTTTCTCTGCGCCCAGGCCGCGGCGCGCGTCATGGTGCCACAGAAACGGGGGGTGATCCTGCAGATCAACTCCAAATCGGGCAAACGCGGCAGCTTTCGCAACTCGGCCTACGCGGCCAGCAAGTTCGGCGGCATCGGGCTCACGCAGAGCCTGGCCCTCGAGCTGGCGCCCTATGGCATCCGCGTCAACGCCATCTGCCCCGGCAACCTGCTCGATTCGCCCCTCTGGCAGGGCTCGCTCTACGAGCAGTACGCCCGGCGCTGGGGCATCTCGGTGGAGGAGGTGCGCGCCAAGTACGAGGCGCAGGTGCCGCTCGGCCGCGGCTGCACCTACGAGGACGTGACCAACCTGGTCGTCTACCTGGCCTCCGACCAGGCCTCCTACATGACCGGCCAGGCCATCAACGTCACCGGCGGGCAGGTGATGGAGTGATGGGGCGCGTGAGGCGTAATACGTACTGCGTGATACGTACTGCGTACTACGTATTGCGTGTTGCGTATTCCGTTGGCTCGGCACTTCAAGGGGCCGGGCCAACGGAACACGCAACACGCATCAGAGAGGCACAGACATGTCCGAGCTCAAGACAATCATGACGAGACAGCATCTCACAAAGGATGACCTCCTGACCCTGCTGCGGCAGATGGCCGAGATCCGCGCCTTTGAGGAAAAGGTCTACGACCTCCTGGGCCGCAACGTGATCAAGGGGGCCTCGCACCTGTATGCGGGCGAGGAGGCGGTGGCGGTGGGGGCGCTGGCGGCCATCGGCCCCAACGACATCATCACCAGCACCCACCGCGGCCACGGCCACTGCCACGCCCACGGCGACAAGCACGCCGCCACGCCCGAGGCCAAGCAGGAGCACCTGAACCGTATGATGGCCGAGCTGTGCGGGCGCGCCACCGGCTACTGCAAGGGCCGCGGCGGCTCGATGCACATCGCCGATGTGGCCAACGGCAACCTGGGTGCCACCGGAATCGTGGGCGGCAACATCCCGGTGGCCACCGGCGCAGGCCTCTCCGCGGCCTACCGCAAGAGCGGCCAGGTGGTCCTCTGCTTCTTTGGCGATGGCGCTGCGCAGACCGGCAACTTTCACGAGTCGCTGAACATGGCCTCGCTCTGGAAGCTGCCGGTGGTCTATATCGTGGAGAACAACCTCTACGGCATGTCGGTGCCCTTTGGCAAAGCCTCCTGCGTGCCCAACGTGGCCGACCGCGCCCAGGCCTACGCCATGCCCGCCGAGATCGTCGATGGCATGGACGTCCTCGCCGTGCGCGAGGCGGTGGCCCGCGCTGCCGAGCGCGCCCGCCGCGGCGAGGGGCCCACGCTCATCGAGTGCAAGACCTACCGCTGGTTCGGCCACTCCCGCTCCGATCCCCGCGTCTACCGCACAAAGGAGGAGGAGAAGGAGTGGCGCGAGCGCGACCCGATCCAGCGCCTGGCCCGCCGCCTGGTGGAGGCCGGCGTGGCCACCCAGGAGGAGGTGGATGGCGTCCTCGCCCGCGCCCAGGGGGCGATCGAGCGCGCCACCGACTTCGCCCTCGCCTCGCCCATGCCTGCCCCCTCGGAGGTAGCCGACGACGTCTATGCGCCCGACTTTTGGACGCCGGCGATGGTGGAGGCCGAGCGGGCCCTGCGCGAGCGGGTGAGGCACGACTCGCGCATGCGCCAGATCCCCTACTGGCAGGCCATCGTCGAGGCGCTGCGCGAGGAGATGCGGCGCGACCCGGCGGTGATGGTGATGGGCGAGGATGTGGGCCTCTACGGCGGCGCCTATGGGGCCACGCGCGGTCTCTTTGAGGAGTTCGGGCCGGACCGCGTGCGCGATACCCCCATCTCCGAGGCCACCATCGCCGGCGCAGCGGTGGGCGCGGCCATGACCGGCCTGCGCCCGGTGGCCGAGATCATGTACGTGGACTTTACCCCCCTGGCCATGGACCAGATCGCCAACCAGGGCGCCAAGAACCGCTACATGTTCGGCGGCAAGACGACGGTGCCTGTGGTCATCCGCACCGAGGGGGGCACGGGGCGCTGCATCGCCGCCCACCACTCGCAGAGCCTGGAGGCGCTGTGGGTGCACTTTCCGGGCATCTACGTGGTCATGCCCGCCACGCCCTACGACGCCAAGGGCCTGCTCAAGGCCGCCATCCGCTGCGATAACCCGGTCATGTTCATCGAGCACAAGATGCTCTACGGCGTGAAGGGCCCCGTGCCCGAGGAGGAGTACATCATCCCCCTGGGCGTGGCCGACGTCAAGCGCCCCGGCAGGGACGTGACGGTCGTCACCTACTCGCGCATGGTCCACCGCGCGCTCGAGGCCGCCGACAGGCTCGCGGCCGAGGGCATCTCGGTGGAGGTGATCGACCTGCGCTCGCTCAAGCCGCTCGACCTCGACACTGTGGTTGCATCGGTGAAAAAGACCGGCCGCCTGGTGGGCGTGACCGAGGCCTACCGCACCGGCAGCTTCCTCGGTGAGCTGCTCGCGCTGGTGAACGAGGAGGCCTTCGACTACCTGGACGCGCCGATGGTGCGCGTGGCCGCCGCCGACGTGCCCGTGCCCATGAGCGAGACGCTCGAGGCCGCCGCCGTGCCCTCGACCGAGTCGGTCATCGCCGGCATCCGGAAGGCGCTCGGCCGGTGATGGGTGGCACCGCAGGGGAATCCTGAACGGTGAAGGACTCGAAGGAGATTAGGGATGCGATGGCACATGAGGTGATCCTGCCACAGCTCGGCGAGACGATGAACGAAGGCACGATTGTGCGCTGGCTGGTCAAAGAGGGCGACCGGGTGCAGAAGGGCGACCCGCTCTTCCAGTTCGAGTCCGACAAGGCCGTGCTCGACGTCGAGGCGCCGGCTGGCGGGCAGGTGCTCAAGCTCCTCGTTCCTCAGGGGGCCAGGGTGCCGGTGCTCCAGGTCGTCGCCCTCATCGGCGAGCCGGGCGAGGCCCTTCCTGCTTGTCCACAGGCTCGCCAAGCCGTGGAATCCCCCCTCACCCCTGCCCTCTCCCCCACGGAGGAGAGGGTAGAGGCGCGCCTGCCCGCCCCTGAGCCCCTCCGAGGAGGGGGTGAGGGGCAGTCTGAGCCACCACCCTCTCCCCCGTGGGGAGAGGGCAGGGGTGAGGGGCAGTCCGACGGATTGCAGCCACCACCCTCTCCCCCGTGGGGAGAGGGCAGGGGTGAGGGGCAGTCCGACGGATTGCAGACCTCCCCCACACCGACAGCTCGACCATCTCGCATCTTCGCCTCGCCGCGGGCACGGCGGGCCGCCGCCGAGAGAGGGCTAGACCTTCGCCAGGTGCAGGGCTCGGGGCCCAGTGGCCGCATCATCGAGGCCGACGTGTTGGCCTTCGCCGCCGCGCAGCCGCGCGCCACGCCGCTGGCGCGCAAGGTGGCCGCTGAGGCCGGCATCGGCCTGTCCGGGGTTGCCGCCAGCGGGCCCGGCGGGCGCATCACCCGCGCCGACGTCGATCGGGGTAGGGGCGCGGTTTCCGCGCCCGCGGTCTCCGCGCCCGCGGTTTCCGCGCCCCCGGTCTCCGCGCCCGCGGTTTCCGCGCCCGCGTCCCCGCGCCACGCCATCGCGGCGGAGGGCGCGGATACCGCGCCCCTACAGATGGGCGGCCAGGTCGTGCCCCTGGCCGGCGTGCGGGCGCGCATCGCCGAACGCATGGCCGCCAGCGCCCGCGAGACGGCGCGGGTCACCCTCACCACCGAGGTTGACGCGACCCGCCTGGTGGAGGCGCGCACCCGGCTGAAGGCAGCCTACGCCGCGGAGCTGGGCTTCGACATCGGCTACAACGACCTGCTCATCGCCATCTGTGCCCATGCCCTGCGCGAGCACCCGGCCCTCAACAGCCGGCTGGAGGGCGACTCGATCCACCTCCTCGACGAGGTGCACGTGGGCCTGGCCGTCGACACCGAGCGCGGGCTGCTCGTGCCGGTGGTGCGCCACGCCGACCGCCTGCGCCTGGCCGAGATCGCCCGCGCCCTGCGCGAGCTGGTGGCACGCGCCCGCCAGGGCAGGAGCGGGCCAGACGAGCTCAAGGGCGGCACCTTCACCATCACCAACCTGGGCGCCTACGGCATCGACGCCTTCACGCCCATCATCAACCTGCCCGAGTGCGCCATCCTGGGCGTGGGCCGCATCGCGCCGCGGCCGGCGGTGGTCGATGGCCAGCTCGCCGTGCGCCAGCGCCTGTGGCTCAGCCTCACCTTCGACCACCGCCTGGTCGACGGCGCCCCGGCTGCCCGCTTCCTGCAGCGCATCGCCCAGTTGGTGGAGGAGCCATACCTGCTCTTGGCATAGCCACATTCTGGCTCACAGTCCGCGCCTCAAAGCGCACCGGCGTGCGCACTACAAGCCCCACCCGCTCGTAGTGCGCGCGCCCAGAGCGCCCCTCTCGTGCTCAGCGCAACATCGACTCGGCGATGCGCACGCACTCTTGCTGCGAGAGGCGGCCCGCTACCTGGACGAGCACATCCCCGCTCTGCACCATGAGCACGCCATCCTGCCCCCCGCGCTCCCAGCGGCCCGTGCGCGTCCAGTGTCCCTGGACCCAGAGGGCCGGCTTACCATCGACCTGGATACTCTGGACTCCCTCAGCGCCCGCCTGGAAGGTGAGGGCCTGTGCTGCTGGCGCTTCGCCGGCCTGGTACTCCTGGATGGTGACGGGCCCCAGCGCCAATGGTGCCATCGAGGTTCCGGAGTACTGCAGCACCACCCAGCGCTGCCCCTCACTCTCCGATACCGTCACCTCGTCGAGCGCCAGGCCGTTGGGCAGGTACGAAGGCACACGGATCCGGAATCCGACCGCTGCCTGAGCCTCCTCCACGCTCGGGTAGGTCTCGCTGCGCACGGCCGGCGGTGTGATGGTCTGCATTGATGCCAACTCGACCCTGGTGTGCCGGAAGGTGGTGATCACCCGGCCAAGCCCGGCCTCTACCGACATCTCCACACCCGGCGCCCGCAGGGCAATCCCCAGGAAGAGCACTGCCACCGCAACGGGGATGGCGGCCAGGCGCCACAGGCGTGTCCGAGCCAGCCCGCTCTGGGCGGGGCACGCCAGGCGCGTCCACTCGCGCTGCAGGGTGTGCCCCAGACTCTGGATAAAAGCGGGGTCGGCGGAGGGGCAACCATCGCGCAGGCGCAGGCCGAGCTCCGCCAACGCCTTCACGTCGGGCGGGATGGG
>Ga0078972_1017431_pt1 | contig 10319 bp, 10 predicted proteins | sample YelNatPaOPGAMG01_FD_67568 | JGI IMG/M metagenome (GOLD analysis project Ga0078972, IMG submission 67568) | Hot spring thermophilic microbial communities from Obsidian Pool, Yellowstone National Park, USA - OP-RAMG-01 (SPADES assembly) (version 2) | ecosystem: Environmental > Aquatic > Thermal...
AACGGTTGACGATGAAACTTTGCCCCATCGCCTTAGATGGTCGGATTTGGTGCTCCAAAAGCAACCTGCGAACCGTCCCGACCGAGCAAAGTTTGAACGGGTCAAAGGGCTGAACTCTTTGATCCATCCATCATCAACCCCTTGCGCCCAAGTTCAAGGTCGCTCGTTCAAGTTTATCGCCTGAACCCGCAACTCACAACCCTCAACTCGCAACCCTTTCGGAGGCGTTACAATTTTCGGCACGGAGGTGATTGAAGTGGCGGAATGGTCAGTGCAAGTCAGCGAACATGTTTTGCCGAACGGCTTGAAGGTTCTCATTGCGCCCGTTCATCATGCGCCGGTCGTCAGCGTTTGGGCGTTTTACCGAGTCGGTTCTCGGCACGAGCAAATCGGCATAACTGGAATCAGCCACTGGGTTGAGCACATGCTTTTCAAAGGGACGCCAAAGTTCCCGAAAGGACAAATTGCCCGTCTCATCCAAAAACACGGTGGCGTCTTGAACGGTCACACAACCTATGACCACACCGCTTACTTTGAGACTTTGCCGAAGGAGAATTGGCTCATCGCCCTTGACATAGAGGCTGACCGAATGACCAACGCCCTGTTTGACCCACAGGAGACGGAATTGGAGCGGGGTGTCATCTTGAGCGAGTTGGAGATGTATGAGAACCATCCTGAGCACCGCCTTTTCACCGAAGTCCTCGCGACAGCCTTCCAAGTTCATCCCTACCGCAACCCTATCATTGGCTGGCGAAGTGATTTGGAGCGGATGACCAGAGACGACCTCTATGACTACTACCGCCGCTTCTATGCGCCCAATAACGCTTTCCTTGTCCTGAGCGGCGATGTCACGCCTGAAGAAGTTTTGCCCGAAGTTGAAAAGCGGTTCAGCGAATTGCAACCGAGTCAAGGGGCGAAAGTGCCTGAAGTGAAAGAACCACCGCAGAGGAGCGAACGAAGGGTTAGGGTAAAAGGGCACGGTGAGTTGCCGCTGCTGGCGATGGTCTTCCATGCACCGACTTATCAAGGGACGAGGGACGGAAACGAGCAACTTGTTCCATATGCGTTGCATATCCTTGCCGATGTGCTTGGGCATGGGCGGACATCTCGGCTTTATCGTAAACTGGTTGAGACGAAGAAGGCTTTGAGCGTCTGGGTTGGCAACTCCGTCCACAAAGAGGCTGCCCTTTTCACCGTCTTCGTGACCTTGACAGACCAATCATCGCTGCCTGAAGTTGAAGACATAGTTTGGTCGGAGTTGCAGCAGTTGACCGAAAAACCGCCCGAGCAAGACGAATTGGAGCGGGTAGTGCACATGGAACAAGCCGATTTCCTGCGTTCGTTAGACGGGGCGACTGAGCGGGCATATCATGTTGGCGCATACGAGGTTCTGGGCGATTGGAAGTTACTCAACGCCTACTTGCCCAACCTGCAAAAAGTCACGCCTGATTTGCTCGTTAATGCAGCGAAGCAAATCTTCACCGAAACCAACCGCACAGTCGGCTGGTTTGAACCTGTCAGATGAAGGAACACGATCAAGGTTTCACAGTGCCACGCCTTTCTAACTTTCCATCCAACAAAACTGCCAAGCCACAATAAGGGCAATAAGCAAGGGTTCTTGCATCAGGATGCCAAAGGTAACTTGGTTCATAAGGCAAGTTTTGTGACATTTTTGCTATTTTTAAAGGATAGTTTGGGTCACGAACACAAATTAGTGAACCTCTGAAGTCTGTTTCTACTCCCTCTTGTCCAACAACTCCTAAGTAACCTGAAATTTGTGGTGTGAGTAAGATGGTTTCTCCTGAGTCAACAAAATCTTGAACAAGTTTCAATGGTGGCGGGAATTGAACTTGGTATTTAACGCTACATTTACGAGAGACAATCCAAAGGGCTTTAAGGTTGTACTCACAGTACGGCTCAATATGAATTGCTCTCCACCACCTGAACAAATGCTGTCCAGTTTTAAAGCTAAATGTGACAAGAAACAAACAAAGTCCTACAGTAATGGCAACTGGCACTCTCATATTTGCTATCCTCCATATGCGTATGTGTTAATTAACTGTCAATACTGTGGAGGACAACGAAGTATTGGCATTGGAGTGCAGGCTTCATATGGAGTGGGACAATTACGACGCTTCGTAAAAAAAACAGACGGTGGCTGCGGAGGTTGACGATAGTATACATACCGCTCCACTGTCTGGCAATAAGCCCTCCGCCAATATCCGCCGAAAGGGATGCAACAGTCGCGTTGAATGGTGCCCATGTAGACACAAACATTGTAGTCCAGGATCTGATCCGAACACTGAGTGAGAAGTGTCTGTTGCGGAGAAATGACAGCAAAAGTGATAGCCATACAGATTACAACAATTGATGCGACAAGCCAAAGCATTTTACTCTTCATAGCAACATCCCTCCTTCATTTTTAATCTTCAAAAAGGAGGTCATGATGTTTAGCCGAAGCCGAAATTACCACAGAACCATCATATCTCGCTATTATGTCAGCCCTAAGAAAATAGCAGTGCCATGGGCACCAGAAAATTGGACATTCGGGTTTTAATCTTGTATTCCCCTTCCCGTAAATTTGCACTGTCAAGAAATTGATAGGATAAGTATAACTTGTTAGCCACCATTTCCCGTTCCAATAGACAGAATCAGGGTTAGGGTCTTTAGGATCTGGGTAAGGAACAGGCTGTCCAAAAGCGTCCGTCGCATAACTTTCTGAATAAGCCATTCGTCCTCCAGTAAAATCGGCAGGACAAAGAAAAACATTATCATTTTTGACATATGGGAAAATCATTTGTTGAACCTTTCCATAAGTCCCTTCTGGGGTTTTTGTTGGCTTTTCAATAGGCACAGTTCCCCAATCATCTTCATACATGTGAACAGCCTGAATAAGTTGGCGAAGATTGCTAATGCAATTTGTCACATAAACTCTTTTACGAGCCCTCATCAAAACAGCCATGCTCAAACCTGCCAATACTGCGATTATTGCGATAACGATAAGCAATTCAATAAGCGTCATCCCTCTTCTCATTTTGACCATCTCCCTAAAACCTTCTCAATTCGTTTTAATTCTTGTTGCCACTTGTCGGTTGACCACAAATAACCCACAATAGGGCTTATGTATTTCAATGTGCCGTCAGGAGCAATGAGGTAAAAACGAGGCATATAAAGTGCATTCAGCCTCTCAAAAGCAGACAATTTGGGATCCCTCGCCCATATTGCTTCCTTGAAAGTCCTCCAAAATACCATTAACTCGTGGTTGGGATGACCGATATAGACGATGATCAATCGCATATTTTCATGGTGACGGGAAGCGAAATTATAGAAAACAGCGAGCTTTTCCTCTATCCCGCACTGACCGCAAATAAACAGCAATCCTATTATCTTTCCTGATTGAGGTAACTTTAACGGCTTACCTGCCCAATCAACCAAATCATCAAGAGAAACTTTTGAGCCAACTTTAGGATCTCTTTCTGATGTCAACCTTAAAAGAGGTGTCCACTCTTGAGGGTTTATTCCTGTTATGCGGAAGTAAATTTCCATCCCATAACCCCTTGCACCAAGATACCAACCAGCGAAAGCACAGGCAAGCCAAAAAATAAGAACTTGCCAATTATCTTTAGCCCACCTCGCCAATTTCCCTATTTTGCCCTCGGTTCGGAAACTTTTGCCTCTCATAAGCGACACCCCGAAGGGCTCTGCTGTCTTAATGCGATCGTCAAAGCCACTTGCATTATAACGAGAGAGAGAGAGAGTTTGTAAAGACTTGAGAACCCACCAGTTTTTAGCTTTTTGCCGCCAAAATTTCGGTTTTCAGAAATGCGCTGCTCAACAGGTTTTGAGACCCAATCGTAAGAAAAATCGGGGATGCACGGCTTCTGTCGTGCCAAATTTTGCGGGAAAAAAAATTCGCCAACTAAAGTCGGCGCTCAGGTTCTGCGTCATCAACTACGGACTGAAGTCCGTAGCATGATGGCTTATTTTTTCACCGAACTTTTAGGGTTGATGGGTTTTGCGACCCAGTCGTAAGTTGGCAGGAAAGTGTCGTCAATGAGATAGGGGCAAAACTTCTCCCCGCCCGGAAACTCTGTTGCCGTTCTTGTCGAGCCAGACGAAATGGTAAGATGTGAACCTGCGTTTTTGGACTTGGCTCGCTTAAAAGTCCACAATGGTCAGGAGGGCGGGTTCACTTTGCCGGGAAGACCTTGACTTTTCTGAACCTTGCTGGTGCTGCTCCGTGAGACATTTCGGCTCGCTGTGGTGGCTGACCTTTGCCGCAGTTTGGGACGCCCCACAAGACGAACTCGCTCTCGCCGCAAATGAAATCGCACGAACGCCAAAACTCCCAAGTGATGCCAGCATAGCATGGGTTCTTGACCATCCGAACCTTTCTGCCGTCCTTAATCTCCCAGCCGATTTCGCACCCGAACTGGAATTGCACTCGCTGGTTATCAATGCTCCAACTTCGGTTGACAGCCATGAAGATTCCGTGCTTGGTGTCAGCAATCAGGTCATCCAAAGTCCCTTCCCTCGGCATCAGGCTGATGTTGACCATTCGGATGATAGGCAAGTTTTGCCAGCCATCAGCCCTCATGCACCCGTGACTTCTCTCAGCGCCCAACCTCGCTGCCGTTTCGCGTGATGTCAAGTAGTCAACCAGAATGCCGTCCTTGATGAGATGCCACCTTTGAGCCTGAACGCCTTCGTCATCGTAGCCAAAAGTCGCGAGCCCGCCGGGCGAAGTTGCATCGGCAACGATATTGACAATTGGTGAGCCATATTGGAAGTTGCCCAACTTCTCAGGTGTCGCGAAACTCGTGCCCGCATAGTTGGCTTCCGCACCGAAAACCCTGTCTAATTCAAGGGCGTGCCCGACGGATTCGTGGATTTGAAGCGCCAACTGCGAGCCGTCCAAAATCAGGTCAAATTCGCCCTCAGGGCACGGGTCTGCGGTCAGAAGGGCTTTCGCTTCCTCAGCAATTTGTTCTGCGTGCTCAGCCAAGCGAAGTTCCTCGACCAGTTCGTAGCCCTTGCTCATGAACTGACCCCCGTGAGATTGCGGGTATGAGCGAACTTGCAAATCGCTCCCGTCCGTTGCTTGAGCCTGAATCCCCGCACCGCTTCTGGTGAGTATCTGCTCAATAATTGCCCCTTCGGTGCTGGCAAACCATTGGTGCTTCCGCTGAAAACTCATCCAGCCGACGGCGACTTTAACTTCCGGAAACTTGCGCATGATTTGAGTGCATTGTCGGAGCGACTCAACTTTTCTGTCAAGGGGGATGGTGAACGGGTCAACTTCAATGGGAGTTTCCCAGAAAGCGACATGGGCAGGTTCAGGCGCTAAGACGACTTCCCGCTCCTTCAAAGTTGCGCTGGCTTTAGCAATCTCAACGGCTTGGGCAACGCATTTGTCCAGCGCTTCTGGAGTGACTTCGCGGGTTGCGGCGAACCCCCACGCGCCATCAGCGATGACCCTAACACCCACACCGATGTCCTCAGTCTGCTCCAATGAAGCAACCCGCTCGTTTTTGACCAAGATGTCTTCTCGCCTCGTCAGCAAGATTCGGACATCGGCATAAGTTGCGCCCAACTTTTTCGCCGTGTCCAAAGCCCGAAGCGCCAAGTCCTTCATCCCAACTCCCCTCCTTTGCGTGTCTTTGGCTCACAACGCCAGTTCGCTTGCGTCAAAGACCGGACCTTCGGTGCAACAAAGTTTGTATCCGCCGCCTTTGACGGGAATGGGGCAACCAAAGCAAATCCCCATCCCGCAACCCATCCGCTCTTCCAAAGAGACTTGACAGGGCAAGTTGTAGGATTGAGCGATTTGGATTAGCGCCTTGAGCATCTGAATTGGACCGCAACCGTAAACGACTATGCCGTCCAGTTCCTTCCGAGTCGAAAGCCATGCCTCAAAAAGTTGCGTGACCGTTCCAGCGAAGAAGCCATCTTCCAGTTCTTCAAGGGCGATTGCGGAGCGGACTCCAATGCTCTCAAATTCGTCAGCGCCCCAATACGAAAGTGGCTTGCCGTTTCGCAAAAACGGGAATTCGGCACGAACTGGGTCAAAGGGCAATTTGTCCTTTGCCTTCGCCCCAAGCAAAAGGACCGTCTCAACCCCTTGAGCCTTCAGCCTCTCCGCCAAGAAGGGGAAGGGCGCGATGCCGATGCCACCGGCAACCAAGACCGCAGTTTTCGTCCCTTCTGGCAACCAAAAACCTTTTCCCAACGGTCCTGAAACCCTAACGGGAACATCGGTTGTCAACTGAGCCAACCAATTTGTCCCGACACCGCGAATGTCAAAGAGCACGGAAAACGCTTGCGGCTCGTCGCTTTGAATCACGCCCTTCCTGAGCGGGACAATTTTTGCCACGCTGAAAGGTCTCGGCAATATGGCAGCCATCGGCAAATTCGACCGCTCAAAACTCGCTCCGCCGCCGAGCCCATCAAGGTAAAGGTTGACAAATTGCCCGGGTTGAGCCCTCGCCGCAATTTCTGGGCAACGAATTGTCAAGCGGCAAAAGTTTCGGTATCTCTCCTTGGCGACAATTTTTGCCACACCGGAAAAAATCGGCGTCAAAACCCTTTGCTCGGGTGAGTTCGGCAAAGCCTTCGTCGTTGTTTGACTCATCAAATCGTCCCTCCTTGCCGCCAAAATTGTAGCCGAACATGAGCCAATTTGGACAGGTCGTCCAGTGGAGAAACAGGAAAGGACCGACGATTTTCTAACCTTTTCGGCTCAGGCATCAACTTCAAATCAACCGCCAGCGAAGGAGGGTCGGAGATGAAAATCGTTGTGACCGGTGGCGCAGGTCGCATCGGAAGGGCAGTGGTGAAAGGTCTTTTGGAACAAGGGCACGATGTGCTTGTGTTTGACATGCAAGCGCCCGAAGACAGGAATGCCGATTTCGTTTGCGCCGATGTCACCGATTTCGCTCAAGTCATCAACAACCTAAAAGGTGCGGACGCCGTTGTCCACCTTGCAGCCATTCCCGGACCTTGGCGCGGAATGCCCCACGAGGTCATGAGGGTCAATGTCGTGGGCACTTACAATGTCCTTGAGGCGTGCAGGCAATTGGGCATCCACAAAGTCGTTGTCGCTTCAAGCATCAATGCCATTGGGCTAAGTTACAACAAGGAACGACCGCGACTTGACTACTTGCCTGTTGACGAATCTCACCCTGCCCGCCCTGAAGATTGCTACAGTCTGTCAAAGTGGCTTGGCGAACAGATTGCCGACGCGATGGTGAGGCTTGAGCCAAGCATGACCATAGTTAGCCTCCGCTTTCACGGTGTCACTTCACCGGAGTGGTATGAGCGTTGGCGTCAATACCCGCGCCGTGACATCCCCGGCGACTTCAAAGGTTTGTGGGGCTATGTTGATATCAGGGATGTGGTTGACGCTGTGTTGAAGTCCCTCGCTGCGACATGGAAAGGTCATGAAGCGTTTTTCATCTGCGCCGCCGACACGACTTCAGCCGTCCCAACGATGGAACTGATCAAGGCTGTTTACCCCGATGTGCCGCTGAAGCGCGAACTTCAGGGGCACGAAGGTTTGTTTGACTTGAGCAAAGCGAAGAATCTTTTGGGTTGGGAACCGAAACACTCGTGGAGGCAACCGGAGTGAGAAACGAATTTGAACGGAAAGTGCCAAAATCATGGACTGCAAACTGCGGAAAGGAGGAAGCGAAAGCATGAGTGAAATTCTGCGAGGCAAAGCCCACAAATTTGGCGACAACATTGACACCGACATCATCATCCCAGCCCGATATTTGGTCACAACCGACCCGCAGGAATTGGCGAAACACTGCATGGAACCGATTGCCCCCGACTTCCCGCAAAGGGCAAAGCCCGGCGACATCATCGTTGCCGGCGAGAACTTCGGCTGCGGTTCATCCCGCGAGCACGCACCGTTGGCAATTAAGGGATTGGGCATAAGTTGCGTCATCGCCAAAAGTTTCGCCCGCATCTTCTATCGGAATGCTTTCAACATCGGTTTGCCTGTCCTCGAGTGCCCTGAAGCGGTTGACGAAATTCGCGACGGCGACGAACTTGAAGTGGACATAGAGACGGGCACCATTAAAAACCTCACAACAGGCAAAACTTACCAAGCCATGCCGATCCCGCCCTTCATGCGGGAAATCCTCAATGCAGGCGGCTTGATCAACTATGTGCGCAGGAAGTTGGGAGTAGAAGTTGGAGCGTGAAGCGTAATGCGTAAAGCGTGAGGCGTAAAACTTTGGCAAGGGGCGATGCTTATGGGACTGTCAAGCCCTTTGGAGGATAAAAAGTTGGCGGTCATCGGAGTTGGCGCAATGGGCAGCGCTTTGGTGCGTGGGCTTATCCAAAGCGGGAAGGTTAAGCCTAAGCAAATTGTCGCTGCTGACATTGACCCAACAAGGTTAGCAGCAGTTCAAGCATTGGGTGTTCTGACCACCAACGACAATAAGTCCGCAGTCCAACAGAGCGAAATCGTGCTGCTTTGTGTCAAGCCTCAAGTTATGGACGATGTGCTCGCCGACATCGCCCCTGTCATTGACCCGAAAAAGCATTGCGTCATTTCAATCGCTGCGGGCGTTCCAATTGCCCGCATAGAGGCATCGTTGCCTCAGGGAACGCCCGTCATTCGCGTTATGCCGAACACGCCCGCACAAGTTTTGGCTGGGGCAAGTGCAATTGCGCTTGGGACAAATGCCGATGAGAACCACCGAAAAATTGCCCACGAAATTTTCAACGCTGTGGGGTTGGTCGTTGATGTCCCTGAGAAGTTGATGGACGCAGTGACAGCACTTTCGGGCAGCGGACCAGCATATGTTTTCGTCTTCGCTGAAGCCCTCGCCGATGCTGGCGTCAACTTGGGGTTGCCAAGAGATGTAGCTTTGAAGTTGGTTGCACAAACTTTGCTCGGGGCGGCTAAGATGCTCCTTGAGACTGGAAAGCACCCTGCCGAACTCAAAGACATGGTGACTTCTCCCGGCGGAACCACCATAGCGGCTCTCTCGGTTTTAGAGCGACAAGCCTTTCGCGGTGCAATCATAGAGGCAATCTCCGCTGCACATCAAAGGGCAAAAGAACTTGCTAAGTCAAGTAGCGAGTAGCAAGTGGCGAATGGCGAGTAGCGAATAGCGAGTGGCGAACGGAAAACGGATTTGACCACCTACCCGAGGTAGGTGGCTATAATTTGAAGCAGGCTAAAGCCTGCTACTTGGGTTGAGAGTTGAGGGTTGTGAGTTGCGGGTTAGGCTTTTTGAACGCGCAACTCGCAACTCTTTGTTAGCCTGCCTTAGCAGGCTTCATTTTGCAGCCACCGACTTTAGTCGGTGAGCGAACTTTTGAGCAATACAGGTGAGCGAAGATGGGAAAGCGACTTTTGATTTTCGCCATCTTCTTCCTTTCACTCCTTGCCTTCACCATCTGGCGTGCCCAACCTCCTTTCCGCCTGCGAAGGAAACTCCTCGCCAAGTTGCCTTATGAGCCCGGCAATGTGCTCATCACCGACCTTGACGATGATGGACATCCTGAAGTGACGGCATTTTTCAGGGATAAGCCACCTATCTGGGTTCGCTTCCCGTTTGACAAACCTTCTATCCTTCGCTTTGAAAACTGTCGGGCAATTTGGATGATGGTGCGGCGTTGTCAGTTCGTCCCGAAAGCCTTGCCTGTCTGGACGGCGGACAGCCGCTTGCGGCTGCTGCGATGGAAGGACGGAAAGGCAAAACTTGAACCTTTGCCAAACCTTCCTGATGTGCCTATGGAAGAGGAAGACGCGTGTATCGAACGAGGGGAAAGCACGGAGACGGTTTTCTTGCGTGTTTACCGAGGCGACGATTGTTGGCTGTTCACCCTGACGCCGAAGGGGGAATGGCAGTTTGCCTCTCGGTTTACAAGTCAGGCAATTCGTTTTCGCAAGTTCGCCCCATGGTATATTGCAGACCTTGCTGACTTGGACAGGGATGGTTTTTTAGACGCCCTTTGTGTTCAATGGCATCCAGATGAAGATGCTTGGGTCTTCTGGGGAGGGTGGAAAGGAGAGGAGACGGATTTGGGCGCTTGGATGCGCTATGGTTCTCCACAAGTCGCTGACTTGGATGGGGATGGGTGGATGGAAATCGTGATGGTGGCGGAAGATAAGCGGTTGAAAATCTGGCGGTTTGACCGAAGGGAAAGAAGGCTGAAGGTCATCGCCACTTCGCCACCCTTGCCCGTTGGTTGGAGCACTTTCCACATGCACCTTTTTGACTTGGATGGCGATGGACGAAAGGAAATTGTGGTGGCAGACATAAGCGGAAATTTCTGGGTCTTTCGGTGGCGGGATGGGA
>Ga0078972_1017433_pt1 | contig 10318 bp, 10 predicted proteins | sample YelNatPaOPGAMG01_FD_67568 | JGI IMG/M metagenome (GOLD analysis project Ga0078972, IMG submission 67568) | Hot spring thermophilic microbial communities from Obsidian Pool, Yellowstone National Park, USA - OP-RAMG-01 (SPADES assembly) (version 2) | ecosystem: Environmental > Aquatic > Thermal...
GCCACATGTGCCGGTCTGGGCGCAGTACAGCGTCCAGATGGTGATCGTGGCCTACGGCGCACCAGCCGGTGGCGCCACCGGCCAGATCGAGGCCAGCATCCGTACCGCGCGCTCGGCCGCGGTGGCAGTCCTGGGATCCGTCGATGCCTACCTGCGCAGCGACAGCACGCTCGCCGGCCAGGTCGATGACGCGCGTCTCATCAGCTGGACGCTAGAGCAGTCTCCGGCTGACCCCGGCAGCATGGCCCGCATCAGCGCAGAGATCAGAGTGAGGGAGCACACATGAGCCGCACGACAGATCCGCCTGCACGCTACCGCGTGCTAGTCGCCATCGACTATCCGGCGCCTGAGGACGTACGTCACGCGGCAGCCGGCGCGCTCGAGCGTGTGCGCAGCTGGCATCACGCCGAGCCCGGCGACGTGGTGGACGATATCCCCGAGCGGTCAGCCGCCTGGCTGCTGGCTGACGGCATCATCGAGCTCGCCGGAGGAGGTGAGTGATGGCCTACTACAGCGGCGCCGACGTCTACGCGCTGTGGCTCGACGGCCACGACGTGCGGGGCTCGCAGCAGAGCCTGCAGGCGAGCATGGAGGCCGTCGTCGATCGTCGCCGCGCACTGGGCAGCACGTCCCAAGCTGCCCTGACGACCGGCCAGACCGACGGCACGCTGGAGATGAGCGGCTGGCTTTCGTCGGACACGATCAACTATCTATCGAGCCTCGGTACCGCCTCTGTGCTGCTCGTGCAGCTGGCGGGCAACACGGGCGGTGCGCTGGCGCTCGCCGGCGCGTCGGTACTGCGCTCCGGGCAGGAGCTCAGCTACGAGGATGATCGCGCTGCCAACTACGTGCCCCACCTGGCGCTCGACGGTCGACTCCGGCTGGCGAACCTGGCCTGCCCCTACGCCGCGCGTACGACGGCCGGCAACACCGACGCCTCGTACGTCGACCTCGGCAGCAGCAGCGCATCTGGCCAGATCTACCTGGAGCTCGGTGCGCTGACACTGGGCGGCTACACCAGCCTGACCGTGACCCTGCGGCACAGCAGCGACCACGTCACCTTCGCGACGCACACCACGCTGGCGGCCATGACTGCCATTGGCGGGCAGAGCGTCGCCTACACCGCAAGCCTGAACCGCTACATCTCGGTCGGCTGGAGCTGGACCGGCTCCGGTTCGGGCCAGAGCGCGAGCTTTGTCGTAGCGGTCGGCAGAGACTAAAGGAGAAGATGACATGGCGTACTACAGCGGCAAGGACGTGACGTCGTTCACGTTCAACAGTGCCGACCTGAAGAGCGATCTGATGAGCCTCGATGGCATCTCACGCGAGGCCATCATGACGCAGTGGCGCGCCCTTGGCTCGACGAGCAAATCCTCGAAGGCGACCGGCCAGTACGATGAGGGCGAGATCACGGCAAAGTTCATCCTCACCGACTCGGCAACCGGCGCCGGGCAGAAGTGCGTGCTCGGCACCAGCTCGACGTTGACCGTTGGCCTGGCGACGAACCTGAGCATCACCGGCACCGTGGTCGTCAAGAGCACCACGCTCGAGATCCCCGAGGACGGCCACGACACGCTCAGCGTCGTGTTCACGCCCGATGGCCCGATGACGTGGGATCTGGTGCCCTGATCTGATGGCGGTCGCTGGCCAGATCGAGGTCGATATCAGCGCCGTGCGGCAGGCGCTGCAGCGGCTCTCTGTCGAGACGCGGCGCAGCCTGTATCCGTGGGAGCGCGACCTGCTGCTGCCGGTGCGCGACGAGGTGCGCTCGATCATGCCGCATCGCAGCGGCGCCCTGGCCCGCCAGCTCGTGGTCGGCAAACGCGGCAGCCACGCCTGGGTGGGCCACCGGCAGTCGGTCCCCTATTGGGGCGTTCAGGAGTTCGGCGGCAGCGTCCGCTGGCGGCCGCGCAGCGGCACCTGGACGCGCATACCGACCGCCAGCGGGCGCTACATGATGAGCAAAGGGCACGTCATCCGGGTCAGGCCGCGGGCGCCCAGCGAGTCGTGGTGGCTGTATCCCACCTGGCGTCGGCATGAGCCGCAGCTCGTCGACGAGCTCACGCGGCATCTACAGGAGCTAGCGCAACAGTGCGGTATGTGAGGAGGCGGGATGGACAAAGTGCGACTCGATATCGGCGAGCTGACGCTCGGTGAGATGGAGGCTTGGGAGGAGCTGACCGGGCAGCCATTCGGCGACTTCTTGGCGGCCTGCGAGAGCGGCCTCGAGCGGCTGCCGACGCGCCATCTGCTGGCCCTGATCGTCGTCCTACAGCGGCGTGAGAACCCCGACTACACGCTCGAGGATGCTCGGGACCTGCGCCTCACCGACGTGGAGTTCGTCTCGGCGGACCCTACGCCGGCCGCCGGCACATCGGCGAGTGGCCGGCGTTCGCGCACTACCTCGGCGTGAGCTGGCGCGACTGGGAGGACATGCCGTTGCGCTACTACTTGGCGGGCCGTGAGGCGATTCGGGTGCTGAGCGAGGCAGGCGATGGCCGGCAGAGCTGAAGCACGGATCTACCTGATCGCGGACGACCGCGGGTTCCGCGTCGGCTTGAACCGCGCCGCACGGCAGGCAACCGCCTGGGCAACCAAAGTCAAGGCCCTCGGTGCCAGCATGACGCACCTGGGCGAGTCCATGACGCGCTACATCACTCTGCCGATCGTCGGCGGCCTCGCGCTGGCCACCAAGGCCGCCATCGACGAGCAGAAGGAGATGACGCTGCTCTCGCAGGCCCTGCGCGTCAACGCTCACGCCACAGCGCAGCAGGTCGACCAGGTTGAGCGCTGGATCACGGCCACGCAGAACGCCACCGGCATCGCCGATGACCAGCTACGGCCAGCTTTGGCCAACCTCGTGCGGGCCACCAAGGACACCGGCCGCGCGCAGCAGCTGCTCACCGCCGCCATGGATATCAGCGTCGGCAAGGGCAAGTCGCTGGAGCAGGTCTCGATGGCTATCGCCAAGGCCTACACCGGCAACGTGGGCGCGTTGGGACGCCTCGGGCTGGCCATCAAGGACGCCAAAGGCAAGACGGTCGACTTCGATACCGCCATGCGCCGTGCTGTGCGGACGTTCGGTGGTGCGGCACAGGCAGCGGCCGGCACGACGGCCGGCAAACTCGCCATCGCCAAAGCGGAGCTGCGAGACGTGGCCGAGAGCGTCGGTACTCGGCTGATTCCGGTGGCCGTGCGTCTCGCCTCGGTGCTCGGCAGGCTAGCCGACTGGTTCAGCGCGCTGTCACCGCGGGCGCAGGATACGGCCATCAAGGTGGCGTTGTTTGCCGCCGCCTTGGGGCCGATCCTCAGCATCGGCGGCCGCCTCGTCCGCATGTTCGGCAGCCTCGTGGCCGGTGTCAGACTATTCGCCGGCGCTCTCGCTGGCACCGCGAGCATCAGCGCCGGCTTCTCGCTGGCGCCGGTTGTGGCCGCCTTCAGCGCAGTCACGGTGGCAGCTGGCTATGCGATCGCCAAGGCGGCCGAGTGGCGCCAGGCCCTCGAGGACGAGCAGAAGCGGATGGTAAACGAGCGTCTGGGAGTCTACTTGCGCGATATCGTCCGCTCATACGAGCGCGATCTGGAACAGGCGGTGGGCCGCATCGCAGCCGGCAGGGGCGTCAAGGCGGCCCAGGAGCGTATCGCGCTGATCCTCTCCTCGCTTACCGCGGCGCGCACCCAGGCCGCTAAGGTGGGCGCCGACGCTGTCACGCGCCAGATCGATACCATCGCGGCGCACTTCCGGCCCTTTGCCGCCAAACTCTCGGATCCCATCAAGCAGGCCCTGGCGACAGCGGCCGCCCAGGTGCAGCAATTCGGCGAGCAGGTGGGCCGGCAGAAGGCCGTCATCAAGCTCACCGCGGAGAAGCGCGACTTGGAGCGGCAGATCGCCGCAGCACGGCGCGACCTGCGCGCGCTCGGTCGCCTGAAGCCCACACCCGAGATTCGCGCCAGACAGGATCAGCTCCAGCGCACCGTCAAGCAGGCGACCGATGCGATCCAGCGCATCGATCACATGGTCGCGCAGGCGAAGGTGCAGGTCCAGGATCCGACCGCCGCCGCGCAGCGTGCGAGGGCGGCGATCGCCGCCGTCTTTTTGTCGCCATTCCGCGTCTTGATCGATGTCATCCAGCGGGGCGGGCTCTCGGTCACCAAACATGCCGAGGGCGGCATCGTGCGGCGCCCGCAGGTGGCACTGCTCGGCGAGGCCGGCCCCGAGGCTGTCGTCCCGCTGACGCGTCCGCGGCGGGCGGCCGAGATACTCGCGCAATCCGGCCTGGCGCTTGGCAGCGCCGCCGGGCCGACGATCGTCATGCAGGGGCCATTTATCGGCGCCCCGCCTGAGTCATGGGCGAGTTTCGTGCGCGCGCATGCCACGGAGATCGTCGAGGCCGGCCTGGCAGAGCAGGTCTACAGTGCCCGCCGCCGCAGTAGGGGGATGGTCGCATGAGCTTTACCGCCCGTCTTGCCGACATCAGTCTCACGGTGCTCGACGATCCTGCGCCTGAGCTCTACAGCGGCCACGGCGATTCGGAGCGTCGCGCCCGCTTCACGGTGCTCTACGAGGGCAGCAGTAAGGACGATGTAAATGGCTTCGTCGCGCGGCTCAACAAACGCCTCGCAAGTGCCTGCGACCTAGTACTCGCCTCGAGCAACGCAAGCTATCCGGTCGCCCTGCACCTGCTGCCGGGCGGTGCGGCGGTGCCGGAAACCGACGCGCTCTACGAGCTGCGCAACACGGCGCTGGTTGCCATCGACGCGCCCTGCGAGCCGTGGGCAACGCCGGCCAATCGCGTCTTTCTCCCCAACCCCATCGGCAGCGAGTGGCCGCAAAGCGCAGATATCGTTCGCGGCTCGTCGAGCCCGTACGTCGATCACTTTGTCTTCGCTGAGAACGGCCGCTACTGCCTGATCGCCGACGGCACCGCCAGAAAGTCGTCGCTGTCTTTCTACGGCGATCTGCGCGGCGATGAGGCGGTGGTAATCGAGTTCGACTACGAGATATACAGCGCGACCTCCGGCAACGGGTTGCAGATCACCTTTGCCGCCTGCGCGCAGAAGGGCGGAGCCAGCGTCGAGTCGATCAGCCTGCTCAACGCCACCACCGTCGGTCGCGGCCACTACCGCGCCGTCAAGCGGGTGCCCGGCTCGACGCCGTACTTCACTCTGTCGGCCTCCTCGAAGGACGTCGCCGGGACGCTGCGAGCCTACGTCTGGAACGTCGAGGTCGGCCTCAAACGGCTGGCCTCGCCGATCCTGCTGCCGAAGTGGGTGCCAGACCTCTGCATCGGCAGTCTGCCGTGGGGATGGTCGCCCCCCAGCCCGTCCGTCGGTGGCGTGAGCTGGACTACGACTGCTGATTCTGCCGGCAACTACATGCGCTGCAACGCGTCAAGCTCGGCAGGGGCAGCCTTCGCCCAGTCAGTGACCGATCGGCAGACCTACGCCGGGGCGCTGCCCGTCACTCCCGGGCGCCGTCTCGGGGTCAGATTCGAGTCTGGCTGCCTCAGCTACAGCGCGGGGACATTCGAGGTCGCATTAGTCTTCCGCGAGTCGGATGGTACGCTCGTCTCGCGGACGTCGCTCGCCGCCCGCACCAGCGTGGGCTCTGCAATCACCACGTATGACTCCCAGGTGCCAGAGAAGGCAGCGGTCGCCTACCTGGAGTTCGGTGCGACGGCGGCGGGCGCAACCTTTGCTGGCGTTCTGCGCAACATCGACTGCGGCGAGTACCTGCTCGAGGCTCCAGGGCTTGTCTCCTTGCGATCCATGTGCGGCGAAGTGGCCGCGCCGCTGGAGATCTGGGGTGACGTCAGCGTCGAGTCGTACGCTCACCTGGTCAGCTACGCCGTCGGGCGTGCTGATACCGCGCCCTACATCGTCGAGGCGGAGTCGCTTTCCTGGAGCGGCGGCGCGCCGACCTGGTCTGGCACCTGCTATCCCCCCAGCGGGAACAACCACTGGTACACCGGTTGGTCGTATGGCACATCTCGCAAGACGGCCACGATCGACACGCGGGCATTTGCGCCCGGCACCTACGAGCTGTGGGCGCGCGCCAGAGTCAACGACGTGGCGGCCGGTGCCGTTCTTGACTGCGACGAGTCGGGTGTCTCTGTGTCCGTCGCTGCCACGGTCTTCACCTGGTACTCGCTGGGGCAGATCCGCTGTCCGTCGCGTCGTGGTTGGGCGTACGCCCCGACCGTGATCACCGTTGGCATGAGCGTCAGCAATTCCACCTACGCCCTCGGCCTCGACCGCTATCTGTTCCTGCCGCTGACGAGCGGCGGCGCCGTCACCTACCACCCAGCGGGTTCTTCGACCACCTGCAGCTCCTTCGACCTGCTCGCTGACGGTGTGCCGCTCGTCGACTCGGTCGCCGACTACGCCAGCACCATCCCGCATACCCCGCTGATGGCCACCAGCGATGACCTCCTAATCGTCAACGCCGAGAAGGCCAGCGTCGACGAGGCAACCCACCTGGTATCCGTCATGCCGCTGCACGTGCCGCGCTACTCGCTGTGGAGGGGCGACTGATGGTCGCGGTGATCGTCGGCAGCAGCACTGCGGCCGTCGACCTGGTGGCCGCGGGGCTGGTCGCGCCGCAGAGCGTGCAGGACGCAGACTGCGAGCACGGGTTCGAGTCGGCCAGTTTCGTTCTCGAGGATCAGATGCCGCACGTTCGCGCCCATCACGCCATCGTCGAGGGCGCGCCGGTCAAGATCTACCGCTCCGGCGTCCTCACCTTCGAGGGCACCATCGTCTCGGTCGACGATACCGGCGTGACGCACGAGGTGGAGTGCGCCGGGATCTACGAGCAGCTCAAGCGGCGCGAGGACTACTGCGCTGCGTGGCTACTCAGCGAGCCCTACGATCAGTTCGTCGAGGTCTCGCCCTGGGTGCTCGGCTGGGACCAAAAACAGACGCTCACCGTCGCCAGCGTCGACCTCGATGGCCAGATTCTTATCTCCGTTCCCATCGGCACCGCTGCCAAGGCGAATCAGAGCGTGGGCGTCGGCTTCTGGCTGCTCAGCGGGCTGAACCGCAGTCTGACCATCAAGCGCGTTACATTCGACCTGACACTCTCACCGGGCACTGCCTGGTACGGCGAGATATCCACCGCCCCAGACCTGGGCTACGGGATTAGCTGGCGTCAGTCCTGGAGCGCCCAGACGGACACCCAGTACGACCTCAGCATCACGTGGGACTGCCGGTTCCTCGGCTTCGATCTCCGCGCCATCGCCGACACCACGACGACCGCCGAGCGCTACGTCCAGATCCGCAACTTGAAGATCTACGTCGGTCGCACCTCGGCTCCGCGCGTCGATGAGATCATCACCGAGATCGCCTGCCCATCGGATGGCACGATCTGCACGGCCTCGCAGGCGGACAGCCTCGGCAGTGGCGTCTCCGGATTCGCGGTCGAGCCGTTCACCAGCCGGGCCGATGCCATCGAGCAGGCGCGAGCGCTCTACGCCGGCATCATCGATGTGGGCGTCTGGGAGAATGCGACGCTCCGCGTGCGGGCGCGGCCTACTAGTCCGCCGAGCACGCAGCGCCACTACGCCATCCGCGCGTCCAACCTGCCCGATCCCGACGCCTGGGAGATCGCCCGCGACACCGAGGCCGGCATCGATGCGGTCTGCGTGGGCTACGAGCTCGTGCCGATCAACGAGTTGGCCCAGGTCGCTCAGGTGAGTTTTACCTCGAGCACCTGGCCGACGAGCTGGGCGCGCACCACGACGACCAACAACACCATCGAATCCGACTCCGGCGCCTACAAGATGCGCGTCAAGAGCAACGCCACGGAGCGCAATCCGTACAACCACTCGGCCCCAATGCCGGTAATAGGCGGGATGATCTACCTGGCGCGCGTTCGTGCCTACGTCGGCTCCTACCCAGGCAGTGGAACCGCCCAGTGCACCCTCGGCTGGTACTCCGACGCGGGCGGGAACTCCATGGTCGCCGAGACCGCGGTGAAGTCGTGGGCGGCGGCTGATGCGACCGAGGCCTGGCGTGAGGCGCTGGTGAGCGCACCGGCAAACGCCGTCTCCGCCCGTTGGAAGAATTACTGGTACGGCGTCACGGGCGGCACCGGCGACTACAGCCTCTGGGCGCGCGACTTCGAGTTGCAGGCCATCACGCCGGCCGGAACGCACAAGAAAGTCTACTACCCGTCCGAGCCGAGCGCGGCCGATGCCCGCGTCGCGCTGCTTGAGATCGGCCCGGCGACCGACGCCGAGGCAGCCGCCGCTGCGCAGCAGGTCTACAGCTACCGCTCGCAGCTTGCCACCGGCTCCTGCACGCTGAGCGGCACCGTCGAGACGATGGCGGGCGCCATCGTGCCGGTCGAGCACATCCGCTCCTGGGACTGGGTCACCAAGGTCGATGCCAGCGATGTCCGTGACCGCGGCCCGTTCATGTTATCGCGCGTCGAGCGTGCTGGTGATGGCACGGTGACCATCGAGGTGGGCGGCGACTACTGGCAGCACCCGGGATTCCAGCATGGCGGCGCGGCGATCGGCCGCTACGTCGGCGAGCGGCGCGTGCGCGTCTGGAAGTGGGTGCGCAAGAAAGTCAAGGGCCGCTGGCGGCGTGTCCGCAAGCCCGCCGGCTGGCGCACGATCCCAGGCGGCTATGTATGACATCGGATCACCACGGAGGGAGCAGTGAACGACCAGGATCGTCGCGTGCTTGGCATCGACACCCTCGACGAGGGTGTCAGCCTGCGGGATGCTGTGGTGGCCTTCCTGGCGCGCGATGAGGAGCGCGAGAGGGCGCGTGCCGAGCTGCGCCGGATCGACGAGGAGCGCTGGCAGCGCGTCGAGATCAATACCACGCGCACCTGGGAGGCCATCGACGACCTGCGTCAGTCGGTGGGCGGCATGTCGCACCTGATCGATCAGCGGGTCTGCGATGCCATCGCCTCACACGAGGCGGAGAGCCGCAGCGGCGACCGCACGAGGACCACCGTGCTGATCGTCGTCGGCATCCTCCTGGCTCTCGCGGTCGCCGCCACGCTCGAGTTCACGGACCGTGACGACGTCGCGGCCGTCATGCTCCTCGTGCTCATGCCCGTCATCACCATGTCCGGCTGGTTTATCAGCCGGCGCTATAAGTAGGAGGTTGCGATGTCCCTGCCAACTAACCGTGCAGTCAAGAAGGCCATGCTCACATTCGCCGCAGCCCACGGCATCGAGCCGGTCAAGCTGGGCGACAACGAGACCTGGGGTCAGGGTGCCAAGGCGCTCGCCTGGCGCATCACCGAGTGGGCGCGCCACCACGGCCACCCGCAGATCGACGTCTCAACAGCGAAGAGCGCCGCGCTGGTCGCGCTCGTGATGCCAGCGCCGTCTTACACGATTCGCCGCGACTTCGCCGCCGCCCATCACGGCGGCAGGCGGCCTCTGTCGGCCATCAAGTACATCGTCGTCCACGACGGCGAGCTCTACCTGCAGGCGGCTGGCGCTCACGGGATCGATGGAGCGGCAGAGGCCATGGGACGCTACTTCGCCGGCGGCTCGGTGGCCGCGAGCCCACACTTCGGCGTGGACAATGATTCGATCCAGCAATACCTCGATCTCGACGTCATCGGGTGGCATTGCACCCGCTTCAACACGACGACTGTGGGCATCGAGCAGGGGGGTTTCGCCGTCTGGCCTGCTAAGGACTGGCAGACGCACTGCGCCGGCCAGCTCGATAGGGTGGCGTGGCTGCTTGCGCATCTCTGTCGTCAGCTCGGGCTCCCGCTCGTCTTTCGCAGCGCCGCCTACCTGAGGGCGCACGGCGCCAACCCGCCCAAGGCCGCCGGCGGCATCACGACGCACTGGGAGCATACGAAAGCGCTGTGCCCTGGCGACCATACGGACCCCGGGCCTAACTACCCGATGGCCGACGTGATCGCCAAGGCACGGAGGTACGCTAGCTGAGCGCGGCTGGCGCGGCTTACATACCGATGGCCTCCACGGCGACCTGCTGGCGCACAAACAGCCGCCAGACTTGCTCGTCGTCTGGCGTCTGCGCGTCCCAGCCCCAGACGTCCCAGCCGGCGACGCCGCGGCCGCGCTCGTCCGCGGCGTAGTCAAACTGCCCGCGCCAGGCCATCTCGACGGCGCGGCGAAGGACAGTCTCACTGCTACAGGTGGCGTCGAACTCGCGCTGTGCCGCCTCGCCGTGCCGGATCGCGTAAGCGATGTCGGCGGCCAGCCGACGCGCCTCTGTCTCCTCTTCGACCGCGCGCGCCGGCACGTAGAGCCGCCGCGGCGAGGTCTTGATGGCAGGCAGGCCGCCTGCCGCGATCAGCCGACGGACGTTGCGGCTG
>Ga0078972_1017434_pt1 | contig 10318 bp, 8 predicted proteins | sample YelNatPaOPGAMG01_FD_67568 | JGI IMG/M metagenome (GOLD analysis project Ga0078972, IMG submission 67568) | Hot spring thermophilic microbial communities from Obsidian Pool, Yellowstone National Park, USA - OP-RAMG-01 (SPADES assembly) (version 2) | ecosystem: Environmental > Aquatic > Thermal...
AAAAGTTGAAGAAATCTTACTTGCTGAGGAAGCTTAATGACGATCAGAGGATAATTTATTCGATTCTAGAGAAAAATCATAAAATGTATTCTGGAGATTTGTATAGAGAGTATTGCAAATCTGTGAAAAAACCTGTAACGCAAAGAGGGTTTAGGAATTATATGAAAAGGATAGTAAATCTTGGGCTAGTTAAGGCTGAAGGTGGTGAAGGAAGGTATAGAAAATATGAGATTGTGTTTTAAGGAGGTGTAATATGCCGAAATGGAAAAAGTGCCCTAAATGTGGTGGGAGTATTCCAGAAAACTGGAATAGGCATGAGAAATGTGGATGGAATGTTGGTGGAAAAGAAGAAGTAAAGAAAAGTGATTTAGTTGTAGATATGGAAAAAGCAATAGTTAATAGCTTTGATGTCATGAGAAGAATTAAGCAAAAATATCCTGAAGAATCTTTGCAGTTAGACCCAACAAAAATAGCACTAACGTTGTTCATCCAAAACAGAAGAGAAAAGTTATCTAAAGGATAGCCGTCAGATACTTTAAAATGTTAAAGTATCTAAAAACAATTATGAGTGATTGAATGTTAAATGAAGCTGACACAAGAGCAAAGCTTATAGATCCCAAATTAAAAGAAGCAGGTTGGACTGAAGATAACATAGAAAGGGAGAAACCAGTAACTAAGGGTAAAATTATAAATGAGAATGGAGATCGATTACCTCCTAAAAAGATAGATTATGTTTTATATTATCCTGATATTTATACAGGAATTCCTATAGCTGTTATAGAAGCTAAAGAGGAAAGTAAATCTCACTTAGAAGGGATGGAACAAGCTAAAGAATACAGTGAAATGCTACTCACACCATTTGCTTATTCCACTAATGGCCATAAAATAGAAGAGTATGATAATTTCACGAAAAGGCAAATAACTTTAGATAGATTTCCCACCCCAGAGGAATTAAGGAGAAGGTACATAAAGGAAAGAGAACTTAAAGAAGTTGAGGAAAGAAAAGAAACTAATCCGCTTTTATATCCATATTACCCGTTTCCAAGAAAACCGATGAGATATTATCAAGAAGTTGCGATTAGGTGTGTTATTGAGTCTATAATCAAAGGAAATAAAAGAGTTTTACTTACGATGGCAACTGGTAGCGGCAAAACCTATGTTGCTGTACAAGTTGTTTGGAAGTTGTATAAAACTGGAAAAATAAAAAGAGTCCTGTATGTGGTAGACAGAGATTTCTTAAGAACACAAGCCTTCAGTGCATTTGAACCTTTTGGAAATGCAAGAGAAATTATCAAAGGTGGAGAAATAAATAAGGCAAAGGAAATATACATCGCTACCTATCAAACACTCTATAGCGAGATAGATGGTAAAAGATTCTACGAACTTTTCGATCCTAATTTCTTTGATATGGTCGTAATTGACGAATGTCATAGGTCAGGGTGGAAAAGATGGCATGATATCCTAAAACATTTTTCAAATGCTATTCAATTTGGAATGACAGCAACTCCAAAAAGAACTGATAATATCGATGTGTACGAATATTTTGGAAAGCCTGTTTATGAATATCCAATGTCACGTGGTATTGAAGATGGTTTTCTCGCTCCATGTATGGATATAAGAAGAATTTTTACTAATGTAGATAAAGCTGGTGGAATAAACATAACAGAGGTAAAAAGTAGTGGCGGAAAAATTGAAGTTCCTCCTGGTGTTGAAGTAAAAGATTACTACACCGTTAAAGAGTTTGAAAGAGAAATTTTATTGCCAGAAAGAAATAAAATCATATGCCAATACATTGCCAAATTTTTAGAAAGTGTAGGGCCGAAAAGTAAAACTATTATATTTTGTGTTTCTCAAAATCATGCTAGAGAAGTTGCTAAAGAATTAAATAACTGGTTTAATCCTAAGTTTAAAATTGATAATTATGCAGTTCCTATAATTGCTGAAGAGCCGTTTGTTCATGATGTTCTAAGAACAGTTTTTGCTAGTTCAGAAAAAGATTTTCCAGTTGTAGCTACTACAGTTGATTTGTTGAGTACTGGTGTTGATATACCACCAGTTAAAAATATCATATTCTTAAAGCCAGTAAATTCAAAAGTCGAATTTCATCAAATTATAGGAAGGGCAACAAGAATTGATGATACAGCTGGAAAATACGGATTTAAAATATTAGATTTTACAAACGCAACTCGTCTCTTTGATTCATGGGACCTTCCAGAGGAATTCACAGAAGAAAAAAGATATAGTGGCCCTAAAGATTGGTATCTTTCCTGTAGAGTTATAGATTCGGGTACAGGAAATCCTATTAAAAAAGCTTCTGTTCTTATAATGCTTGAACCAGGTAAGCCAATTAATGTTCCTACAGATGATGAAGGTTTAATATTGATGCCAAAAATGCCACGTGGTTCTATAAAAGTTGATATTTCAGCAAGTGGATATAAAAGAAGAGAAATTGTTATACCTACCTTCCCAACTCCCGATAAAATAGTTACGGTTAATCTATTTAGAGAAATCAAAAAAGAAAAAGAACTGATAAAAGTTACAGGTGTGGAAGTTTATATAGAAGAAGAAGGAACAGTTAAAGTTGATATAAAAGGAAATAGACTTGCAGAAGCAGAATATATAAAATATACGAAAGATAATTTAGCCGAAAAAATAACGACACTTGAAGATTTGAAGAGGATGTGGAAAAATCCAAGAGAAAGAAAAAGATTCAAGGAAGATTTGAAGAAGATTGGAATAAATTTAGATTTGATAGCAAAATTGATAGACAATCCAGATGTTGACGAATTCGATTTAATCGCTCATTTTCTTTTTGACGCACCTTTGGTTACAAGAGATGAAAGAGCGAAAGCCTTATTAATGTATAAGCGAGAGATCTTAGAGAAATACGGGCCTTATGTTAGGGATATTATGATGGAGTTAATTGATAGATATAGGCTTTTTGGTATAGATGAAATTACAACACCAAAAATTTTCAAAACACCACCTTTTGATAGAATGGGCTATTTAAAAGGTATGATCAAATTATTTGGTGGAATTGATAAGTTGAAAAAAGCTATAAGTGATATCGAAAGAGGCATTTATCCTGAAGTTTTTGAAAGTAGAGGTGGGAATTGATGGATAGAAAAGAACTAGCAACAAAAATAGAACAAATTTATGAAATAATGAGAGCCGATGGATTAACACTAGTAGATTACGTTGAACAGTTGTCTTGGCTGCTGTTTTTAAAAGCTTTTGAAAAGTTGGAGGAAGATAGAAAGTTAGAAGCAGAATTTGAAGAAAAAGAATACAAACCAACTTTAGATCCTAAGTTTAATTGGTCTAGTTGGGCAAAAAAAGACATGAGAGCAGACCAACTTAAACTGTTTATCGAAACAGAACTATTTCCATACTTACAAAAGCTAACAGGCTCAAGAGAAAAAACCCTCATAGCAACAATTTTTAGTGAAGTAAAACAAAAGATGAGAGACCCTAACAATTTAAAACAGATAATTTTAATGATAGATAGCATTGATTTTAACAATCCTGAAGATTCGCATATTCTTTCACAAGTTTATGAAGAAACCCTCATGATGATGGGTAGAGAAGGAGGTGCAGCTGGCGAATACTACACACCTAGACCAATTGTAAGATTGATGACAAAAATTGTTAGACCAAAAATAGGAGAAACAATTTTTGACCCATTTTGTGGTTCGGGTGGATTTTTGGTTGAAGCATATAATCTTTTGAAAGAGCAAAAGAAGTTAAGTACTGAAGAATGGGAAAAATTACAAAGTGAAACATTTTTTGGGCAAGAACTTAAAGCTATACCTTCGCTCGTTTGTACGATGAATTGTATTTTACACGGGTTACAATATCCGAATATAGTTAGAAGAGATACCTTTGAAGAAAATGTTGTTGCAACACCGCAAGAAAGATATGATGTTATATTAACTAATCCTCCTTTTGGTGGAAAGATATCGAAGCACTTACAAATGAATTTGCCAGTAAAAACTAGCTCAACGGAATTAGGAGCTTTAGAATTTTGCATGAGAAAATTAAACAAAGGCGGAAGGTGCGGTATAGTTTTACCAGAAGGTGTATTGTTTAGAGGCGGAGCTTATAAAAAAGTTAAGAAACAACTTTTAGAAGATTTTAATGTTCATACAATCATTAGTTTGCCTGCTGGTGTTTTTGCTCATGTAGCTCCAAAAGGTGGACAAGGACCAAAAACTAATTTATTATTTTTTGATAAACCAGGACCAACAACAGAAATTTGGTATTATGAGCTTTCTCATCCTGAAAGAGGAAAGTTTAGTAAAGCTAATCCTATTCTTGATGAAGATTTAAAAGATTGTTTCGAAAAATGGAAAGATAGAAAGAAATCAGAAAATTCTTGGATTGTTACAATAGATGAAATAAAAGAAAGGGATTATGATTTGAGTGCCAGAAATCCGCATAAAAAAGAAGAAGTTGAACTTAAACCACCAGAAGAATTAGTAAGTAGTGTTTTAGAAAAAGAAAAACAAATTACTGAAATTCTAACAGATATTCAAAAGATAGTAAGTAGTAAAGGTGGTTGAAATATTAAAACAGGTTTCTTTACAATTTCCTGCAGGATGGAAGTTGATGAAATTAAAAGATATTGTCAAATGGGTTAAAGGTAAAAAACCAAAAATTTTATCAGATGAAGAAAAGGAAGGGATGTTACCTTATTTGACAGCAGAAAATATTCGAACAAAAAAATTTAATTTATGGACAAAGGATGATAGAAGCTTAGTTAAAACACAAAAAAATGAAATAATATTGATTTGGGACGGTTCTCATTGTGGTGAATGCTTTATAGGTATAGAAGGTGTTTTAGCTTCAACGATGGTTAAACTGGTGGTAGATAATAAGATCTTGGATACAAAATACCTTTATTATTTTTTAACAACCCAATATGAAAAACTGAATCTAAATATAAGAGGCATAGCAATTCCTCACCTTGATAAAAGAATTGTTGAAAATATTTTAATTCCTCTTCCGCCTCTAGAAGAACAAAAAAGAATTGTTGCTAAGTTAGATGAAATTTTCTCAAGAATAGAAAAAGCAAGAAAACTTAGAGAAGAAGCTTTGAAAGAAGCAGAACAAATAATGCAATCTGCATTAAATGAAATTTTTTCCAAACTCAAAACTAAAGAAAAAACATTGAAGTGGATAAAATTAGGAGAGGTTTGTAAAGTAATAAGAGGTGCTTCTCCAAGACCAAAAGGTGATCCAAAATATTTTGGTGGTAATATCCCATGGATAAAAATTTCTGATGTAACTAAGGACGAAGGAAAATTTCTGAAGAAAACCACGGAGACTCTTACTAATGAAGGAAAAAAGAAAAGTGTATTTTTGAAAAGAGGTAGTTTAATTGTAACCAATAGCGCAACAATAGGTTTACCTAAAATATTAGATATAGACGGATGTATTCATGACGGATTTTTAGCTTTTTTGAACTTATCTAAAAATTTGGAAAGAGATTTTCTTTATTGGTACTTCCATTATATTAGATGGCATTTAGATTTGATTGCTCCTAAAGGAACACAAAAAAACCTTAATACCACTATAGCAAAAAATATAAAAATTCCTTTATTATCATTAGATGAACAAAAAAGAACAGTTGAGTATTTAGATAAACTTCAAGAAAAAGTTATACTCCTTAAAAAACATCAGGAAGAAACACAAAAAGAAATTGAAATGTTAACTTCTTCTGTTTTAAATAAAGCTTTTAGAGGAATGCTATAGTATGATTAGTAATCTCGAAGATATTCAAAATTTGATTACAAACAAAATAAAAGAAAGTTTAACATTAGAATATAAAAGAGAGCTAGATAAAGAAAATAAAGAAATTGCTAAAGATATTTCAGCTTTTGCTAACACTTCTGGTGGAACTATAGTCTATGGTGTTAATGAAGAAAATGGAATACCCCTATCAATAAACTGGTTAGATGTTAAGAATGTAAGAGAACGAATAGAATCAATTTGTTTGACTAATATCCAGCCAAAATTAGAAAATATAGAAATAATTTCAATAGAAAATCCTGAAAATTTGGATAAAGCCATTTTTGTAGTAAACATACAAGAAAGTTTATTAGCACCCCATATGGTAGATTACAAATATTACAAAAGATACAATTATCAGTCAGTACCAATGGAAGATAGAGAAGTTAAAAACCTTATTTTTAGAAAGGGTTTAAGAAAGGCTCTCAAATTTGAGATAAATGAAAATTTTGAAATAGGTGAACAAAACTGGAAATTAATCGATAAAATTTACCCTGTCCCAGATATAATTAAACCAATTGCATTTATTCCATTACATACAGACGCTTGGAAAACTGTAATAAGCTCAGGTTTACTTGGAATAGTGGAATCAGAATTTGTTGATAGATTAGTAAAAGCTTATGGTATTATTGACGAGATTAATTATTTCATCAATATGATGAATGATCTACAGAAAACTATACCTGCACCTGTAGTTAGGACTGCTGATAGTGAAAGTGGAACCTATATCCCAGCTATAATTAGAGATAAATTACAAAAATTATTACCAATTCTAAACGAATTGCGAGCTAAGTTTTAAATAATTCCTCTTCTCTTAAATTCCTTTTCAACTTCTTCTTGAGATTTGCCACAAACTTTGCAGCCAGAAAGAATTATCCAAACTTCTTTGCTTTTATGAAGAGTTTTTGTTTTTCCTAGAGCTGTTCTGCCACCTCTTTTAATAGTAGTGGCACTTGGAAAATATTTACAGCTAATTTCTCCTTTATCACAAAAGGGGCATTTCAAAACTTCAAACTGCCAGCCATATACTCTATAAGACATCTCTCTCACTATTATTGGAAATATTTTTTATATGTTCATTTTTATCATAAAATACATAACTTTACTTTTTTATATCAATCTCTCGTACATAACATTTTAATTTTTAATTATAAAATTTATGATACGATACTTAGTACACTATTAGAGTGAAAAAAATGAAAAAAGATAATACCCTAAAAAAAGTTGTATCGACTTCTGTAGATGAAATTTTTGCTTTTATTAACATACTGAAAATTGCTTCTAAAATTTCCGAATTTAGACATTGGCTTAAAAAATACCATAAGATAGAGGATGATAAAGACATTTTTGATGGATATAAATTTTTTTTAATAACTTCCTTGAAATGTTTCATTAATTCGATAGTTAATGATAAGACATTAGAATTAGAAGAAGATTATACGTTTTTCAGAGCAGATTTTGTTGGAAAAACGTTGGAAGATATACCTAATACATGTGAAAAAATAATCTTTATAAAAAATGTTTGGAATTTAAGCAAGAAAATTCGTAAATCTAGAAATTGGGAAGAGCTCGAAGAGGGATTGAAAGATTTAGAAAAGTTGTTTACTGTATTTGATAAATTTTATAATAATACAGTTTCCATAAAAAATATAGATAAAAAAGAATCTCTTAAAATTGCAACTGAGTTCTATACTTACATATTTTTAAATGACACGCATCGTGGCTATCCACATGGTTCCGTTTTCCCCTCTATAATTAGACTTCCGATAAGTGAAGAATATTTGAAAAGATCTTTTAAAGGGTATGTTTATTCTTTACAATATCTCTGGTTTAATTTGTTGGGAGCTAATAAATTTGAAAATTCCTGTCTTAGAAATCTTCATAAGGCACCTGAACTCTATTCAAAAGAAGCTGAGGATTACATAGATTTGGAGCTCGGGATACCTGTTCCAGAAGAAGAAGTTAAGAAAAAGTTTATAAAAGAAAAATTTTCTGAAGATCAAAAATTAAATAATAACTTAGCAGAAGTTGAGTCACTCTCTGAAGAAGATTTAAAAAAAATAAATAAAGAAAAAGAAAGACTCTCACAAAGAAAAGAGTGGTTTGCCTTAGATAGGTTTTTTAGAAAAATTGGGGATGAAATAATAGAGCCTATAGAAGAAAAATTGAAAATAAATTTAGGACTTGATCCTTTACTGGCAATAGAAAAAATTAATAAATCTTTTTATCGAAACCTGTTATCTAGAGGTAACATAAAAGAACCCAAATACCTTAATAGAAAAGATAAAGAGTCAATTAAAAAGCAGTTAGATTACCATTTACTTTGGTATGAAGTAAATGTTCTTGATACACAAAAGCTAACAGTATTTAATGGTGTTCCTGCCTTTATTTCAACTTTAATCGGTTCAGTAGAATTAAACAAATATTATAATAATAATGAAAAGGTATTAGTTAGAATCTTTAAACATCCTGCATTGAGTATAGAAAAATGTGATTACAGTTTTGGAATACTTATACAAGCATTTGGTTCTCTCGGAATTTCTGATTATTCAGGCTGGTTAGTATTTTTCGATTGTGCAACAGATTACTCAGGATTTGGGGGTTCATTGTATGCAATGGCTGAAAGTTTTATAAAACAACTTAAAGAAAATGGTTTAATAGAAATTAAAGAAATTTTTGTAGACAAAAATATATTTAAGGAATATTTGACCGAAAGAAGTGTGTCATCTACATTTGATAAAATAATTTTCCAAACACCGTTAGGACGTGTTGATTGGCTTAGTATTTCTGAAATTCAAAACAAAACACAAATTTTTGTAGGAGATGTTAAAGGTAAGTTTTTCGAATATGTGTTCCATAAGTGGATTAAAGAAAATAAACAATACGATAACACAAGATGTGACTTTTTGCTAGATGGTGAACAAATAGATTGTATTGGCGAAACTGCGAACAGAATTGATGTGTTTGAATGTAAATTCAATTTACATATTAACGAAATTAATAAAACTACTGAGCAGATAAAAAGAAAAGTTAAAATTATTAAAGATAAAAATAAAGAGAAAACTATTACACCATATATAGTTACTTATTGTAAAATACCTCCTGATCAAAAATCGAAATTTGAGAAGAACGGGATAAATTTTATTGATAATTTTAAAAATACCATCGAAAATGACAGGTTTTTCGATGGTATTAGAAATGAAATTTTAAATATATTAAATTTCGAATTCGATAAAATTTTCTAGATAGATTTTATGAGAAAGTATTATATTATGATGCAATTCCCTTCTTTGCTTTTTCATAAGCAACAATAAGATTAACATTCTCTGTTGCCAATCCTAGTTCTTTTAATTTAGTTTCAAAAGTAGTAGCATCTATCAACTCTTTTCTAAACATTTCGGTAAAGATATCAACTCTTTGCTCTAATAGCCTTCTTTTTCTGTAAAATTCAGCTCTAGCAACAAGCAAGTCAATTTCTTCTTTCTTCAATTTCAAATCTTCTAAAACTTTTCTAGCAGTATCTTTATCCATCCAACCATAGATGTAATGATACAAAATTTCTGAAGTCAAGCTTCTAACTTCTTCTCTCAAAGGTCTTCTTATGATAGCGTCTAAGAAATAGCCAATATCAGTTTCATTCATTCCCAAATCTCTAAGCTTTTTAGCAACCCAAATAGGGTCTAAGCTTGTATAATCTGCCAGTCTCATTACTTCAAAAGCTGAAGGAGTGTAATCCCATTCTTTCCTCAAAGCTTCAATCCAAAATTCAGAATATCCTCCCACATATTTCATTATCCTTACAAATTCTTCCTTGCTTATTATTCCTTTAACCATCATGCTGAAAGCTGTTCTGGGATCTGGTAAGTTTGGCCTAAAAATCGCATTTGCCCAATATCTCAAAGGAGTTCTCAAGCTTGCTCCCAATATAGTTCCAGCTATAACACCAATAACTAGATTTGGTGATAGCAACCTTTCAAAAAATCTTGCAAGTGGTGTTATATCCAAACCACTTCCCATAACTTTTATGTTTAAAGCTGTCATAAAACCGCCAACTCCTATTGCTCCAGCAGAAGTTAAAGCAATAACAGTTGGTAACATGCTGAATGCTTTGTCAGGAGTAATCGGAGCCTGTTCTTTTAAAAAATTCACAATATTGTTTATCGCAGAAGAAATCAAGCTGGCAATTTTATCAAAAACCCATTTTAAAGCATTAACTATCGGAGTAATGACCTTTTCTGAAAGGAATGTTACAAAAGTGTTGAAAGCACTTACAAGCTGTTGAATGAGCCAGTTAAAGAAACTTTTTAAAGGGCCGAGTAAATCTATCCCAAAAAGTTCTGGAGGATCTAGCAAATCTTCAACAGGCATAAGTCCCACTTTCAAATGTTCTCTTCTATGAAGTCACTCAGCTCTCTCATTATCTTGCAAACTTCACAATCGCAATTAGTTTTCAAAGCCTTGAAAATCGCTTTGTAAATCTTTCTTATGTAGTTTCGCTGTTCTTCAAGTTTTTTCTCAGCTTCTGTTA
>Ga0078972_1008270_pt1 | contig 10317 bp, 10 predicted proteins | sample YelNatPaOPGAMG01_FD_67568 | JGI IMG/M metagenome (GOLD analysis project Ga0078972, IMG submission 67568) | Hot spring thermophilic microbial communities from Obsidian Pool, Yellowstone National Park, USA - OP-RAMG-01 (SPADES assembly) (version 2) | ecosystem: Environmental > Aquatic > Thermal...
AGAGGACCACCAGGGCCACGATGCCGACCACGGCGGCCAGGAGTATTAGGAGCCAGAGGGGCACCGAGGCCACCAGGGAGAGCAGGGACGACCCCAGGAGCTTCTTTACCTCCTCCGATACAGCCACATGACCACCCCAGGTAGCAATATCGCTAGGAAGCCCAGGATTAAATACCTTCCCGTCGGCGGGGCGGGCTTGGCCTCGTACAGGAAGCCCCTGAGGCAGACCCGCACCGAGGCAACGGCTCCCTCCTCTACCCTTGCTGTTGCCGTGGCTGGGAAGTACCCCTGGGTGCACGCCTTCACCTTCCTGTCCCCAGTCGGGACTCCCCTGAAGTAGCACAGGCCGCTGCTGTTCGTGGTCTGCTGGAGGCCCACGTCCAGGTAGACGGCGGCCCCAGGAATCGGGGTGCCAGAGACCATGTCGCACACCGTCACGGCTAGGTCGCCCACCCCTACCCCCTTCCTGGCGTTCTCCATCCACTCGTTCACCCAGTTCTCGTCCCTGGCTGGGGACACCCGCAGACGCAGGTGCTCCTCCTCGCCCTTCTCCAGGGTAAAGGACATCACCTGCGGGTCGTAAAGCAGGGGTTCGGTGCCCGTGTACATCGCGTAGTGGTCCCCAGCGGGCAGCTCCAGATAGGCGGTCTCTCCAGGGAGTACTGTGCACGTTACCGCACCGTCAATGGTGATTACGAGCGGATACGACCCAGTGTTGGTCACCGAAACCCTCCCAGTAACGGACGTGTCGTAAACCCTCTTGAAGACGAGCGTGACTGTGGACATCTTGTTGGGGGCCACGTCCACCTCGGCGGGGGGAGGGGACAGGAGACAGGAGAACCCCTCCTTCCCGCTGGGGGAGACCACCGCACTCACCGTGGCCTTCCCAGCGGAGAGCCCCCTGAAGGTGGCCAGCCCCGTGCTCTGCTGGGACCCTACCAAAACGCCGTTCATCCTGACCTCCACCAGGGCGGGGATTAGATTTCCCTTCTCGTCCACGGTGAAGACCTGGAGGTCTCCCAGAAGACCCCTCTCGGACACTGTGACGGCCTGGGATATATTTATATACCCAGGTATCTCGAAGGTCACAAAAACCGTGCTCGGGGAAGGCGTTCCCGCTGGGTAAATCCTGTACCAGACATCGTACTCCACCTGCGGAAGGTACTCGCTGCCAATCCTCACCTTTGTCCCAGCTGGCAGGGGGTCCCCGTTCTCGCAGACCGCCCTTATCAGCAACACGCACCCGTTCTCCGAGGTGAAGTAGTAGCCGAAGGCGGATACCCTAGGGCCAGCCCCCAAATACATGGGGGAAATTTCAGGCATAAATGTAGGTGGTGGATATATCGACGCCACGGCCATCACCGTGGTGGCGGATATTAGAGTTGCGCTAAACCATCCTTCTTGCTTATTGTTTATGGTAGAGACGAACATCGCGCTCGTCTCGGCGTATACCCAGCTGTACTGGTCGAACTTCTTGGTCTCCTGGAGATACACTCCAGACGGCGTGTAAATCTCCACGCCACAATCGACGTTCTCACTAGATGCCGCAAAACATAGGGAGAAAGGAGTTTTTACGTCGGGGACATCGAAAGAGAATTTGTCTATCCTAGCTGAAGAGCATGCAGCGTACCCCCCAGTGATATCATCTATGTGTGCTTCGCCAGTGCTTCCTCTCTTTATGACCTCCGCCTCCTCCCAGATTTCTGGAGCGGGGGCGTTTTCAACTATCATTCTGTTGTCTTCAATGCGAATGAAAGAGGGCAGCCTGAGCCAGAGGTATGCGTTCACTAGGTCCTTGTCCGCTCCAGCCAGCAGAGAAAGTGACAGATTCTCCATCTCCGAAAAATCTTCATAAAACGCCGTGATGTAATGGTAAGTGCTAGACACCAGAATGTCTCTGGTTCTTCCGAGCCTGGTAAGAAAGGAAACCCTTATCGGTTTGGTGTTGTCTAGGGTGAGGTCTCTGTATACGTAGCCGAAGGGGGGGGCTGAGAGATAGATGCCGTTAACCCACACGGAGCAAGGGTACGGGGAGGAAGAGATTACTTCTACATGGTACAGATTTCCTCCCCCTGGAGAATCGCCATGGACGGCATAAAATTCGTGAATGTTCCTTGGGGTGAGACACGCCACGCTCCAGGGCTTCTCCGCCTCCGCGGGGGGGAGAAGAGAGGCGAACACCCTTATCGCACTGGAAACGAAGAGGGAGAGGAGAAGCACCGCCGAAACAAGGGCCACACCTGTTGCAAAGCGTCCATCCATCAGGAGAACTTATTTTAAAGGCTAAAAGCCTTTTGCGGGAAAATTCCCTATCCCCTGCGCCTCAGGACCAGGACCACCGCTGCCGCCGCTATCAGAACCACCAGCACGACCACGACCCAATTGGACACCCCCCTCGGCGGTGCCCTAGAGACCGAGATGCTGAGAGTCTGGGGAGAGGGGGAGATGTATCCAGGAGCGCTCGCGGAAACGGTAACGGTGAAGGTCCCCTCCCCGAGCTGCGAGGTGTCCAGCGAGCCCTCGTACACCCCGTTGCCCACATGGGTCACGGGCACCTGGAGGGAGCCCACCTGCACGAGCACGGTCGCCCCCTCCACTGGCCTGCCAGAGGCGTCTACGACCGCGACCCTGAAGGTACACATCTCCCCCAGCTTGAAGGAGGTTTTTTCTTGTCCCCCAGAGCCTACCCAGACCGTGAAGGAGAGGGAGGCACCGTACAAGGGGGTCACTCCTCCTCTTGGGGGTGGGGGAGGAGGAGGCGGTGGGGGAGGAGACGGGACGGCAACCTCCGTCTTCCAGAACCACATCCTGAATATGAAGCTACTGGTGAAGGAGATGGAGACGGTAGGGACCTTCCCAGCGTCGGCACAATAAGAGCTGTCGCAGAACACAATGCCTGCCTCATCGGGGTCGGAGTGAAGCACCTCCTCCTCCGCTCCCCAGTTTATCCCGTCGTCGCTCTTCACCATCACCGCCTTCGTGTAGTAGTAGTTAGGGAGCAGGCCCCTCATGTAGAACAGCACCAGGCCCCCCGTTGGGGTGGCGGTCATGGAGACGACGTTGGGGAAGCTCGGGGACTCCCCCGCGCTCCTGTAGACCTCGGTCCAACCGCTGGGAAGGCGGGAGTAGACGGAGACATACCTGTAGTTGTTCTCGTCCCACGGGAAGGCCACGTACAGCCTGTCCCCCGAGCGCACTACGTTCAGGTTATAGGTGTCCCTCCCCAAACTGAGGATGTTCTCCGTCTGCTCCACCCCAGACGTGGACACGGTGAGGACCTTGTGGGTGTAGAAATCTCCAGAGGTCCCATCGCTGTATATCGCCACCTTGCCACCTGGGAGCGGGGCCATCTGCTTGTCCACCGAGCTCTGTTTTACTGACTCCGACGTGTCAAAATAGAACCCCGTGTTCAGGCACCTCACCCGATATCCCTCGCTACTGTTGTTCGTTCGGTAGAAGAGCCATATGTTACCTTCGGAAACGCAGATGTCCACACGGTACTCTTGGTTACCCGTGCCCTCCTCAACCACTGTTCTGTCCTCCCAAGAGATTGTCCTATCGCTGGGGTTGACCGACCCCCTCCTGTAGTAGAGGTTGCCGTCCTGACCGAAGTAGGCGATGTGGACATAGGGGGAGGGATAGGGCTCCTTCCACGCATCGGCTCCCCTCCCGTTATAGAAGTCCCCGACGGGCTCTATCTGCCTGGGCTCGGACCAGGAGGTCCCATCTGAGCTGTAGAAGTAGCACAGCGAGCCGTCCGTGAAGTTTCTGGTGATTATCCAGTACCCGTCATGATAGAAGACGTTCCTAGACCCGCTGAAATCTTCTAGGTTGGTACCCTCCTGCACCAAGGAGGACCCAGGGGAGACGGCGAAAAACTTCACGAGACTGGGCAGGAACGGCAGGAGCAGGAGGACTGCGGCTACGGCGGCTACCCCCAAGGCGAATCTGTACCTCTCCTCCACGCCTTAACCTGCGGGAGAGGGGCTAAAAACCTTTTGCGGGAAATTTTCCTACTCCCTGCGCCTCGTGAGCAACGCCGCTATCGCCGCTCCAGAGAGCACGGCGGCAGCAGACAGCCAGTCGGGTATCCTCGCCTTCGGGGCCACCCCAGACACCGAGATGGTGAAGGACTGGGGCTGGGGGGATACATACCCCAGGGCTCCAACGGACACGTTGACGGTGAACGTCCCCTCCCCCAGCAGGGAGGTGTCTAGCACGGCCTCGTATACCCCGTTTCCTAGATAGTTTACTGGCAGTTGTAAAGAGCCTATCCTTATCAGAACCACCGCATCCTCTACTGGTCTCCTAGCGGCATCCACCACCGTGACCCTGAAGGTGCAGTTTTCTCCCAAGGAAAAGGAAGTCTTTTCCTGGTTCTCCGAACCCATCCAGATGGTGAAGGAGACGGAAGCCCCGTACAGTGGGGTCACCCCCGCCCTTGGGGGAGTAGGCGGAGGTGCGGGCGTGGGGATTTCCACCTTCCTGAACCACTGGCTTCCCTTCGAGGTGGTGGTGGTCAGGATTAGGACTGGGACCCTCCCAGCGTCGGCGAAGTACGGGCTGTCGCAGTACACGACTCCCCCCTCGTCGGCGTGGAACACCACCTCCTCTGAACCCCAGTTTGTCCCGTTGGGGCTGCTTATCATCACCACGTTCTCGTAGGTATAGCCCCAGTCGCTCGCCCCCCATCCAAGATACCCTCTAGCGTATAACAGGACCAGGCCGCCAGAAGGTGTGGCGGTCAGAGAAACTGGAACGACGTCACTTGTGTCCCCCGTGCTCCTGTATACCTCCGACCACCTGCCGTCTGGTGAGCGTCCGTACACGGAGGCATGCCAGAGACCTCCGCTCTCCCACGAGGCGGCCACGTACAGCCTGTCACCCGAGCGAACTATGTTCGGGCTGTAGAGCTGGTCTCCCAGGTAGTTGGGAAATATGCCCTCTCTAGACACTGCTCCAGATGAAGAAACGGTGAGAACTACATGGTCATAACCGTAATATATACCTCTCCCCACTACGTCTCTAATGCCGAATATCGCCACCCCTCCTCCTGGCAGGGGAGCCATGTGCTTGTCCATGGGCCAATATTTCAACTGCTCTGGCAGGTCGAAGTAGAACCCCGTGTTGAGGCACTTCACTCTGGTACCTACATAGTAATAACCCCCTCTGCTGCTGTTGTTCGTCAAGTAGAAGAGCCACACGTTGTTCTCGGAGACACAGATATCCACACAAAAATCCATGTTTTGCGTGTTCGCCTCAACAAGCGTCCTCTCCCCCCAAGAGATTGCCCCATCGCTGGGGTTGACCGACCCCCTCCTGTAGTAGAGGTTGCCGTCCTGACCGAAGTAGGCGATGTGGACATAGGGGGAGGGGTAGGGCTCCTTCCACGTGGCGGCTCCCCTCCCGTTATAGAAGTCCCCGACGGGCTCTATCTGTCTGGGCTCGGACCAGGAGGTCCCATCTGGGCTGTAGAAGTAGCACAGCGACTGATTCTCCAGGTTCGTGGTGACTACCCAGTACCCGTCATGCCAGAAGACCTGCCTAGCCGCGTTGTGGTAGCTGACATATCCCTCCGTCTCCTGCACCAGGGAGGCTCCAGGGGAGGAGGAGAACGCCTTTATTAGGCTTGGTAAGAACGGAGCTAGGAGCAGGGCCACGGAAACGGCGGCTACCCCGAGAGCGAATCCGTATCCCCTCTCCACGCCTTGACATCCGAAGGGTGAAGTTAAAAGCCTTTTGCGGGAAAATTCCCGGCGGACAGGGTGCCGAACTTTTTGAGCAGGGCCTCCGCCCTCTCGGGACCCACCCCAGGCAGTCCCTCCACGACCGCCAGCATCGCCTCCCTGGGCTCGGCCCTCTTCGGCACCACCCTCAGGGGGTAGGACCTCTTCTCCTCCCTCCTGGCCCTCCTGGCCATGGAGAGCAGGTAGGAGACCGTCCAGGGCTGGCTGGGGGCCCACAGGACGGGAACGCCCCAGCCGTCGCTCACTGAAACCAGCAGGCCCGCCACGGAGGACTGACTCCAGTCCGTGAACCTCTCTATGAGGGACAGAGGCCCCTCCACAAGCAGGTAGGACACCAGGCCAGAGGACTTCATCTTGTCCAGCTCCCTCCAGAGCCTCCCGTCCCTGACGCTGGACACCAGGTCCACGGGGGTCTTCCTCTCCACGAGGAAGGAGGGCTCGCCAGGGACATAGAAGTCCCCCGCCTCGAGCCTCTCCTCCCTCACCTCGCACCCCACCGACCTCAGGGACGCCACCAGCTTGCCCATCTTCGAGGCCTCCCTGGTGTCCACCACCACCAGGGGCTTTCCCAGGGGGACGATGAGCAGGTTCTCCGCCCCCTCCCTGACCTCCACCGCCCCAGAGAGGTAGTGTATACCCCCCACCGAGACCTCGTAGGGGTGGATTCCAGGGGGCAGCTCAAGCGTCACCGAGGTGCTGCCAGCGAAGCCTACCCTCTGCCCAGAGACCATCAGCTCCACCCCCTCCAGCTTCCCCTCCAGCTTCACGGTCAGGCTGGGCATGCCCCTCCCCACAGGTGGGGAAAGAAGCTATATAAAAGTTTCAGTATCGGAAGCACCCCTTCTCGAAGACCCTGGCTATCCTCCTCAGGCGCTCTTCCTCCTCCTCTCTGATGGAGAGCATCTCGTCCTCCGTCATTCCCGCTCGGCAGGACAGCAGAACTCCCATGGCCCCAGCCTTGGACACCCCTATGAGAAGCTCCTCTACGTTGCAGGCCTCGGCGTGCTCCCTGAGGGAGCGTAGCTGGTCGTCCCACTTGCGGAGGGCCTCGTAGGCGTGGGGATACTTCCTGGACAACTCCTCAACGATTCCCATCTAAGAAGGGTGGGGGCATAGGCTATATAGAAGTTTCAGTTTAGGGGCACCACCCACGGGGAGGAGGTTATGCTGGACGGCTTCTCGCCCACCTCCCACCCAGTGGAGGACGTCTCGCAGTAGGCGTACAGCCTTCCCCCGACCGTGTACACCGCCATCCCGTCGGCGGAGGGGACCGCCAGCCCAGTCGCTATGTGCTCCTCCCTCGGGAAGAGCAGCAGGACCACGTCCATCCCCGCCGCCTTGGCCAGGGAGGCGAAGAGTATGGCCTTGTCCTCGCAGTCCCCACATCCGTCCACCAGGGTCTCCACGGGGTACCTGGGGTAGTCTGGCCTGCCCACGCTCTCCTTGTCGGTCACGTACTTGAAGCTCTGGGCGAACCTCATGAGGTAGTTGGTCTTCCTGATGTAGCTCCACCCCGCCGTTGGCCTGAGCAGGGTCTGGGACAGGTCCTGAACGACGCCGTCCGCCTTGACGAAGGAGGCGTAGTCGAACGGGGGTATCCTGACCCTGCTCCTGTACTCCTCGTAGGTAGAGACAGGCACCCTGACCACCGTGCGGTAGGTCTCCCCCTCGAACCTCCAGGAGACGTCGACCACGTACTCTCCCCCCTCCCTGGTTACCTGGGGAGGAGGGGGAGGGGGTGCCGCCCTGAGCCAGGAGAGGAAGTCCGTGAAGAGCTGCATGGCGATGAAGCACGCCAGGCCCACCGCCAGGACGTTCCAGGCCTGCCTCCTGTCCACAAATCTCCCTTGGAGAAAAGGTCTTATATGCTTGTCCGCGATGTAGATTTGATGATGCTGTCGGACAGGAAGGTCTTTGCCCTGTCATTGTCCCTAGCCCTCCTTCTGGTGGTGGTGCTGGTGCTCTGGGCAACTGCCCCGCCCTGGTCGAAAAGGGGAGACCACATAGCCATAAAGGTTAGCCCTGGTCTTGTTTCCCCTGGGGAGCCTGTCCGCTTGGATGTTTGGCTGTTCACAAGCGGCTGCAGGGTGAAGGCCTTTGTCTGGAAAGAAGGGACTACCCCCCTAGACGAGGGGACGGCCATATGGAGCTGGGACGTATCTCCTAGAGAGGACCACACGTGGACAGCTATCCACACCAGAGGATGGTCGGAAGGGCTGTATATAGTGGGGGTAGACGCCACGAATACTGGGGCAGAATCTCTAATGGATACCTTCAGAATCGTCAGCCACCCCACCAGGATACTGACCAACCCCAGGCTCTGGGGGGCCATGCTCCTGGCTTCCGCGGTGGCGATATACTTCCTGCTCGTCAGGCGCTCCCCCAGGTCCAGACGGTAGCCCTACTTAACCCTGGTCGGTAGCCCCACCGTCTGCCTCCAAGACTGCCACTGGGGGGCGTGCTCGGGCTCCCACTCCTGAGCGTGTTCCAGGATGCTCTTGGCGGCCCTGAGGTGGACCACCGCGGCGGTCATCATCCCCACCGCCCTCCCTAGCTGTCCCTGCTGGTAGGCCTGGGAGACCAAGGAGGCCTCCTGAACCGCCAGGTCGTGGAGCCTCTGGGCGGCCACCCTCCCAGGCAGGCTCGGGGCGCTGGCGAGCAGCCCCTCCACCTCGGCCCTGAGCTCGTCGTACTCCCTCTGAAGCTCGGCGTAGCGGGCGTACAGAACATTCTCCGCCCGCCTCAGGTTCTCCTGCACCAGGGCCAGGACGCAGGCGTTGTCGAACAGCTCGTCAGCCTTGCGGAAGTTCTCCAGGCCCAGCCTCTCCCTGAGGTCGCTGAGCCAGGCCCTGAGGAGCTCCAGGTCGCAGTTCTCCCTCCACCTGGCCATCCACTCCCTCATCTCCGCCAGGAGCTGGGGGTTGCTGGCCGCCGCCTGCTCCGCCAGCCTGAGCTGGACCTCCCCAATCTCGCAGCGGTGCTCCTGCATCCACCTCAGGACGTTCTCCCTGACCGTCCCCACTGGGGAGGCGGAGTTCAGCTCGCTCACGAAGTCCCTCAAAACGCCCTGGTACTGGAGCCCCTTGCCCTTGGCGACCATCTTCTGGTACTCCTGCCACCTGACCTTCATGCGGTCGACTGGAGCCATCCCCCTGATGGCCTCCCCCACCTTCTTGAGCGGGTAGAGGGGGTGGTCTGGGTCCACGTTCGCCACGGACGCCGCCACGGGAACCGTCCCCGCCGACGGTCTCGGGGCTGATGTTGAAGGTGGCTATGAGCGAGGGGTAGGTGGACTTGAAGTCGTAGATGTGGCAATGGTGTAGTCCAGGGACTGGGTCCAGCACCAGGGCCCCCTCGGGCCTCTCCCCCTCCCCCTCCCCCTCGCTCGTGGGGAAGACCAGGTGCCTTCTCTTGCCCTCCTCGATGACCAGGTTGTCCACGACGCAGTAGGGCGACTGGGCGTCCGTGTAGCTGACCTTCGCCAGGTTGGCGACGTGGCAGTAGATGCCCACCAGGCCCAGCTCCCTGTCCAGCTCCCTGAGGGCCAGGCAGTCCTCCAGGTTGTACTGCTCGAGCCTGGACCTGTCCTCGTGGAACCACCTGAGTATCTCCTGCCCCCTGGCCACGGGCTTCTCCATCTTCCTGCCCAGCACCCTCTCCGCCAGGCTGGCAAGGGAGCCAGCCCTGTGCTGGGTGGTCTTCTCGTACATGTCCATCAGGTCCCCCCAGCAGGTGAGCCTCCAGTCGAAGAAGCACCCCATCCTCTTCGCCCTGGCCGCCAGGTAGGGCAGGTCCCACCCTTCCCTGGTGGGCCTCCTGCCCGAGTTGTACCCCACCAGGAAGTCGTACCTCTCCGCCAGCTCCATGAACTGCTCGTATATCTGCGCCTCGTCCCTCTCGCATATGAAGAACTCCCTCCCGTCCCTGTCCACGGCGGCTATGCTGAGTATCCTGCCCTGGGGGTCTTTCGGGTCGGGCATCCCCCTCTCCGCCGAGGCCTCGACGTCGTAGAAGAGCACCCTCGGGTCGGGGTCGTAGGTCATGCCCGTGTCTATGCTGTACTTCCTCACGTACGGGAGGTCCGCCAGGTAGCTGACCTCTGGCCTGACCGCTGGAACCGCCGAGGGGATGGAAACCTCCACCCTAACGCACTTCTCCCCCTTGGGACCCCTCCACCCCCCCTCTTTCACCTCCGCTCCAGGGGGGGTCTCGCCCTCCCTCACGAAGAAGTCGGGAGGGATGACCTCCCCGTCCTTCCAGCCCGAGCGGGTCTTCAGGAGCACCCGAAACGTGTCGGGGCTGTCCCCCCTAATCCAGCGGATGTTGAGCACTTGCACAGACTTCCTCCTCCTCCCTTATTTGCTTCACCAGCTCTCCTATGCTGTCGAAGCAGGCCAGGAGCCACTCCCCCCTCTCCGTCAGGCGGAAAGACCTCCGATAGGGCCACTTTTCCTCCTTCTTTTCCTCGATTATTCGATACCTCACCAGTCTGTTCAGCACCTTCTCCACTGTGAGAGGACTCAGCTTGGTCCTCTCCACCACGGACCTCACCCCCTCCCTCCCTGCCCCG
>Ga0078972_1017436_pt1 | contig 10313 bp, 6 predicted proteins | sample YelNatPaOPGAMG01_FD_67568 | JGI IMG/M metagenome (GOLD analysis project Ga0078972, IMG submission 67568) | Hot spring thermophilic microbial communities from Obsidian Pool, Yellowstone National Park, USA - OP-RAMG-01 (SPADES assembly) (version 2) | ecosystem: Environmental > Aquatic > Thermal...
CAACCCCCTCTCCTCTGCTTCACGCTTCACCATCTGCGACCCTGGCACAACCATCGCTCTAACACCCTGGGCAACCTTCCTACCCTTGACCACCTTAGCAGCAGCCTCTAAATCACTAACCCTAGCGTTCGTGCAGGAGCCTATGAATACCCTATCAACCTTAATCTCAGTTACCAGAGTGCCAGGTTTAAGCCCCATATACTCAAGCGCCCTCTCAACAGACCTCCTTTCAACAGGGTCTTCAAACTCATCAGGATGTGGAACAACCCCTGTCACATCAGCGACCATCGCTGGAGTAGTGCCCCAAGTAACTTGAGGAACTACAGATCCAGCATCAACCTTAATAGTTTTATCAAACACAGCCCCTTGGTCCGTCCTTAAAGACCTCCAATATTCAGCTGCTTCGTCGAAGGCGCTGTCCTTAGGCGCATATTTTCTTCCCCTGAGATAAGCGATGGCCTTCTCATCCGGCGCTATTAACCCACATCTAGCTCCAGCTTCGATGCTCATGTTGCATAGAGTCATCCGCTCATCCATGCTTAATCCTTCCACCACCTCACCTCTATACTCAATAGCATACCCCGTGCCACCGCTTGTCCCTATCCTCTTGATTAGGTATAGAGCAGCATCTTTTGCTGTTACACCCTTCTGAAGAGCACCCTCGATCACAACCTCCATAAGCTTAGGCTTCTCAACCCAAATACACTGCGTCGCCAAGACGTGCTCAACCTCACTCGTACCTACTCCGAACGCTATCGAACCGAACGCCCCGTGTGTGGATGTGTGGCTATCCCCACAAACGATAGTTAAACCAGGCAGAGTCAAGCCTAGCTCCGGACCTATCACGTGAACTATACCATTATACGGGCTCGAAAGATCGAATAATGTGATCCCGAACTCAGAGCAGTTCCTCTCTAAAGCAGCCATCTGAAGCGCTGCGAGCTGATCGGACACAGGTAGGAGGCGGCTTGTAGTAGGTACATTATGATCCATGGTTGCGAATGTAAGATCAGGTCTTCTTACTCTGCGCTTAGCCAATCTTAGTCCCTCAAATGCCTGAGGCGATGTAACTTCGTGGATATAATGTCTATCTACATAGAGTAGAGCAGGCTTCCCCTCCTCTTGATAGACTACGTGATCATCCCAGATCTTCTCAAATAACGTTTTTGCCATCCTGTTGCCAACATCTGCCTAAAGTTCAATGATAGATAACCTTTTCCTCACAATCAGGAGACCGATTAGATAAAGATTGTACACAGTGTTACACCCCGTCTATTTGTCAGCTTTGATATCTTTCAAAGATCTGTTGTTTACACGCATTTCTTCTTTGAGATTTAGGGTACCTTTCACTGTACCGTCCTCCTGCCTCGTCAAAACGAAGCCCATTGTCTTTGCTAGATTGATAGCTCTGTAATTATCTTCGAGCATTATCGCATAAAGAACTTCAACACCCACTTCTTTTGCGATCTCAATAACATAATCAACCAACTTTGTGCCTAAACCAAGACCTTGCCAAGGATCAGCTACAATAAAGGCTATTTCACCCTTCTTCCTATCTGGTTCTAAATTAACCCTAGCAACACCCAGTATACGCCTGCGCCCATCTTCGTTCAGCTCTGCAACGATAGCTATTTCTCTATCGTAGTCGATGTTACAATAGCGAACTCTCACTTCATGCGGTGTATCTTTTATAACTTGGAAGAATCTAAAGCGGATAGATTCCTCGGAGAAATTTTGGAACATCTCAAGCCAAAGGTTTTCATCTTCTGGTTTTATTGGTCTTAGAAGAACTGTCCGACCATCTCGAAGCTTCCATAGGCTCTCATATTTCTTGGGATAGGGGCTTATAATCAAGTGTTGATGAGGCTCAAATTTCTGAAATACCAAATCTTTGTCTATAACTATCCTAGCATCAAGAACAAGAGCTTCCTTATCATCAAGCACCATCGGATTTATATCTACTTCTTTTATTTGAGGAAAATCAACGATCATCTGTGAGAAACGCAGAAGGATCTCCTCAAGGAGCTTGACGTTAGCTGCAGGTAGATTTCTATATCCTCTCAGAAGCTGATAGACCTTTGTTTCCTCCATTAAACGCTTTGCCAAAGTTTGATTTAAAGGAGGTATCCCCACCGCATAATCCTCAAATAAATCAACACCCACTCCACCCATCCCAAACAAAATAACAGGTCCAAAGATAGGATCCTTCTTGGAGCCAATTATGATCTCGTACCCCCTCTTTTTGACCATTGGTTGAACCGTAACACCGATTATTTCCGCATTAGGATTATGAGCCTTAGCGTACTCGAATATCCTTTCGAAAGCCGCTCTGACCTCGCTTTCACTGTTCAAGTCGAGAGCAACCCACGCAACATCTGCTTTATATGAAACCTGTGGCGAAAGAAGTTTAAGCACCACCGGATAACCTATGCTCGAAGCTAACCGCACAGCCTCTTCCGCTGTCTTCGCAGCAAGAGTCTTTACGACTGGTATATTATAATATTCAAGTATCTTTTTAGCCTCAACCTCAATTAGTAACTCACGGTTTTTCAAAGCTGCGTTGCGCATGATAACTAATATGTGGCGCTTAGGTGGTGAAGCGTCAACGGGCAGCTCCTCAGGAGTTTCGTAAAGCAGTTCTAAGTTTCGCCTGTATTGGTACATGTAGAGGTACGTTTTGACCGCTTGTTCTGGTGTTGTAAAAGTTGGTATACCGTTAGCGTTTAGAATATGGTTCGCTTCTTCTACTTTCTCAGAGCCTACAAATGAGGTTAAGATTGTTTTAGAATGGTATTTTTCGTTCCTATAAACCTCGACTACGGCTTTGGCTACCTCAACAGCATCAGCTTGCGGTGTATAAATAATAAGTATGCCATCGACATTCGTATCTCTAAGACAAGCCTCCAAAGCTGCTCGATACCGGTCGGCTTTTGCATCGCCCAAAATATCGATAGGGTTCCCACGACTCCAATAAGGTGGGAGAATACTATTAAGGAAATCCAAAGTCTCAGAGCTTAACTTTGCAAGCTTCCCTCCTCTAGCTATCAGCGCATCTGCAGCCATAACTCCCGGACCCCCGGCATTAGTAATTATGGCTAGGTTTGGACCTTGCGGTAGTGGTTGAAGACCAAGCGCTTCAGCGCAGCTAAATAGATCCGCTATTTCTTCAACACGGACTATGCCGGCGCGTTTAAAGGCGGCATTATAAACGTCGTCTTCCCCTGTAATGGAACCGGTATGTGAAGCAGCAGCCCCAGCGCTTTCACCGAATTTCCCGGCCTTAACTACAATTATAGGTTTTGTTCTTGCGAAGTGTCTAGCCGCACTCATAAACTTGCGCGCATCCGTTAAGATGGCTGAAGCTTTGATCTCAATGCAACTCACACACAGCAAAAAAGCATACAGCATCCCTCATCCAGTCGAAGTTTAGGTAAGCCTTATATTTTGTATATCCGTAAAGATGTGTGATAATAATTGCCAGAACTTTCTAGTCTTGAAGAAAAACTCTTGAGAGAAATCAACCTAGATAATATGTGGGCTCTTATCACAAAATTCTCAACGCTCGTAAGAGAATCAGGAAGCGAAGATGAAAGGAAAGCCATGCAACACATAATTGAAAAGCTAAAAGAGTATGGCGTCCCCCATAATGTCTATGAGCCTGAACTGTATCTTAGCATACCGAAGTCTGTAAGTGTGGAAGTAGTAAGCCCTGAAAAGAAAATCCTGAAGCATGAGAACAGAGTTATGAACCCGAAGGTTCCTTCTTTCTCTCCTTCAGCCGATGTAACTGCTGAGCTTGTGTACGTTCCTAGTATTATGCCAAAGAGTGCGGTTGATATGTTTGACGCAGGGGTGGGTAAAATAGAGTCAGATGTATCTGGTAAGTTTGTGCTAACAGAGGGCTTATCAATAATGCCGAAGAAGGCTGCAGCGCTCATAAAGGCCGGATGTGTAGGGATCATAACCATAAACCCAGGACCGAGAACACACGAAGGGATAATGACCACAATATGGGGCACACCTACACTAGAAAACATCAAAGACAAACCCAGTGTTCCTGGTGTAAATGTCTGCAAAGAAGATGGGGAGTACCTCAAGAGCCTACTCAAAAAAGGTCAAGTTAAAGTGAGAATGAAGACGGCGTTAGATGAGGGCTGGAAGAAGTGCCTGATACCTGTTGCAGATGTGAAGAGCCCAGAGAATCCTAAAGACTTCGTTCTACTGCATGGGCATCTAGATTCTTGGCACGTTGGGATAGGTGATAATGCTACAGGTAACGCTGTGCTCTTAGAACTGGCTAGAGTTCTACATAACAATAGAAATGCCTTAAGGAGAAGCCTCAAGGTGGCTTGGTGGCCTGGGCACTCTACAGGTAGGTATGCTGGTTCAACTTGGTTTGCGGACCACTTCGCCCTAGAGCTTGATGAGCATTGTATAGCGCAGGTTAACTGTGACTCACCAGGCTGCGTTGATGCAACATCATATGAGGATCTTATGTGTATGAGTGAAGCTGAAGATTTCCTAAAGAAGGTTGTTAAAGATGTTACTGGTCTCGAAGCGTACTGTACTAGACCGGTTCGTGCGGGTGACTACTCTTTTAACCACATTGGGATAACATCGTTTCTTATGCTTTCGTCAACCATCCCTGAGGTTGTTAGAAAGAAGAGGGGGTTGTATGCTGTAGGCGGTTGCGGGGGGAATGTGTGGTGGCACACAGAAGAAGATGATATGCGCATAGCTGACCGAGAAAACCTGCTTAGAGATGCTAAGGTCTATCTGATTTCAGTGCTTAGGGTCATAAACGCTGACATCTATCCGTTCGACTTCAGAGCATTCGTAGATTCATCCATTGAAATATTTAAGAAGTATCAGGAGTTATCAGGCAACCTCTTTGACTTTGAACCTGTGATAGATGACGCTCTTAACCTAAGAGCGAATCTAGACAAATTACACCAGAAGGCTAGGCTTGTTAAGAGCAGAGACGAGTTTGAGAGCATAAACAGAATGCTGATGAAGATTGCGAGGATACTTATACCGATTAATTATGCGGATAAGGAGCGCTTTGACCACGATCCAGCAGTCCCGATACCTGCTTACCCAGACCTCTATCCAGCTACACAACTTCCCAACTATAAGAAGGAAAGCAATGAATTCAGATTCCTCACCAACCAACTCTTAAGAGGATCTAACAAAGTAAGATGGGTCTTCAGAGAAGCCTGTAGAATAGTTGATTCCACCCTTCAGCAGCTTGGGTAACAGAAATGGACTTATTCGAAGCCATAGATACCTTAATCAGCATAAGGAGAATAAAAGACACACCTGTAGAAGAATGGAAGATAGAAAGGATACTTTCAGCAGCCGTAAAAGCACCTTCAGGCGCCAATACACAGCCTTGGGAATTCATAGTGGTTAAAGATCCTGAAGTTAAGCGGCGTATTGCAGACATAAACAAGCGAGGCGCATCCATCTACCTAGAGTCGAGGATAATCAAACTTGAACCGAAGCGGAGACGCTACCTAGAAGCGTGCCTAGATAGGATGCCTAACATTCCCCTCATGATCGTATTATGCTTGAACAGAGGAAAGAGGCTCGTAAGTAGACCGCCGGGATTCGAAGATGCCAGTAGGAGGATGGAGGACATAGTTGCCTATGCATCGGTCTTCCCAGCTATGCAAAACATGCTCTTGGCAGCAAGGGCTTTAGATCTAGGATGCTGGATAACGATGTATCACCTATATTTTGAAGACGAGATTAAGCATATGCTTGAAATTCCCAACTATGTGGAGCCTCTTGCAATTATTAACATAGGGTACCCGAAAGGGAAATTTAAGCCTGCTCAACGCAGACCTCACACCGAAGTAACACACATAAACACTTGGTAAAAAATGTGTGGGGAAGGGCAGCCTATCTTTAAGCTGCACCCTTCTTACTACCACGTCTAACGGCTACTGCAGCTACAGCGGCTCCTACGATTATGCCCACTACAGCAGCTACGCTAGTTGTTACCATATCTATCTGAATCGCGGTTGTAGTTACCGTTGTGGTCACTACCCTACTTGCAGTGACTGTGGTAGTTGCTGTAGCAGCCGTCTGCGTTACTGTTAGAGTCTGAGCGGGAGCTGTTTGTGTGACCGTTACCGTGGATGTCACGGTTGTAGGCGGTGCGGTAGTAGTTACAGTAGGGGCAGTAGTCGTAATAGGTGTCTTCTGCGCTGACACAGAGTATATGTTTTCGAGGCTATCAGCGAAGACCCATTTACCTACAGGCATTCCTACACCTTGGAAGTCGTTGTTTATGACGTTAAGCCACTCAACCTCGTAAAGCACGATCTCAGGCAAATCTCTACTTATATAGTCCCCAATCTGCTGCAGTATCTTTACTTGCGCCTTAGGGTCAGGCTCCTTTAACCATTTAGCGAAGAGTGCATCTACTTCTTTGTTGCTGTACTGGAAGTTATTTGTAAACGACCCCTTGCCAATCCATTCTGTGCTGAATAGCTGGTAGAGCCAGATAGGCGAGATCCAGTATTTTATTGTACACATATCATATTGGAACTTCGTCTGAAGAGAGAGGAAGGTGGCGAAGTCTACCGTTTTGATAGAGACATCTATCCCGATGTCAGCAAAGTAATCTTTAACAAGCGTAGCCCAGAGCTGCTCGTCAGGCTCTCCTGTCCTAGTCATAAGCTCGAGCTTGAACCGCATACCATCAGCGCCCCTTGTGTAGCCTGCTGAATCTAAGATCTGGTTCGCCTTAGCTTTGTCATAGTTGTAGATCATCAGGTTGGGGCTAGGTGGAACCACTGTGGGGTCAACCATATATTGGACGGGTGGAGATATGCCCTGAGTTGCTTTTAAGGCAACATCAGTTCGGTTAATCGCGTAAGCCATAGCTCGGCGTACATTAACATCAGACAGATACTTGTTACCTAAGTTCAGCCATAGGGCAGAAACGTAAGGTGGTCTTGGGTATGGAATGACTCTAAGGTTAGGTGACGCCTTCAAAGTATTGTAGGCTTCAAAAGGCACGCCTCTGAATATATAGTGGAGCTCTCCACGCTGGAACCCTGCAATGATAGCAGCCGGTTCTTTAACGAACCTTATAACAATACGCTCTAAATAGGGCTTGGGTTTGTTGAAGTAATCCTCGTTTCTAACGAGCTCCATATAGCTCCCTTTGACCCATGTTTTCATCTTGAAAGGACCTGTACCCACTGGGGATATGGTTCTGAATTCACTCTTTAAGAAGTCCTGTCCCTCAAGGATATGTTTGGGGTAGATTACCGTATCTGCGCTCCCGAATAATCCAAGCTGGATTCCAGGGAGGAAGTCCTTTGGCTTTATGATAACCGTGTTACCCCTTATTTCTACTGTCGTGTTCTTAAAGTAGGATGCGCCGAAGACATCGTATTTGCCGATGATGTTTTCAAATGCGAATTTCACATCTTCGGGTGTAAAGGGCTTGCCATCGTGCCACTTAACATCAGTCCTTAACTCAAATGTATAGGTTCCTTCAGCCGCATTAACAGACCATTTGGTTGCTAGAGAAGGCTGTAGCTGAAGGTTCTCATCGTAGGTTAGCAGCGAGTTGAAGAGCTGCGCACCAACGAACCCAGCATTCCAAGATAATGTCAAGGGATCGACGGTAGTAGGCTCAGAGGCCAAAACGGCAACCATCGTCCCGCCTACTGTGTATGTTTGCGCAGAAACTGTGGTGATTGACGTTGTCAATATCAGAGATGCTAGAATCGTTAAAGTTACGTATAGAATATTCTTGCTTTTCATTAAGAGAGGTTTAACTCTAATCCTATTTAAGCTTTTTATTTAATCAATGTGGTTAAAAGATACCGGTTAAATCTATAAATACGCGGGTTTTGCTGTTGTTTGCTTGATTGACCTTTTGGCGATTTGTGGTCAGAAGAGCCATCTTCTCGGCAATAGTAGTGTTAGTGGTGGTCATTCTCACTTTTACTCTGATAAGGCTGGCTCCAGGAGACCCTGCGGAGCTTCTCGCCGGTGAAGCTGCCTCTCCAGAATATGTTGCGGCTGTAAGAGAAGTCTACGGTTTGGATCGACCTATCTACGAACAGCTTGCTATATATATTAGTGGCATCATTAGGGGTGACTTGGGTTTCTCTATTTCATTCAGCAGACCTGTGCTTGATGTAATATTAGAAAGGTTACCACAGACAATACTGCTGGTTGGCTCAGCGATAGCGATAGCTCTCATCCTCGGCATATTCTTAGGCATTCTTTCTGCACGTAAGGCCTTCAAAGTTCAAGACACATTAATAACAGGCATCACTCTAACATTATATTCAACACCCGTCTTCTGGCTCGGTATGATGCTAATCCTCATATTCTCACTCTGGATACCAGTCTTTCCAACAGGCGGATACTTCGATGTCGGTGTTGAAAAGAATCTTACAGATTTCGTTTTAAATGTGGCTTGGCACCTCGTTCTGCCAGCTTGTACGCTCTCGGCATTCTTCCTCGCCTTATACACAAGGCTGACCAGAGCAGGTCTTTTAGATGCTTTAAGCTCTAACTACATCGTAGGTGCGCGCTCCAAAGGTGTGCCAGAAAGAGCAATCTTGTATAGACACGCTCTTAAGAACGCGTTGCTGCCTATAATTACCGTAGCAGCAATCCAGATCGGTCTTATGGTCGGTGGAGTAGTTTTGACAGAAGGTGTCTTCTCTTGGCCCGGCGTTGGTCAGCTTCTTATCCAAGCAGTAGGATACAGGGATTATATTCTCGTGACTGGAATCTTTCTTCTTACGGCGGTCTCGGTAAGCATCGCTAACTTTGCGGCTGATATAGTCTACGCTATTATAGATCCACGTATTAGAACTGGTTGAGGGAGACCGAGCTTGTCTGCTTTACTGAGGTTTTTCAGTAATCTTACAAGAGCTAGAGGGGCTAAGCTCGCTTTGATACTACTTGCACCCATTATCTTTTCCGCAGTAGCTGCAGAGATGATAACGGTGTACAATCCTCTTAGAACAGGAGTTGGACCTATGCTTTCACCCCCGTCTTTCAAGTATCCTTTTGGCACAGATCAAGCTGGCGGAGATGTATACAGCCAAGTCATCTTCGGCGCCAGAGTCGCTTTATATGTTGGTTTGATTTCAACATTGATAGCGCTCTTTATCGCTCTTATCATCGGTTTACCTGCAGGCTACTTTGGCGGGATGCTTGATGAGGTGCTCATGAGGGCTACTGACGTTGTCCTCTCGATACCATCCTTCGTCCTCATAATATTCATAGTAATCCTATTTGGCAGCAATATCCACATAATAACCCTCGTTATAGGTATTGTTTCTTGGCCTACACTCGCTCGCATAATAAGGGCACAAGTCCTATCATTAAGAGAGCGGGAGTTCGTTCTGGCGGTTAAAGCTGTTGGGGCAGGTAGCGCGGATATCATGGTTACCGAAATACTACCAAACATCTGGCTTCCACTTCTTCCCGCTGTAACTCTGCAGATCGGCTCATCAATACTTGTGGAAGCAGGGTTGAGCTTTCTAGGCCTAGGCGACCCTAATGCTGTTAGCTGGGGTAGGGTACTGTGGCTTGCGAGCCGATCGATCTACTTAGGCGCTTGGTGGGGTATTCTTATGCCAGGCTTGGCTATAATAATCACAATATTGGCATTCAATCTTCTCGGTGATGCGATAGGGCAGCTCACAAGCGCAAAGAAGAGCACAAATATATGATGAAGTATAAACTTCTATGATCTAGGACCTTAGGACTACAGGACAGGCTACTAGATGGTCTTTGTTGCAAGGCACCAGCTTAGGTTCGTCTACTGCACAATCATCTCGAGCAAGAGGGCATCTTGTCCTAAATCTGCATCCAGAAGGAGGGTTGACGGGGGATGGTACCTCGCCTGTTAAAGGAGGAGAGTCGATCCATCTTCTTTGATTAGGGTCGCCGGACGGAAATGAATTCAAGAGAGAAACTGTATATGGGTGCATAGGTTTATCTGTAACTTCGCTTACTGCGCCTTCTTCTACGATCTTACCCAAATACATAACTGCCACTCTGCTACATAGGGCTTTGACAAGCGTTATATCGTGCGAGATTATCATGTAGGTGGTTTCATACTCTTCTTGCAGCTTCTTGAGAAGTTTAAGTATTTGAGCCTGCACCGTAGCATCTAACCCCGAAATAGGTTCATCAGCTACAATCAACTTAGGTTTCAAAGCAAGCGCTCTTGCTATAACCACACGCTGTCTTTGCCCACCACTCAATTCGTGTGGATATCGGTTTAGGAAGGTAGATGCAGGTGAAAGTCCTACACGCTCAAG
>Ga0078972_1017437_pt1 | contig 10312 bp, 10 predicted proteins | sample YelNatPaOPGAMG01_FD_67568 | JGI IMG/M metagenome (GOLD analysis project Ga0078972, IMG submission 67568) | Hot spring thermophilic microbial communities from Obsidian Pool, Yellowstone National Park, USA - OP-RAMG-01 (SPADES assembly) (version 2) | ecosystem: Environmental > Aquatic > Thermal...
CGTATCTGGCTGGTTCGGAGCAGGTTTCGGTCCATGCGGATAGATCACGTCGCCGCCGTCATCCGCGCAACGGGGGCACCGCTGCGCCGCGGAACGTCCCGTCGCAGGTCCGCTTTCGCCGACCGGGCGCACCCCTGCGCCCGGGGACCGTAACCTGGCAACTCGCTGTAAGTCGTTAGCGTTGGGCTTGTCAAACAGCGCTCTTGAGCCCTAATGTCGTTTCGTAGAATAGTGGAACTAGTAAGGGCGTGTTCACCGAATCTTAACTCGCCCTGGCGGTGGGGCTCGCCACGTCCGTCCATCACGTGAGTGATGACCAACGGTCCCTGCGTTAATCAGACAGAATCTTTGTCGGACGAGTGTCCGGCAAAGGCTGACGCGGAGGAACGCACGTGGCTCTTCACTTTGCATCGATGTTTGTCCTGGAGCCTTTTGCCCGGGTAATTCGCGCCCAGGGCGATCCCTGCCTCCCGGGTTTGCCTGCACACGACGTCGTGCGCGACAAGCACGCCCGCGTATCACCGTGCGGACCGACTTCGCAGACCCAGCACCTCGCCGCGTCCTCGGCAGCGGTCTGCGCCGTGTGCTGGTGGAGCCGCCGGCCGCCAATGCGGAGCATCACACACGGGTCATCGCAATATCGCCGGATGGCACGAGGGCCCCTGCGCCGCAGCTCATCCCCAGAAATCAGGCAATACGCCCGCGCATCGCGGGAAGGTGTGTGACCCATGCCAAGGACCCGCATCGCTGATTGGAACCCGGACGACGCTGTCGCGTGGGCGGCGGGAAACAACGCGATAGCACGCCGCAATCTGTTCTGGCTGACAGTGAACGTGCATGTCGCGTTCTCAGTCTGGTACCTCTGGTCGGTGATGGTGCTGTTGATGCCGCAGTCCGTCTACGGGTTCTCGACCGCCGACAAGCTGACTATCGACGCCGTCGCATCACTGGTCGGGGCGCTGGCGCGCATCCCGTATTCGATGGCTGCCAATTGGTTTGGCGGGCGCACCTGGACGACGTTCTCCTCGCTGATACTGCTGGTTCCCACCGGCGGGGCCGTCGTGCTGTTGGCCCATCCCGGTCTGCCGTTGTGGCCGTATCTTGTATGCGCCGCGTTCACCGGCTTGGGCGGCGGTAACTACTCGGCGTCGCTGGCGAAAGCCGACGGCTTATATCCGCAGCGGCTCAAAGGTTTTGCGCTGGGGTTGGCCGGCGGGATGGCCAACCTCGGGTCGGCAACCGTCCAGATGTTGGGGTTGATCGCGCTGGCGGTCGCCGGCCACCGCGCGCCGTACTGGATCTGCGCGATATACCTGGTGTTGCTGGCCATCGCCGGCGTCGGTGCGGCCATCTTCATGGATGATGTTGTCGCACATCGCGCCGGCATATCCCCGGCGAACTTGCGCGCAATTCTGTCGGTCCCCGACACGTGGTTACTCTCATTTCTCTATCTCTGCGCTTCGGGCTCGTTTCTGGGCTTCGCCTTCGCGTTCGGCCAGGTGCTGCAGCACAACTTCGTTGCGGGCGGCCAAAGTCAGGCGCAGGCGTCGTTGCATGCCGCCCAGATCGCATTCATCGGTCCGTTGTTGGGTTCGGTCGCGCGCATCGCCGGGGGACGGCTGAGCGACCGTTATGGGGGCGGCCGCGTTGCGTTCAGCGTATTTGTCGGCGCGATCGGCGCTGGCGGCGCTTTGGTGGCAATCAGCACCCACGCCGATCTCACCGGTGGGCGCAGTGCCGCGACCGGGCCGACGATGATCGGCTATGCCGTCAGCTTTATCGCGCTGTTCATCTTCTGCGGCGCGGGTAAAGGGCCGGTTTACCAGCTCATCCCGACCGTGTTCGAGGCGCGGAGCCGAAAACTGGGCCTCGACGAGGAGGACCGGCACAACTGGGCGCGGGTGAGGTCGTCATCGTTGATCGGGTTCGCCGGTGCCTTCGGCGCACTCGGCGGCATGGGAATCAACGTGACCCTGAGGCAATCGTATGCGAGCACCGGCACGGCAACACCCGCATTGTGGTTCTTCGTGCTCTGCTACGTCATCGCCGCCGCCGTGGCGTGGGTGCGGTATGTGCGACCGCAGAATCCACCCGTACCGCAAGCCCATGTCGGCAAGGCGCCGCGCGCCGGCGGCATTGAGCAGGGCTCGTCGCCGGCGTTCGACGAGGCGGCGCAACATTGACTTACGGCTGACTTTCGCCCTCCCAATTGTCATCGGCAACCATAATTCGACCCCGTAAGCGCACACAGCCATCACCAGATTCGCCATGAGAAGGGAGCCCACGAACACACACTTAAAATCGTCATGAGCGAAACAATCGGCCGGCGTGAAAGAAACATATCGGAGCAATCGGCGCGATACCAGAAATGACAAGGATCCAGGAGCGTCAACCATCAAACATTTTCCAGCTGATTGTGCGCAAAATTTTCTACAATTTTCGACGTTGTTGTCGATAATTCGTAGTCCGCTGCGTCACGAAACCGAAGCGGAGCAACGATGATGCCGGATCTTGTTGCTCCCACTAAAATTGTGCGAGATTACCTCAATTATTCGCCGGTCTGGAAAGATTTCCTCGGCCAGGGCGGTTTTGTTGAAGGCGACATCGTGGTCGCCGGCCCATTCAAGGCGGGTTCCATGTGGATCCAACGGATCGTGCAGCAGATACTCAGCGACGCACGGAAAAAAGATGACAGGCTCTTCGAAACGACGCCGTGGCTCGACTCAAGCTGGGGCAACCACACGCGGATGCTCAGTGTTCTTCGACAGCGCCGCACCTCCGGTTACCAACGCATCATCAAATCGCACCTGCCCGCCGACGCGCTTCCGATCGCAGCCGAAGCCCGCTACATCTTCGTGGGCCGTAACGGCAAAGACGTGGGAGTCAGTTTTCATGACTACCTCTCCAAATTTTCCGCATCGACAATCGAAGACATCAATAGGATCTATGCCACCTGGTCCGCCCACCCCACCCCCTTGGTTATTCCTCACTATGCACAGCAGTTCTTCGGCCTATGGCTGGACACCAACGGGTACGGCTGCTGCGACATTTTCGACATCATGTCCTCATGGTGGAAGCTGAAGGACACGCCCAACGTACTCCTGATCCACTACCAGAACCTCACGGAAGATTTGCCCGAACAAATCAAGCGCGTGGCGGATTTTCTTTCTGTCGACCTCGATTCGACACGGATGAACGCCATTGTTCAAAATTGCTCGTTCGGACGCGTGAGTGGCCGCGTCGAGAAGACGGCCGTGGTCGGTGCCGAACGCATATCCAGCACTAACCGCATTCCTGGCGACCACGCCAGGCGGCCCTTTGGCGCCGAATTGCCCCCGCCGCTCATCGAACGTTTCGATCGCATTGCGGTGCAGAAGCTGGGCACCGAGTGTGCGCAGTGGTTGGAAGCAGGCCGAAATGATTGAACTCAAAAGCGCTACCGAGGTTAGGAGTGCAGATGTCACAAACGCCACAAACCGGAATGCCGGGGACTGCGCCGGGTGACCCGGCGAACATCACCACCGACTGCACCCAGGAAGCCGGCGAGAAACCCCCACCCATCCAGCAATACCCGACCGCAGACCAGGTGTTGTCGCGCTTGGCCGCAATACAATTGGACACCTACGCGCAGACCGTCCGGGCGCTTCACGCTCCGAAAGTCGTGACACCGCCAGCCGGAGACCACGTATCGGCACTGACCGCAGCACGGTTCGGCGCCCACGCACAGATGCTGGAGGCGATCAGCACCCGGTTCGCCGAAGCGCACGAAGCCTTGCTCAAAAGCCTTGCAGAAACTGCCAATTCTGGCACTGCCGATGGTCCCGGCGACACCGGCCCGACGACTTAGGGAAACTTAGGGAACAAGGCCGTGTATTTCCGATCCTTACTTTCGGCGTTCAGCGCCACCCGGATGCATCCCAGGCCAGAAACGTCTCAACGAGCAGGCGATTTTGCGGGGTGAACGCATCCAGTGCTGCACACCTCACCCTCGCCGGGCCCGCGCGGGCTGAGCCGGCAGTGCCGCAAACCCGCTCGGACAGCCTCAGCCGCCTCAGCGCCACCGACACCCGACGAAACCTCGATGCCCATGGTCGACGGCGCGACCGGGGCTGTCCACAACCGGACGGTGTGAACATCGCCCGGTCGGTCGCCTCGACGAGGCGCCGGCAAATCGACATCCCGGGAAAGTGCCCCTCAACCCGCCCCGGCCGGACGGTGGCGGCCGCGCGAGCGATCTGTACCGCCACCGTCGATGGCGGGCCCGGCGGCCGCGATCATGGGCCTGGTACTGCGGTTGTCCGCCACGGGTTCGAGAGCCGGCACGGCCGTAGGGCCTTCGGAGTGCTGCCTCAATTCATCTCGGGGCCAATTGCTTTAACATCATGGAAGGCGGCAGCACGTTGCACTCAGGTCGGTCCGGCCGGTGGAGTGCGGCGGGCAGACACCTACGATCGGGTACCGAAGGCATCTCTGGCCGCATTGGCCGAGCAAGCGATCAGGAATATTTTCACCGAAAAGGAGTCGATCAATGAACCAAGCCCGCCCAGCCATCGTGGTTGGCGTCGACGGATCACCGGGCAGCGAGGGCGCGCTGCGATGGGCGGCCAAACAGGCCCAACTCACTGGCGCCGAACTGCACGCCATCACCAGTTGGCAGACGCCATCCGCGTACGGCTATTACGTCGACTATTCCGACGCCGACGCGGCCGCCGAGGCGCAAAAGACACTCGAACAGGTGATCAGCAAGTCGCTCGGCACTCCTCCTTCGGTACCTGTCGTTACCAGCGTGGTGAAGGGGCAGCCTGCCGAGGTACTCGTCGAGGCCTCTCGATCAGCCGAGTTGCTTGTCGTGGGCAGTCGCGGGCGCGGCGCGTTCACCGCAATGCTGTTGGGGTCCGTCAGCCAACACTGTGTGCAACACGCGGCCTGCACCGTCGTGGTGGTCCGACCCCCCCAGAAGACGGACACGCGGCAGGGCACTGAGTGACAACGCGTCACGTGCGCGCGCCTGCCGCCGCGCTCCCCTTTCCCGGGTCGCTTGCCTTCACGCCGGAGGCGCGATGACAGTGCAGGCCGGACCCATATTGACCGTGTGCTCCGGCGCAGCCAAGGCTACTTTCGCCCCCGGTCACGATGTCGTCGTCGGGCGCGATCTTCGGGCGGATATGCGCCTAACGGACCCGCTGATATCGCGGGCGCATTTGGTGCTGCGCTTCAGCCATGGCAGATGGGTGGCGATCGACAACGATTCACTGAACGGGACTTTCGTCGACGGGCGGCGGTCGACGGTTGTCGAGATACAGGACGGACAGCGCATCAACCTGGGAGCCGTCAACGGGCCCATACTGCGGTTCGAGGTTGGGCGCCATCAAGGCATGGCCGGTCGCCCACCCAGGACCGAATCGATGAGTGTGCCGGCGGAGTTTCATCGGCCGCCGACGGCAGGGCGCTTGTCCGAGACATCGGGTCAGTTCCGCGCTACCCCGGCGTCTCCGCACGGCCAGGCGCAGGGATCGTACGAATACTCACCGGAACATGGATCGCCGACATGGCGGCCCCATTCCGGCTCGCCCGAGCAGCAATCCGCACGATCGGGACTTCCCGCGCCGCCGTCGAATGCACCGTGGCCAGAACCGTCAGCGCCCGAAGACGCACCGCCACTTGATCTTCCGCATGACTGGGCGGCGCCGGGTGGGCGCAATCAGGGCGTGGCGCATGCGGCACCGCACACCGAAGCGCCGGACGCCGCGGCGGGCACCCCTAACTTGGCGACGCGGGTTTTCCAGGCGATATCGCCGTCCCGCGCCGAACCGCGCAACCGGCCGTCCGGCGCGGTGACAATCGGCCGGGGCACAGAAAACGACATCGTCATCCAAGATGTCCTGGCGTCGCGCCATCACGCGTATTTGGTCCAGACACCACTGGGCACGGAGATTCGCGACGCGCCCAGCGCAAACGGGACCTTCGTGAACGGTGTGCGGGTCGGGTCGGCGGTTCTGGCCGAGGGCGACGTCGTCACCGTTGGCAATGTCGACCTGGTGTTCACCAAAGGCGTACTCGTGCGCCGAACCGAAGCGGCTACCCGCACGGGCGGCCTGGAGGTCAGGGGGGTTCACTTCAAGGCCGACGGTAAGGAATTGATCGCCGACATCTCGCTTACCTGCAGACCCGGAACCCTCACGGCAGTCATCGGCGGTTCCGGGGCGGGCAAGACGACGCTGGTCAGATTGATCGCCGGCTACACTCGACCCAGTCGCGGCTCGGTCACCTTCGAAGGCCACGACATTCATCGCGAGTACGCGAGCTTGCGCAGCAGGATCGGTATGGTCCCACAGGACGACGTCGTGCACCGCCAGCTCACGGTCAACCAGGCACTGAACTACGCTGCCGAGCTGCGGCTGCCGCCTGACACGCGCAAGCAGGACCGTATGCAGGTCGTCGCACAGGTGATCGAGGAACTCGACCTGACCAAGGACGCAGACACCAGGGTAGACAAACTTTCCGGAGGCCAACGCAAACGCGCCTCAGTCGCACTGGAACTGCTCACCGGACCATCACTGCTGATCCTCGACGAGCCGACCACCGGCCTGGATCCGGCGCTGGACCGCCAAGTCATGCTGATGCTACGACACCTGGCAGACGCGGGTCGTACCGTGGTGGTGGTCACGCACTCGGTGTCATATCTTGAGGTGTGCGATCAGCTGCTGCTGATTGCGCCGGGCGGCAAAACCGCCTTCGAAGGCCCGCCCGATCAGGTCGAGTCGGCCATGGGGACCAGGAACTGGGCTGACATCTTCGCGAGTGTCGGCGCCGACCCGAACGAGGCGAATCGCCGGTTCCAAGCCAAAAACAAGCAACCGCTTCCCGTTTCGTCCGAGTCTGGCCCCGCATCGGACGCGAGTGATGACGTACGGCCCGACGTGCTCAGGCAGTTGTCCACGGTGGCACGCCGCCAAATGCGCTTGGTGGTTTCCGACCGCGGGTATTCGGTGTTCCTGGCACTGCTGCCATTTCTTATCGGTGTGCTGGCTTTGACGGTTCGCGGTAAGACGGGATTTGGCATTGCCAATCCACTCGGTGACAACCCCGACCAACCCGGTCAGATCCTGGTGATGCTCAACGTGGGCGCCGTGTTCATGGGCAGCGCATTGACAATTCGTGATCTTGTCGGGGAACGACCAATTTTCCAACGGGAACAGGCGGTCGGCTTGTCCACGGCAGCTTACATGGGTGCCAAGCTCGCCGTCTTCTGCGGATTCGCAGTGGCCCAGTCGGCGATAGCAACCGCCATCACGCTCGCGGGCTGGGGCGCACCTCCGACCGACGGGGTGCTGCTGGGCAATGTCAGCTTCGAATTGTTCATCACTGTTGCCGCGACCTGCGTGGCATCGGCGATCCTCGGCTTGGCTTTGTCGGCGATCGCTCAATCGCAAGACCAAATCATGCCGCTGCTGGTGGTGTCGATCATGTCACAGTTGGTCTTTTCCGGCGGGATGATCTGGGTCACCGACCGGGTGGTACTGGATCAGCTCTCCTGGGCCACACCGGCACGGTGGGGTTACGCGGCATCGGCATCGACGGTCAACATCGACAAACTGGTGCCGGGTCCAACAAGCCCCAAGGACCAGCATTGGGCTCACAAACCGACCGCCTGGCTGTTCGACATGGCGATGCTCGGCGTCTTGTGTGTCGCATACAGTGGGATCATCTGGTGGAAGATCCGCCTCAAACGACGATGATCACCATCCACGCGCATCCGTTCGCGGGAACCACGGCAGACGTAATGCCGCAGAACTCCACGCGCCGCGCGCATCGCCAGTGGCGATCGCCGATAACCCAGACCCGGTCTTCATGAATGAGGGTGTAGGCGGGCTCTGAATCCGCCGGTTTCCCATAACGACCCGGCGCGGTAGTTGGTGGGGTTGCGAAATCCGAGGGCCGATCAGGGGGCCGATCGAAGTAGGTCGGAGACGTCGGCGGGTGCGTTTCACGAGTGTCCGTCCGCGGGTGATCAGTTCCTGCAGGGGCCTGGGAACTCCTGCGCTCAGCGTGGTGACGGGTACACCGGCACTCATCCAGGGCGTTGCCGGCCGGCTTGACCACGTGGACGGGATCCATCCATCGCCGTTGCCGCCGCGGGCACGTCTTCGGCAGCGGCACTTTTGCAGCCCGAAACGCCTGCCATGGCACGACTTCAGGTCGACACCGATACGCGTACACCGTCGAACCGGGGCTGGATCAGCGACGCGAATCCGCTGGTCTTCGGCGAGCACAGTCAGCACCTCGTTGTTGTGGCGGGAACTGGATGCCCTTGTCTGCCAACACGTAGCGCTAGCCCGATTGCTCCCCCGCTGCCGGTGTCCTCGACGACACCTGGGGAGCGGAAGCCACGCGCTGCCACGTCGAGCGCGACTTCCCGCGGGAACCTGGAAACTTCCTGTGCATAGACGGAATGCCTTGCCTTGACCCGCAGCTGATCGGTATTGTCAAGGTATTCGTTCAGCGAAATTTTAACCTGGGCGAGATTGTACGATGTGTCGGCCGATATCGGTCACACGTCTTGGCGGTGGGGCTCGCCACAATCGCTCGTCGTTCATCGGCGGCCAACGGTCCCTTCGTAGGAGTTCAGTGCTTGGCTGGGCGATCGCCCGGCCGAAGACGACACGAAGGGATTCTGAACAGGCCGTGGACATTCTTCACTAAACGAGTGCGTGCACCGTCCGGCAGTCGATCGCCGGGACGGACTTCACGACATCGACCGACATTCAAAAGCGTACTCCGACGGTGCCCACTTCGGTTGGTAGCCAGTGGTTTTGCCGTCCCGCGACCCTGTGTCGCGACCAGCGGCCCAATGACGAAAGGCCGTGCCTGCCCCGTTGTCGTCACGTTATTGACGACCGACCGACCGTCCAACATCGACTACGAAAGATGCCTACCGCATGGCGCGTTCGCGCATATCGGAGTGGAATCCAGAAGACACCGCCACGTGGGCACGTGGTAACAACGCGATCACGCGTCGCAACCTGTTCTCTCCGGTCGTGAATGTGCATGGCGCGTCTTCGGTTTGGCCTTTGTGGTCGGTGATGGTGCTGTTCATGCCGTATCCCGTATGCTCTGGCCGCCAACTGGTTTGGTGGTTTGGCCGCCGGACATGGATGACGATCTCGTCTTCGGTACTGCCGATGCCGACCACGGATGCCATCGGCGTGTTGGCGCATCCCGGTTTACCGCTGTGGCCGCTTGTGTTGTGCGCGGCGTTGACGGGCCGGGGGGCCGGCAACCACTCGTCAGCGTTGACGAAGGCCGACGGTTTGTATCCGCAGCGGCGCAGGGGTTTTGCTCTGGGGTTCACCGGCGGGATGGCCAACCTCGGATCGGCGACGATCCACCTGGTCGGCCTTCTCGTGCTGGTGACCGTCGAGCACGAGGCGCCCTATTGGGTGAAGGCCCGACGGCCAGGGTATGCCGTATGACCGACAGAAAGGAAATTTGACGTGGGCACGAACATCACTTGGCACGACCAGAGCGTTTCTCGAAGTGAGCGCGAGAAACTCAATGGCCACAAGGGCTGTGTGATCTGGTTCACCGGATTGAGCGCCAGCGGCAAAAGCACGGTGGCCAATACGGTGGATCGCAAACTGTACGAGCGCCGCATGAGCAGCTACTTGCTCGACGGCGACAACGTCCGTTACGGACTGAATGCCGGCCCGGACATATTGAAGAAGCTGCACGGCGACCATTTTTCCGAACGTTTCGGGCTGGGGTTCTCCGCGGAGGACCGCGAAGAGAATATCCGGCGCATCGGGGCGGTCGCGAACTTGTTCTGCGACGCGGGCATCATCACGTTGACCGCATTCATCAGCCCCTACCGGCGCGATCGCGACCGGGTACGGGCCACCCTCAATGAGGGCGATTTCATCGAAATATTCGTCGACACGCCGATAGAGATCTGCGAACAGCGCGACCCGAAGGGACTCTACAAAAAGGTCCGGGCGGGAGAGATCAAGGGATTCACGGGCATCGACGATCCCTACGAGGCCCCCGCGAATCCCGAACTCCGCCTCGACGGCGGCGCCAAGTCAGCCGACACGTTGGCCGATGAGGTCATCGCTCACCTCGAAAAGGTCGGTGTCATTCCGGTGCTGACGCGAAGTGGAAGCCACTAGGAAGGGGGTGCCGCAATGAGCAAAGCATCCCGGATTTCACTCCTCGAGGTCCAACAGAAAGGCGGATTATCGTGAGCAAGCAGCTGATCGCGCCCACCCGGGTGCTGAGGGACTACCTGTCGGATTCCCGGGTGTGGCAGGACTTT
>Ga0078972_1017438_pt1 | contig 10311 bp, 10 predicted proteins | sample YelNatPaOPGAMG01_FD_67568 | JGI IMG/M metagenome (GOLD analysis project Ga0078972, IMG submission 67568) | Hot spring thermophilic microbial communities from Obsidian Pool, Yellowstone National Park, USA - OP-RAMG-01 (SPADES assembly) (version 2) | ecosystem: Environmental > Aquatic > Thermal...
TATAGAAGGAATCGGAAACACCGCCGTCAGCAGTCTGGAGAGGTTACGGCCCGCTATAAGCGTCGTGGGAAGATCGAACGCACCTTCGCCTGGCTGGGCAACTTCAGAAGACTGGTAGTTCCCTATGAACGCTTGGCCTTGGTTTATCTGGCTTTCTTTCATCTGGCTTGTATCATCATCGCCTTAAGGCAGTTTTGAAATGAGTTCTAGGAGCCACAACGCACTGATAAATACCAAGGCAAAGGGCATTTCCGAGAGGGTTAGTCCACAGAAATAAAGAAAGGTCGGGGAAGTTATACTTAGTGAACATGCGGCCAGAACAACTCCTTTGGGGAAGTAATAAAATCTGACAAGGTAAAGATAAGCCAACGCTATGGCGGTGGCACTTATAACGAGGGTCAAATATTGCATGGCCGCAAGGTTATCGGGAAATCTGGGCCAGAGTTTCCAGATGAGCGCTAAGAGGCCGGGGTAAAGGATGGGATATTTGGTTTGAACCGGGGAATCCGGAAGGTTAATGAGACGGTATCCCTGTCCTTCGGCCAGAGCTTTGGCAGTACTGACATAGATGGCATCATCATGGTAGACACCACAAACTCCCACCACCATTGGCAATAGCCGAGCACCAATAGACAGAGGAACAGCCCTAGGGAAGTAATATAATCTTTTCGGTTCAAAGAACCCCAGGACATGGATCTGATCTCGTTGTCTTTTTATAGGTTTCGCAATCCCCGATGGGCCGGGATGTAATCCAAAAGTTGAAAATCAGTGCGCACCGAGGCAATGGTTTCCCCCGTCTGAATGATTTGGTTCTCCCGGATGGGCCCCAGGCGGTCGCCGGCCAGGGCCAGATGCCTGACCCGGTGCGGATCCACCCCCATTAAGCGGGCGCAGGTGGCATCCACCGCAGTAAGATTGCGGCCCAGAACCAGCACCCCCACTTCTTTGGGAGTGCCCATGATGGGCCCGTCGCCCTCCATGCCCACGATGCCGTCCACGATGGCCAGATGGGGCCTGACGGTCGCGTTGATATCAATGATACAGTGGTCAATACCCGCCACATGCAGCACGTTTTTGGGCCAGCCGTAAAAACTGCCGGGCATCAGGCCGAACAGGTTTTTCATGGACAAAGTCACCCCGGCCCAATGGTGGGTCTTGAGTTTGGCCAGCGAAACTATAATGTCCGCCTCTTTCAGGGTGACGGGGAGGGTCAAGGTCTTGAGAGGCGAAAACCGCCCGGCGTTGGGCACCTGATAGCCCATATCGTAATTAAGATCTATGAAAGGAATGCGGTCTTCCTGAAGAACTTCCGCCAAGCCTGACTCTTCCAGCACCAGGAGGGTATCCCGGATATGGCCCGGACCCTCGGCCACCAAGACCCGGCCGGCCCCCAGCTTGAGGAAGGCCTCGGCCGCGCCCCTGACCACTAGGGGATGGGTGTTGATATGCGGGGCCCCCAGGCTGGTTTCCACCAGATTCGGCTTGAGCAGGACGGTTTTCCCTTTGACTTCGCCGGGGGTGATCCCCAGCTCTTTCAAGCCCCTGACCAGTATGCCGGCCAGATCCGCCTCATAGGTCAGCGCCCGGGCAATCAAGACCCTCTCCTTCCAGGCCAGCTCCCGGAGTTTCTTCCCAACCGCCAGGCCGGAGAGGCCCAGGGCCAAGCCGCCCAGGCAGGTGCTAATAAACTGGCGACGGGTGAAATTCACTGCTTTTTTATTGCCTCCCCGGAAAAACCAGGCACCTAAGATAAATCCTGAAAAATCCCCAGGAGGCCGCCATGGGCCCGATAAGAAAGCAACAGCAGGGCCAAAGAGGCGGTATCATAGCCCCCATAGCGCCTCTCCCGGGACAGACACGCGGCCAGGTACGAGGCCGCATGTTCCGGACGCTCCTTCCAAGCCCCCAACCCCATGAGGCTCCAGGCCAAGGATCTGGGGGTCTTCAGAGTGGCGAACCTGGTTTTGAGATATTGCAAACTCTGTTCCACATGCTGGCGGGATACGCTGCCGGCCAGGGCATTGAGAGCCAGGCCGGTGCTTTCCGGCATGGGTCGGAGCTCCTGTCCGAATACCGTAGTGTTGCCATAATTCCAGCCCCCTTGGGGCAACTGGCGGTCCAAAAGCATTTCTTTGGCCTCTTTCACCCGGGCATGGCCAGAGAGGCCTGCCGCTCTGAGGGCCAGGACCGCCAAGGCGGTGGGCTCCGTCCAAGAATGGGTGTCCTCGGTCCAGGGCCAGCCTTTTAAAGCAGGATCGTGTCCCGCCGGCTGTCCGGGTTGGCGGGGCCAGTGGCGGCCAGTGGTATGGAGCAGGAACTGCACGGCCCGAGTCTGGGCTTCCCGGTGAGCGGGCGAGGACTGCCAGGCCAGGACCGCCAAGGGGGTAGGCCAGAAGACCCCGGGGTGCCCTGGCAGGCAGACCCGGCCGTCGGATTGCTGCTCCCGCATCAGGCGGTCACGGGAAGGCTTCAGGGCCGAATCCTGAAAACCCCGGGCCTTGAGGGCCAAAATGGCCCAAGCAGTGGCCGCCGGACAAAAGCCCCCCTGAGCTGGGCCGGCAAATCCTCCCCCCGGAAGGCCTCTGGCAAGCAGGGCCTCAAAGCCCTTGGCTATAAGATCGTCCGCCATAAGCTAAAGGGATTCTACGATATGATTGCTCCAAATTCCAATGCAAAAGGCATGCAATTTTCCTTCTATACCCGACTATTTTATTGAAATTTAAAGGATCTTCCTTTAAAAGTGGTGTCCATACCTTGAGGGCCTCCCAAACGATGGGAACAGCGGACGATTAAAGTATGCTCCGACGGTGGAAAGAACTCCATCAAGAGATCCGTTTTGACCTTCCGGTCATTTTATTTTTGGGGCTAATGGTGGGCATTCTGGCCCTGCGCGCCAATCCGCTGCTCTATGACTTGGATGTGGGCTGGCTTGTCCGTACGGGCGAATACCTTCTGGACCACCGGTCTCTGCCGCCGGGAGATTTATATTCTTTTAGCAATCCGGGGAAACCGTGGATTTTGTACCAATGGGCCTTCGAGGTATATCTGGGAGGGTTGCACCATCTGGCGAAATTGGGCGGAGTAGTCTGGGGCACCTCTATTCTCATCGCCCTGACTTATGCCCTGCTTCTGCACCACCTGGTGCGGATCGGGTTATCTCCTGGCTGGGCCACGGCCTTGGGATTCCTGGCTGCCTTGGCCAACATGTTCCATTGGCTCAGCCGCCCGCTGACCGCCACCCTGTTATGCTACACCTTGCAGTTATGCCTACTGGAAGCTTATCGCCTACGGCCAAGGAATCAACTTTTGCTCCTGCCGGTGATATTTTTGCTGTGGGCCAACATTCATCTGGGATTCGTATTCGGCTTGCTGGTGCTGGCCCTTTATGGCGTTGGGGGGTCGCTCTGGCCCGGAGCCTTCCGTGGTCCCGGCGCCCCGCGGGATTACCGGATACTCTTCATCGCGCTCCTTTGTTTCGGAGCGACCCTCCTAAATCCCTATGGGCCGAAGCTCTTCAGCTATTTGGGGCAACTGGCCTTTTCGACCACTATGAACGCCCACATTCAGGAATTGCAAAGCCCCGATTTCCATGCCCCCTGTTTTGTTTTTTTCCTTCTCCAACTGATACTGTTGCTGTGGCTCAGCGGTCCCAAATATCCCGGGAGACCTGTCTTATTGGTTCTTGTCACGGTTACCCTCTGTATGGGGCTGTACTCCGCCCGCCATTTGACTCTGTTTGCAGTTCCGGCCGCCATGCATTTGGGCTATTCCATCGTGGCCCGGGAAAAACTTCCCGTTTGCGAACCCGGCGGGATCTCCAAGGCCGGCTGGCTGGTGGCCGGCGCCGTGGCGGTTCTTTCCTTGTTCTGGGTTGTGGCCATTGAACGCTGGCATCCAGGTTTTTATCAATTTGATTCCCGGCGGGTCCCGCAAGGCGCGGTGCGTTATCTGGCCGCTCAGGTCGAGGGCGGAAAGCCCTTGAAAATTTTCAACTTGCAGGATTTTTGGGGAAGCTACCTGATCTATGCCCTTTTTCCGCAGATCCGGGTTTACCTGGACACCCGGTTTGATATGTACGGAGACGAATTCTTCAAAGAGGCGATAAACACCCAGCAAAAGGCGCTCCTTGACTTCAGGGTGGTTTTGCCCTTAAACGTTGACTATCTGCTGGTGGACAAGAAAAGCCTGGAAAGACGGCAAGTTGACCAACAGAAGCCCAAGGGCCCCTTTCTTTTGGTTTATGAGGACGACCAGGCCCTCCTCTATCGGGTTGACCGTAACTCACCTTAGATATTTGCTATTTCTTTTCCGTCCTCTTCAAATATCGGGATGGGCGTTGATTTATTCATCTGAAAGCCGTATTTAAGTAACATGAACCGGTCTGTCCCGCCTTCTCCCCCCTCTCACCCTCTCCGGCAGATTCTGGCCTCCCCTCAAACCGGCTGGCGGATCTACCGGTATGCCATTCTGACCCTTTTTATCGCCGCCGGGCTTTATAACTTCGCGTTGAGCCTGAAGTCCTTGTCGCCGGAGTTTGTGTACCGGAAAGACATCATCCAGGAATATCTCATGGCCAGGGCCGTGTTAGCCGGGGTTGATCCATATCTTCCCTGCCCTGAACTGGCAAAGCTGTTTATTGGCCGTTTGCCCAACAACATTGTATTACATCCCAACGCCCATCCTCCTCCGATGGCCCTCTTGTGCCTGCCGCTGGGCTGGCTGACTTACCCCCAAGCGGCGGTGGTTTGGTTCTTGCTGGAAATTTTTTGTCTCCTTGCCGCTTGTTACTGGTTGGTTCGCTGGTTCAACAACTCCCCAAAACGCTCCCGCTTGTGGCTGACCGGAATATTCGCCTCGGTCCTTTTAGCCTGGGGGCCTTTTATGGCGGATTTAGCTTATGGACAGATAATGATCCCTCTCCTGTTTCTTCTAGTCGGTTCCTGGCAGGCTATCAGCCGGGGGCAAAACTTCCGGGGAGGCATCCTTCTGGGTAGCGCGGTGGCTCTTAAGCTCATTGCCTGGCCATTGGGCGTTTTCTTGGCGCTAAAGCGAAATTGGGCCGCGGCGCTTTCCGCCCTGTTGGTACTCGGACTGGCCAACTTCTTCGCCGGAATGCTCATGGGTTTTGACAAGTTAGCAAAATATTATTTGGAAATAGGGCCCATGGTCTCTCAGTTTCATCGTTCTTGTGGGGAGAATTTTTCCGGGTGGTCCATCGGGGCGCGACTTTTTTCCCGAACCGGTTCAGAGATAATTGTTTTTATAGAAGCTCCGCCGTTGGTTTACTCACCTGAAATGGCACAGCTTTTTTCTTTTTTGTTGCCGAGCGCCTTGCTGGTGCTGGGTATGTATCTGGCCTGGCGCCGACGGGATTTCAATCTGGCCTGGGGGATGCTGATCTGTGTGAGCATCCTGATCAGCCCGGTGGCCTGGGCTCATTACCTGACCCTGGCAGTGCTCCCCGCCGTGGTGGTGGGGCGTTATCTGTCCGCCCGGGAGTGGCCGGCCTTTGAGACCCACGCCGCCCTGGTCGTGGGGCTGGCCCTGTTTGTCTCGGTTTTTTGCCTTTCGCCGGAGCTGTACCGGATTTTGCAAGGTCTGCCCGCTAATCTCGAGGCTTCGAATATCCGGGTCCCCTTTTGGCTGGGCTTGGCCTCCTTCAGCCCGGCCCTGGCCCTGGGAGGCCTGCTCTGGCTGTTGGGGCGGCTGGACCGGCACGGCGCTTCGGGTAGTTTTTCCAATGGCTAACCGACGGCTGGTCGTTTATCTGTTTGCTTTTATCGCCTTTTTTTTCCTGGGCATCTATCTCGACAAAATCGCCCGGTCCTGGGGCGGCGCTTTTCTGGGCCGGGTCCCGGGCTATGCCCGCTGCGACCGGCCGGGGGAGCCGGTGGGAGGGGACTTCACCCTGTTTTACAGCGCTTCGGCCTTGGCCCGGTCCGGACCCCCCGAAGCCGTCTATGATTTTTCCCGCCTGCGGGAAACCGAACAGCGGCTGTTCGGCCCGTCCGTGACCCTGCCTTGGCCTTATCCCCCCGTTTTTCTCCTGCTGGTGGCGCCACTGGCCCTGCTTCCTTATCTAAGCTCCTTGGCGCTGTGGCTTTTGACGACTCTGGCCGCCTATTTACTGGTGGTGCGCCGCACCCTGCCCCATCCCTTGACCCTGTGGCTTACCCTGGCCTTTCCCGGCACCTTTATGAATTTCCTCTGCGGCCAGAACGGCTTTCTGTCCGCCGCCCTGGTGGGGGGCGGACTGCTGCGGTTGGACCGTTGTCCCCGCGCGGCCGGAGTCCTGTTGGGGCTGATGAGCTACAAGCCCCATCTGGCGGTGCTGCTTCCGGTGGCCCTGCTGGCCGGACGGCGCTGGCAGACCCTGCGGTGGGCGGCCCTGACCGCCCTGGGGTTGGCTGCCTTGAGTGCCGCGGTCTTCGGCTTCGGGGTCTGGCAGTCCTTTTTCCGCCACATTTTCTTTTCGGTGCAGATGCTGCAGGAAAGCGGCGCCCCTTGGTCCAAAATGCCCTCCTTTTACGCCGCGGTCCAGCAACTGGGGGGAAGCTTTTTGCTGTCCGCCTTGGCCCAGGGCCTGGCCATGGCGGCCGGGCTGGCGGCGGTGGTCTGGCTCTGGGGGCGCGCCCCGGGCTCGCCCCCGGCCAATGCGGCCCTGGTTTTGGGGGCCCTGATGTTTCCGCCCCATGTCTTCAATTATGACCTGGCCCTGCTGGCCCTGCCCCTGGCCTGGCTGGCGCGGGACGGTTCGGCCCGGGGCTTCCTGCCTTGGGAACCGGCGCTGTTGATCCTGGCCTGGGGCATGCCGCTCCTCTATGTGCCCCTGGAGGGCGACCTTCTGCACATCCCCTTGGGCCCGGGGCTGCTGGCCCTGCTGCTTGGGGCCAGCGTGTGGCGTTATTTTGCGGCAGGCCGCCTGACCCCTGGGGCGGCATCCGACGGTGGGCCTGGTTTTTAAAGGGGATGGCTTGCGCGCAAAGACCACCGGGGGAATGGCGATGCAAAGGTTGACGCGGGAACGGGTCCTCCTTTATTCGGTCTGCTTGTTTATCGTTGTCGTCTGGTCCTTTTATGCCCTAGCCCTGATCACGCTTTGGAGGCCGGCGCTGGTGGGGGAGTCGGAAAAAACCGTCCACGGCGAGCCGGTGGGGAGCGATTTTGTTCACTATTACGCCGCCGCGCACCTGGCCCGGGCCGGCCAGGCGACCAAGGTCTACGATTCCGCGTCCCTGCAGGCGGAAATCCAGCGCCGGACAGGAAGCAAAATCGTTTATCGCTGGCCATATCCCCCCTCTTATATCCTCCTGCTCCTGCCGTTGGCGTGGCTGCCGTATTTTCCGGCCCTCCTGGTCTGGCTCGGCCTCACCCTTCTGGGCTACCTGCTGGTCCTGCACCGCCTGGCCCCCCATCCCCTGACCGTCTGGCTGGCCCTGGCCTTTCCCGGAATTTATCTGAACTTCCATTTTGGCCAGAACGGCTGTCTTTCCGGACTTCTGGTGGGGGGAGGCCTGGCCCTGCTGGACCGGCGGCCCGGACTGGCCGGCCTGGTGCTGGGGCTCATGAGCTACAAACCGCACCTGGCCGTCCTTATTCCCGTGGCGCTGGCGGCGGGGGGCCACGGGCGGGCCCTGGCGGGCGCCGTCCTTTCCGTCGCGGCGCTGGCCGCCGCCTCCCTGATGGTGCTGGGACCCCGCCCCTGGCTGGCCTTTCTCCACAGCCTCCCAGGCACCGTGCAAGTATTGGACCGCCTGCCCCTGGAAAAAATGATCTCCCTCTATGCCAAAATCAGGCTTTGGGGGGGCAGTCCTTTCCTGGGCGGGCTCCTCCAGGCGGCCTTGATGGTCTTGGTGGCCGGGGCCGTGGTCTGGGTCTGGCGTCGCCGGGCTCCGGCCCCGGAGCGCCACGCCGCCCTGGTGCTGGGACTGCTCCTGTTCCCGCCGCACGCCTTTTGCTATGATCTGGCCCTGCTGGCCCTGCCGTTGGCTTGGCTGGGCCGGGAATTCCGCCAGAAAGCCCGGCCTTATGAAGCAGTCCTGGCCTGCATCGCCTTCCTGATGCCGTTCAGTTTCTTTCCCGGGTGGCAGGAAATCTGGCATCTGCCGGTAGCCGTGACGGTTTTGGCGGCTTTGGGGGCGGCCGTCCTGCGCCGCCTGAAAAAAACCGCGCCGGGGGTTAAAGGGGGGTAGGTTTTTCGGTCAAACTTCTGAACAAAAAGGGCGATTTTGTTCAGAACTTGAAACAAAAAAAATGCCCCAAAATAAAAAATTAAGGAATATCAGTCACATACAAAATGGCACGAAACGTGCTATCACAATTAGTAGCGATGGCGGCGCCAAGGGCGCCGGTCCAAAAAATTTTACCCTCGGAGGTAGTACCATGATCAGGCAGTTTTTGCGGGAAGAAGAGGCCCTGACCACGGTGGAATACGGCATCATGCTGGCCGCTCTCACCGTGCTGGTGGTCGCGGCGATCTTTGCCTTGTTCGGTAGTGTGGGAAAGATCTTTAGCACCTGGGCTGATTGGACCGGCTGGGATTCAAACATTTCTAATACCAGGTAATCAGGCTAAGATTCGTTTACCAAACGAGGCCCTTTACTTAGTGGCGCGGGGATTGGAAACCTGTCCAACCCCGCGCGCCCCCTGCCCCTTAGAAGACCAAGCCTTGGGGGCGGGCGGCAGAACCTGAGGAGAGGATGTTAATTTCTGCCAAGCCGGCGAGGCTGGAGGCCCGGCATCAGCAAAGGCCTTGGGTGAATCCGGAAAAAAGATGGGCGTCTTTGCGCGGCTGAGCCGGTTTCGGAGACGGGACACCGGGGTCATCACCCTGGAGATGGCCCTGGTGGTCCCCCTGTTTGTCATCTTTGTCCTGGGGGTCATTGAATTCGGCCACCTTTGGTATGTGAAGCATAACCTGACCATCGCCAGCCGGGAGGGGGCGCGCTACGGCACCCAGCACCCCTGGCCCAAACCGACGGGCTGGACCCCGGCGGCCCTCAATCCTTCCATCAGGGAAGTGGTGGAGGGCTATCTGGGCAGCGATTTCGTCGCCTATTACGGGGTGCAGGTGATTCCCCAGGGTTCCGGTTGCAGCACCGGCAATACCGGCGAGGATGTGACGGTGGTGGTGACGGCGAATCAGAATCTCAGCTTTGCTCTGGGTTACCTGGTGCCCGGTTTAAAAAATTTGACCGTGGGGGCGGCGACCACCATGAGAATCGAATAAATAAGCCAAGCCGCTGGAAAGGCATGTAGAACCGTTGGATAATTTTTACTATTCAGTTTCTTTATAATATGCTATATTCAACCATGAGACTCGCGTGGGCCAAATCCGGGGGGGAAGCCAGGGACAAGGGCACGGTGACCGTGGAATTCGCCCTGGTCTTTTGGCTGTTTATCGTATTTCTGGCCGGCATCATCGAATTCGGCCATCTCTGGTATGTCAAACACCTGGTCACCCGGGCCAGCCGGGAAGGGGCGAGATGGGCTGTAGTGTATCGGATTGACAATAACGGCATACGCCATATTCCCGACAAGACAGAAATCAAACAGTATCTTCAAGACAGGATTTTAGGCCAGGGATTCATGAACCATTATGATGTGGATGTAAAAAGGTTCTTAAGTCCTCAGGGGGATGATTTATCCGTTAGCGTCGTTGCCCGGCAAAATATCACCTTTATTCTTGATGATTTACTTAAGCTATTTAATAATAACTTTCAAGGAATATCCCAAGTGGGGGCAACAACCACCATGAAACTGGAGTGAGGTGCAATCATGAAATTACCTCCTGGCATCAAGTATTTCATTCTGGCGGGCATTGTCGGTTTGGTGGCCACCTTTCTGATTCACCGCTACATCACCGCCAAGACCGCGATTCCGGTGCGGCCCATGGACCAGGTGGTGGTGGCGGAGGTGGATATCGCCCCGGGCACGGCCCTGGAGGCCCGGATGCTCAAGACCGCGGCCTGGCCCCGGGACATCGTGCCGCCCAAGGCATTGCGCAGCCCCAAGGACGTGGAGGGGCGGGTGGTGCAGGTGCCCATCGCCCGGGGGGAGCCCATCCTGCTGACCAAGCTGGCCCCGGAGGGCACCGCCGCGGGGCTGGGGGGCCTGCTGGACCCCAACAAGCTGGCGGTAACGGTGCGGGTGGATGATGTTTCCGGGGTGGCCGGGTTCATCAACCCCGGCGACCGGGTGGACCTGCTGGTGGAGATGCCGGCCCCGGAGGGCAAGGGCGAGCACTTCTCCAAAATCCTTTTGCAGAACCTGAAGGTCCTGAGCAAGGGCCAGATCTGGGACCAGACCGCG
>Ga0078972_1017439_pt1 | contig 10310 bp, 15 predicted proteins | sample YelNatPaOPGAMG01_FD_67568 | JGI IMG/M metagenome (GOLD analysis project Ga0078972, IMG submission 67568) | Hot spring thermophilic microbial communities from Obsidian Pool, Yellowstone National Park, USA - OP-RAMG-01 (SPADES assembly) (version 2) | ecosystem: Environmental > Aquatic > Thermal...
GCATCTAAACTCTTCTTCTCCATCTTCACGAACCCTATTTTGTGATTCTTAAGCTCTGCACTAGCCCTTTCTTTTAAACCTTTACACGCAATGTGTAGGGTTTTCTCCTCTTAGGACAGGAAGACTCTCGATTTGAAGGCTCTTCAAATTACTCTCAATTAGGACACTGTGATGACCTTATCACAGAAATATATCCCCGCTAAGTTTGAAAAACTTTAAATCGCTTATTCTCTCGCTCTTCTTGGAATTCTTCTTGACAAAGTAGGCAAGCCATATCACTTTCTCGAGCACGCATGCCCCGACATACTCACGATAGCTGCTGAGGAGAAGCTCCTCCTCATCCTCATTAATCCACCTGAAATGCCTGAAATCACGTTCCAGCAGGCTTTTTATTACCTCTGGTTTCATGCTCCTTCCCATGAATATCAGGATTGAGTGATTTGCCTCCTTTATCCCGAGCTTCTCCCTAAAGAACTCTCTTACATGCCTGTCTATCATCACATTGAAAAATGAGGCAAGCGCAAGCTTCCTCAACCATTCGCTCTCAAGAAGCCTTTTCAATGCCTCTATTTCATTGTATCTGCTTAGAAGGACTATTTCCTCGCGGATATCATCTATTATGGCATTTGCAATCTTGCTTCCCACCTGCTCATAGCTCATGAACTTTGCTACTAGCTCGAGGTACAGCTCGTGTATTCTATCCACTTGAATACTGTTTGCCGGCTTCTCTATCTCCCTTATCACAAATTCACGCCTCGATCCATACTTATCCCGCAGCTGCTGCAGTACCCTCTCTATTCCCGCTGCCTCTCTAAACTTTGGCTTAAACATCTTCTTTATGATTCACCGCATTGGTTGGTCCTAGGAATAATGGCAGTAGGAATACTATACATGTTAAGCGATAAAGAATGACTTCTAGTGAGACAGTGTGCAGCACAGCTCTTCACTAGCTGAAATCAATAATAATCAGAGAGAATTCGGAGGGACTGCTCCGATGGAGTCAATTTATATTCATTTTTAAGGTGATCACGTACATCCCTCAGCAGGGATATGAGGTTCTCTATTGTATCATCCCTTCTCCTTCTTATATCGTCAATCTCTTCAAGATCGTAGCTTAATTCACCCTTTATTCTGTTAAATAGATCATCGAAGTAGTACCATGAGAGGTTCCCTATGCTCTGATCTTTCTTTCTCTTTATATAGCATTCATAAAATTCATTTATCATGCTATTGATGAGATCCTGAAAAGTAGGATAGCTCTTTTTCAGCCAATCAATGGTCTCATACTTTTCTTTAATCTCATCCCTGTGCCCCTCAATAAGCTCTTTCAACCTCTCTTTTAATGCATTGATCCTTAAGGTTAACTTCTCACAGAGATCATCAAGTTCTTTCACCCTGAGATCCCATGTTCTCCTTTTCTTTGTCCTATCGAGAATGGAGTAAAACTCTGCCAGGAGAATCTCGTTGGAGGGCAAAAGTGATATATATGTGTAATAACCGTGAGTGCTGAGCTTCGCCTCCAGCAAACGGAAGCAGTTCATAGGGGAAAATTTTTCGCATTCTTTTTCCCTTAGATCCTGAAGATATCTCTCAAGCGGGGCTATGAAAAACTGAGACAGTTCGACCACGGCAGGTTTCTCTGATACCTTTATTGCATTCCTGTACATTCTGTAGCTGATATAAGCCATGATAAAGGAGGCGACTACCTGTAAAAGGCCTGAATAGTGCTCGAAAAACTTGACAACAGACTGGATGTTAAGCTCTACAAAAGCTTCAGGCATCAAGATCCCCTCACGGCTATGCAACAGAAAACGTCTCCTCCTATTATGGTGTGTAGATTATAATGCACTGACTTATTCACTTTCCCAGGATTCTTCTTCATTATCACAGTAATTATTTCCTCTGAGTATAATGACCTCATAAAGCAAGAGGTAAGTTACTTATATTTAAACTTAACTGAATAATAAAGCATCATACCGAATTTTTAAATTAGTTCAGCGACAGACTGCTAGGAGAAAAGCGAACGTTCTACAATCTCTTATCTCATTTTAGAGTTTTGCGAACCCACTTTTTACAATGAAGTGTAACTTATCTTACTATGATCTCTATAAGAGTAAGTAGTATCAAGGAAGGCTATTGCGAGATATCTCCAGATCTTTTTATCTCTTACGATGAAAAGAAGTGCTAATACCGATATCCCAGCCAAGAATTTGAAGGAGGATGTCTAAAATGTACATCAAAACTTTTTAGGCAAACTTATATCCATCCGATAAAAAAGTTTAAATATACTTGCCTCAAAATTTTTTATGGTAGTATAAATGATAATCGATGACCCAAAAGATGAATGGGTTTGGGTTCGTCCTTCAAAGCCTCGGCGGCCCAAAGTGGGAAGAGAATCTCTAGCAGAGTATTGGCAACATTTCGGTAAGTGGCTGATCTTCAGCCGAAATAGAGCTTATTTGGAGGAGCTTGCCAAGAAACTTGACCCTTATGTCGAGGAAGGTAAGATTGATTCCGTAAAATACAGGCGAGAGCCAGCTTCCTTCGCTAAGGGCTCACTTGTTATGTGCGTATATTGTGATGATAGGGAGAGGGAGGAAGTCTGGAAAATTCTCAATAGCCTCGGCGTGACAAAGCGTATATGGAAATATGACAGGCAGACATACGAGGACTGGGCCCCTGGTGGTCGCCTCTGGAGGAAGGCTAAGGAATTGGGTGAATTGTAGATATCGGCAATGATATCGATGGTTGATATCGAAGATTTCTTTTATGATTGTCACTAAAACTGGGGTCACGTTCTCAATTTCCCAACAAGCCCTTTTCCAGACAATTCAGGGAATCTCAAGCCTTCTTTGCGTATGGATTGTTGTGCGCGCAGTAGAATATTTTCGATGACCTCCATAAAGGAATGCAGAAAAACTTTTCAAATGCCAATTTCTTTCTCATACTTTCCTATTTTTCCTTCTTCTTATACAAAAAGCTTATTCAAGCCAACAGAATCATGACTAAGGAAATTTTGAGTTTGGATGCTTACATGGAGGGCTGGAATATTCTTAAGCTGTTTAGAATGGAGCTGAGGCCAGAGATGGAGGAGTACAGGCAAAACAGGGATGAACTTCTTAACAGAATTCATAAAGAAAATTGGGAAAGTCTATACTCCTATTTTCAGCCCATAAGTGTCATGGAGTTCTCAAGCCTAGATGAGCTTAACGATTTCCTAGTGAAAAATGGATATCCCAAATACTTTCGCAGCTATGCTGAAATTCGATTACCGTTAATAACGATTAAACAGGAATATAAGATCTCAAAAACTTCCAAATATCCTGTACTACTAGCCCATGGCGTTCTTGAGAGATATTGTGACAATCACGTCGTAGCTCCTATAAAGAGCTTGATATTCTGCTATCTTCCTTATTTTCCTCATTAAACCTTTATTGTGTGTATTAAAATTGATTTTTGGCAAAAAAGGTTAATATTTAGCGTATTTCCTCTAAAAGTGAGGGAGGATTAAAATGAGAAAAACCTCAAAAAATGTCTTAATTGATTACATGGCAAAAGTGATTAAAGAAAATGAGAAATTTCTTAGAGAAAAGAAGAAAGATGCTTTTAGCATAGTCGTAGAGATGGTGAATGATGCTATCGATTATACGATGTTTGTGGTCAAAAGATGGAAAGATCATCCCATTAATTGTACAATATTTTTCTTTATCCTTCATATTCTGATGCCTTCTAGCTATGCAATTCTCGCCGATTTGTTAATTGGTAATCTACCTGCATGCTTTATGGAGCTGAGGTTGATGCTTGAGTCTTTAGCAAAATGTTATGTCGCAGATCTATATCCGGAGAAGAATTTATTTTTTGAAGAAAAACTTCTCTGTATTAGAACAGGTACTAAAAGAAGAAGGAATAAGCACATCTAAACTTTTAAAGAATTTCGGAGAAATAGTGGGGTTAAAAGATAAGCCTCTCGCGCTATGGAGTAAACTTTCTGAAGATTGGGTTCACCCAAAAGGGATTGTAAAGAGGATTGTAGATCATGTAGTCGAGAAATCGGATTTACCTCCCTATGCTTTGGTGATTCCTATGAATTATACAGAAAACGATATTGATTCTCTTGATGAACTGAGTAGACGAGTATCTGATTTTAGGGAATTGCTGAGGGTTGCAATGGAAGAATATAAAAAGAATATCCCTGATTGCTAAAAGGGGCTGGAGTGAAGGCAATCAGCGTAGAAGAGTACCTGAGGGCTAGGAATCTACTTCATAAAAGTTAAAGCTCACTAGAAAGATTTTTTACTTTCTCAATGATGCTGTAATGATGTCTATGGGTCATGAACGCATTAAAGAGCTCTTCAACACCGTGCTGGTGAGGCCGCCCTCACGTGAATTCCCCAGATGTGTCTCAACTCACCCGCTTAGAAACACCGTTGATCTGAATTTAGCACTAAGACAGCATGAGGACTATGTGAATGCGCTGCAGGAAGAGGGGATTGAGGTTAAAAAGCTGCCAAGTCTTGATGGATTCCCAGATTCTGTCTTCATACAGGACACCGCTTTAGTGAGGGCTCCGAGCAGAAAAGCGCTCATCTCCAGGTTCGGGGAGCCGAGCAGGAGGGGCGAGGAGGCAAGCGTCAGGGAGTTCCTTGAAAAGCTCGGTTTCATCACCGTAAATGTTGAGGCACCAGCAACTCTGGAGGGAGGTGATGTGATGGTCACCGATGCTGTTGTTTTTGTCGGCCTCACCACTAGGACTAACGTTGGGGGAGTTGAGGCCCTTAGGTCATTCTTTAAACAGGAGGTTATCGCAGTGCCAACAGAAAAGGTATTTCACCTGCTCTCCGCAGTAAACTATATCGGCAATAAGACTGTTGTGATAGTTCCGGAGCTAGTGGATCCTCAGTATTTCAGGGGTTTCAAGCAGATTAGAGTGCCTTTGGATGAAGCTTATGCTGCAAATGTTCTCTATCTAGGTGAGAACAGGATCCTCATGCCCGAAGGATATCCAAGAACTGCTGAGAAACTGAGGAAAGAGGGATACAGGACAGTGGAGGTGGATGTCTCCGAGTTCAGGAAGTGCGATGGAGGAGTGACATGCTTGAGCCTGCCTTTCTTCCTAATCTAGAGGATCCTCAGTAGCTAATAAGGCTCCTTAAAAGCTCATTCTGCTATATAGCAATAGATGTCGGGTTTATCAATTTTGGTTTCATCAAATCCCGGAGTGGTCATGGCGCAGACAGATCCTTTAGTTCGTCTCCTGAAAAGCAGACCAGATGTCTTGGAACTGTTGGGACGGATATGGGAGATATTGTACATTGAGGGCAGTTCACCGGATATCGGAAAGAGGAGGGAGGATGTTATAAGGGAGATGCTGAGGGAGGAGTTCGGGCTGGAAGTTAAATCTGCACCCTCTACAGAGAGAGAATGGGACTTTTCCGTGATCATTGAGGGGAAGGAAAATAGGTACAGTCTTAAGACCACGGAAGACATTGCTGTCATAAAAGTGGCATGGAACGGTTTCCCCTCAATAGATAGGGCACGAAAATTTCAATTCAAATATCCGATTCTCTATATAACTGGAAATAGAAGGGAAAGAGAGGTTTCAATATACGTCTTTGAGATCGATGATCTAGAAGAGCTGAGGGAGGAGATGAAGGATGAAATGTGGTGGATACCGAGGGGAGAAACAAATCCAAGAGGGTTTGGGATAAAGGCAGAAGCTGTCAGGAGGTTAATGGAGAAGGCTAGAAATAAGGGCAACTTTGTGTCTGTGAACTATAATCCCATTAACACGGATATTGTCAAAGAGAGATACTGGAGGATTTGGTATAATATGCTGAAGAAGCTGGCCTTGGAGGGCTAGGCATGTATTCCGTGAGCTTTCTTGCGGCTACTATTTCCCTTATCCTCCTTTCAGCGATCTTCACATATTCCTCTTTTATGTCTATACCTATGTAATGTCTCCCCGTTTTCAATGCAGCAACGCACGTTGTGCCGGATCCCACGAAGGGATCTAGGACAACATCTCCTTCGAATGTATAAAGCTGTATGCATCTGTATGGCAGTTCCTCCGGAAACGGTGCGGGATGTCCGACCTTCCTTGCGGATTCAGGCGGAAACCTCCACACGCTTTTTGTGAACTCCAAGAACTCCTCCCTTGTGATGGTGTCTTTTTTACCCTTACTCTCCCTCTTGAAGCTGCCTTTGGATAGGACAATGATGTATTCATGCTGATCTCTCAGCACAGGGTTTACGGTTGATTGCCAGGATCCCCAAGCTGTGGAGGCCCCGCTAACAGCATCCCCCTTGTCCCAGACAATCTCCCCCCTGAAGAGGAAGCCTATCCTATCAAAAACTTGTATAAGATAGGAATGGAGCGGAACATATGGTTTTCTCCCTAGGTTAGCTATGTTAAAGCACACACGGCCTCCCCAAACAAGCACTCTATAAACTTCACGCATTACCTCCTCGATAAACTCAAGGTATTCGCCCAGCGTTAAGTCCTTATCATACTCCTTTCCGGCATTATAGGGAGGAGAGGTGACCATCAGGTGCACACAATTGTCTGGTAGCTTCTTGAGAACTTCACGAGCATCCCCTAGAATTATTTTATCAAGAAACTCATCTGGTACCCTATTCTCCACTAGATCTTTTGGCGAAGGCTTTGGAAGGCTGATATCTCTATAAAGCTTTCTAGAATAGAATGGCGTGGAGTCATGGCTCTCCCTTCCTGGAGCACCGAAACTGCTTGTTTGTGTCCTCTTAACCATGAATCTCACCTTTTTCGACAATTTCACGATTTCTTTCTTCCCTCATATCTTTTAGTGCTTCTTCTGCAGCATTAGCCAGTGCCTCAGCAGCTGAGGCAAGCTCCCTCAGAAGGAAAATCATCCTCTCCGGATCTGCTCCTGAGGATGCCATCATACCTATTGCCTGCTTAACAGCTTTTCTTATGGCCTCTTCCCTTGAGTTTCCCTGAGAAATCCAGTATCTGTATAGCCTAACTGCTGATATTGCTGAGGATTCCGCATATCTGTCAACCGCCTCCTCTAACGAGATAACTCTGTTTCTTGCCATCTATTCACCTCATCCTAGGGATATGGGATATACCACCTAATTATTAAAACTTTTCTGTAGGTAAGAGTTATATAATTTCTGAACTGAACAATTTATAGGAAAAGAAAAACTAAATAGCTTGCCTGCACGTTAAAACCCATAGGTTTAAATGAAGTGATCCGGCGAGTGGTCGCTTAGCGACATAAGAAGAAAATGATCTTAATGTGGGGAAACGCAAATTGGCCTTATGCAGAGCCTGCTTCTTTAGGGGCCTTCATTATAGTGAATGCAAACAGTGTGCTTCCAGCTCCTCTAATGTCGGGTTCATCTTCTCTCCCTCTTACCGAGCTCATCTCTGAAACACCAAACACCTTCAAAGGGATCGATGATTACAACGCGCAACCTGCTGAGTAGAGCATCATTTAATAGTATAAACCTTCCTTTTGTAATATAAGCATAGCTCTTTACAGGCCCCTCAACTTTATCCTCGGTCACCAAGTACGCGTTGAGGGGGTTTGAGAGCCTTGGTAAGAGAGCTCTGCTCCCATCAGCCAGCATCCTCTCAACTAGTATCACGCTGGGTTCTTCCCCAATAAACTCCCTTACAAGCTCCTGTGGAAGTGCTATCTCCGGTTCCTTTCCGGCAAAACCACTATTGGCTATTCCCAATCCCTCAACGCATTTCTCATCATAGCACACCCTAATCCTTAACCTCAGAACCAATTCCTCCTCAGGAGGAAGAATAGCGGGCATCAGCTCTTTCACATCTTCAACAAGCTCTGGAGGCAGGATAGTCAATATCTCCTCGCTATTCATGTACCTTACCAAGAACTAGTGGAGAGTTGAAAATTTAAAAAGCTTTAGTACGCTTATCCAAGATTCTCAGAGTTCCTCTCTCAACTCCCTCAGCAGCTGATATATCCGCCAGCTCGGCGACAATGGGGCTTCTCATTTCTATTTTAAAATTTCATGCAATCCCTTTGATTGAGCTCTTCTTGGAGAGCCTGTAAGGAGTTTCCGATAAAATCCTCAAGTAACAAAATGAAGCGTGGTACATTGGTGATTTTCCATTTAAAAATTAAGCCCCAGTGTTTCTCTCCAAAACTTTTTTTAAATATAATCTGAGAGATAGGAAGATGGTCAGGGTTGAGAAGAGGATTAAAGTGCATAAGGATGGCAGGATTTTAGAAGCCATAGCCCTGTTTGATACAGGGTCGAGAAGGAGCTATTTCAGCAAGGAGTTCGCTGAAAAAATTGGATATGAGCCCTATAAAGAGCCTAAAGAAGTTCCATTAGCTGTGAAAGGTGAGTACGGCAGGCTTATAGGAGATACTACTGTTTACATAGAGGTTGAGGGATACATCCTGCCGGAGAGGGAAGCAATTGGGGTTATCGAAGGCCTAAGAGTGGATGCAATAATAGGGCTGAACATAATGGAAAGCTATGGAATCTACATAGAAAACGATGAAATAAAGTTCAGGCACATCCCACCAACCTCAATGATAATCTGAGGAAGGCTAAAATGCCTTAAGGCTAAAATGCCCCCCTTTAAAAGAGCTGGAAAGAGATTCTATGCATGCTTTTATTGCAGAACTGTCTGTATGGACAGCGTTTGTGCTTTATCAGATGCGCAAATATGGGATTGATGATCTTGAGCTTTTTTAGCTTTGGCCTCAAAGCTTGAGGCAGAGATGTGGATCAAGTGACTTTAGGATTTTAATGAACTTTTCTAGAATTAGCTTAGCTTGTGGTTTAAATTCCTCCGGCATATATGGGTCTTCTGATTGATCTCTAATCCTCTCCTTTACCCAAGCGCAGTCTCCTCTCTGCAATGCATATTCTAATTCCTTCTCGAGTGCAATATAGTGGATTGTGTAAACTAGTGTTATAGGGGAGTCCACAACGATCCTCCCGTGAATTCTAAACCCCCTCTTCTTCCACTCATTTACCTCAACAAGCTCGTGAATCAAGTAGTAATCATTTTCGAGAACATCTCTCAACTTAACCCTGTCCTCAGTGAAGGTCTCAGCAGACATGTATTCCACGAGATCCTGAGCTGAGACATCTAAGTGATAATTAAGTGATTCTAGAGTTCTCCGAGCTTTCTCAATTTTACTCTCAATTTCCTCAAGCATAATCTCACCTCTAACGTAACCAGCAATGATCTGTTCATCCACTGCCCGATTCAAAAAATTAAATACTGCCCTCAGTATGCGATGTCTGCACACAAAGGCGATTTTAGGCTTAAATCTCTTGAGCACATTCTTCACGCAAAGCATTAGAAAAGTTTTTATGTATGTCCGTATATACGTACATACGGGTATCTGGATGGCCAAGAAGAAGCTTACCTTGAGTTTGGAGGGTGACTTGCTGGATGAGGTTAAGGGAATTGCTGCCATCAGGGGCAGAAGCTTGAGCGGCATCGTTGAGGAATACCTAGAATACTTAGTTTTCGAGAGATGGGCTGAAGCTCTTGGCAAGGAGCTGGGCCTTGGCGATCTTGAGCTCACAACGGAATCGGAGATCTCGGGAAGCAGGCCCAAAGGGCTGGATGCAGCTGCTGCTGTCAGGGAATTGAGGGAGAGGAGGGTGAAGGATATTGCAGGGAGCTAAAACTGAGAAGGTGCACTACTTGGACACAAGTGCCCTGATGAAAAGATATGTGGAGGAACCGGGCAGCAAAATCATCGATGAGATCTACAGGGATGCGTACAAGGGTGTTGGAAAGCTGGCTTTCTCCTACTGGAACATTGCTGAGGCAGCAGTAGTTTTGGACAAGTACGAGAGGAAGCTGGGGCTTGATGCCAGAAAGCTGCTGAGGAATCTGCTTAGAGAGTCCTCAACTCTCTCTAGGCTGCGCAGGCTTATGGTTGTCAGCGTTAGTCCCTTAATCCTGCGGGCTTCCCTAAAGCTGGTGCTGAAGCATCACATATATGCGGCAGATGCCCTTCAGCTGGTATCAGCCAAAAGCATTGATAACTGCACGTTTGTCACTGGGGACAGGGAGCTGGCAAGAGTGGCTGAAGCTGAGGGATTAAACACAGTGTATACAGGCTGAGTGAAAAATGAGATCAAGCAATGTGAGATGTAAAAAAGGACAGAGTCAGGAAAAAGCTTTTAAATGGGCTAAAGTGTTGAATTGTCGTCAAACAGGCAATACGGGACAAAACATTTCTCAAGCGCAAAGATAATATTTATAGAGAGTAGCTTTGCTTGTGGTATTCCTGAAGGTAAAAGTTGGGCTCTTCAACCCAGTG
>Ga0078972_1017440_pt1 | contig 10309 bp, 6 predicted proteins | sample YelNatPaOPGAMG01_FD_67568 | JGI IMG/M metagenome (GOLD analysis project Ga0078972, IMG submission 67568) | Hot spring thermophilic microbial communities from Obsidian Pool, Yellowstone National Park, USA - OP-RAMG-01 (SPADES assembly) (version 2) | ecosystem: Environmental > Aquatic > Thermal...
GGATAGAATGGCCTCTTTTCATTATCGCTTCCAATTATTTGCAAAAACGTCGCTCTATCTGATTCAGAAACAGCAGCAGCCACTTTTGTATAAAAAACTCTCATAAGCATAGCTCCAACAATATGTTTTCCAACTGGTATATCATTACCACTCTTGTCTTTTTCTTTTATTTGCCCATACAACTGATCAAACAAAGATGTTATTTTACCAATAGTCTCAGGCAGAGTTTTGGGGTCCAAGTTGGGCACACCACTTGCCATAGAATCTCCCAAAAAGGTATTTAGAGCATCATTGTAGCGTGCTAACTTCTTAATATTTGTAGCCATCGAGGGAACCAGGAGGTGTTTTGACCTTTCCCCCACAAAAATATCCAGCGGCTTAAAAGAAGCATCTATCCAATCAAGTAGCTTTGGCTCATCTCTATAAACACCCTTTAGTCGGGGCAAAGATGAAGGTTTAATTATCGAAAACAAAGGATCTCCTCCCCAATTCTTAGAAGGATATAAATCCACCTTTTTTGTTCCACCCTCGCTGATCAAATATTCCCATCTTGGAAAAAAATCTACCAGAAAAACATCACAAGCAAGACGCGCTGCTGCCCAAACACTATCTTCACTAAATTTGTTATTTTCAACAACATCTTTATTAACAGTTGGAAGAAGAACTTCTTCTATATACTTATTAAAACCACCACCATCTTCCTGTAAATACTTCATCAACCTACCACTAGCAATATCCTCTATAGTCTTACCTTTTATCATTCTTAAAGAACTAGGTTTCCAAATCTCTTTCGATGAATTTTCAGAATCAGGTTCTTTTCTCCAACGGCTCTTTTCATCATTAACAAGACCAGCATCTTCCATTAGAACAGAAAAGAAACTACCAACCAACGGCATGTCTAAAACCTTGTTTAATTTGTCAGGATCAGCATGCAAGAGAAATTCTGACCATTCTTCTTGCTTTGAAGTTGCCGGTTTCTCCCCGCCTCCTGTAATCATCGTCAAATAAGAGCCAAGATCTCCACCACTTGACTCCATTAACCTTGCTGACGCTGTGATCGCCATTGCACTCATAATTTTTACCTTAAACTCCTCAAAAGAACCTCTTTCTAAGCCCTTTGATTGAGCTGCTATCTGGGCGTCAGAAAGCCAAATATCTATCGCTGCCTTCCAGGCTGTAGGTTGCCCCAAAAGAATATCAAAAGCGTGTATGTTTTCCAGAATATACTGAATTCGGTCATTCTCTTCCTTGATATCAAGGACAGGAATGGACTCATGTTCTACCTGAAGTTCATTTTTCCCTCCAGAAAAAACAGCTCCTATATGTAGTGGGAGCTCTCCCTTCACTAAAGTTGACGATTTCTTTTCGCGAGGAACCTCTGAAGATTTTGATTTTATTACTAATTCACTTATCCTACCAACCACAAAACCATAGACCTCTTCGGGAACTTCTTCTTCTAGAGCAACATCAAATACTCTTGAGCCTGCTTTCTTAAGCCGTTCAGGATCGAGCAAATCTTCAGGCGTCTTATGTAAAAGATTAACCACCTTTGCAAACTTTGTGTTTGGATCTAATTTTAAACCTGTTAATTCATCTTCGGAATTAAAAAGCCAGGATGGAGTAAAATCAGTTTTTTTTTCAGCCCCCTCTCCAGAGCTTTTTGGATTGTTAGTTTTTTCTCCTTCTGTCATTTGGATTATTATATCATTTTTATCCACCTGTGAAAACCTTTGAGGGGTTGCACAAGACTCTTCACGGGGTAAAGTTAATTATAGAACAAACAACATAGAACAAAGGGGAAAAGAATGGAAGAAAAATATCTAAAAAATACACACAAAAACTTAATTGTTTATCAGAAATCGGTCGACCTTTCTGTTTCAATAAATGAATACTTTAGCAGTAAAAAAAATGAGTAAAGTACAGGAATTTATTACCTTACAACTCATAAGAGCAACTTGCTCGATAGGAGCAAGCATCGCAGAAGGCTATGGAAGATTATATAAACAAAATTATCGTCAATTTCTAAGCATAGCTCGAGGTTCAAGTTTTGAAGTAGACTATTGGCTAGAGATATTAGCTAAAAACAAATGGTTTGAAAAAGCAAAAGTTGAAAATTTCATCAGGGAGAATATAGAAATTATAAAAATGCTATCAAAAATGGTAAAGACACTCGAAACATAGAAAAGGCTAAACAACTTTGTTGTTTGGACTTTGTTCTTTGTTCTTGTGTAATCACACTATGGAGACTCATCCGATACCACAACAGATAAGTTCCTACCAGTTCAGATTGGTAGGAGATATGACTTTAAAACAATTCTTCCAGCTTGGGGGTGGAGCTTTAGTGGGTCTTTTAATCTATTCAACCGGCCTTCATCCTTTTATCAAATGGCCATTAATTTTGTTTTCTGTTTCGCTTGGAGCAGCCCTTGCATTTTTACCTTTTGAAGAAAGGCCGTTGAGCCGTTGGATAATTGCCTTCTTTCGCTCTGTATATTCCCCTACCATTTACCTTTGGCAAAAAAACCAAGCTGGCTACAAATTCTTTCAAGACGAAGAGATGGCTCAAGCTCAAGCCCCACAAACACAAGCTGAACAAAAAGTTGAAGAATACCTTAAAAAAGTGCCAACTGAAAATGAGGGAGCTCTTAATAAATTGGAAAGCGGTGAGGAAAATTTTCTCTCAAGAATATTGGGCCTTTTCAGACAAGGAAATGTTGTCATCAAAGAAGGTCAATCCTCAAACCAGGCTCAAGTTGCTACTCCTACCCCCACTCCAGTAGTTATTAATCAAGCGCCCGTTAGACCTCAGACAGTAGTTGTGCCCACTACCCAACCAAAATCGTTCAGACCCAAAATCGTTGTCGAAGAAAAAATAGCTGAAACACAACCAAACGCACAGCCTTCCTTATCCCTTCAACAGGTTACTCCGATACTAAAAGAGGCACCAAAAGCATCACAGCAAGTTCAGTTTTCAGCCGAAGCAGCACCTCCCCTTCCACCAACCATTCCGAACACGATAACAGGACAAGTGTTAGATCAAAATGGAAAAATTATCGAAGGAGCAATACTTGAAATAAGAGATATTGCCGGCCGACCTGTTCGTGCTATAAGATCAAATAAACTCGGCCACTTTATGATCGTCACCGCGCTTGCCAACGGACAATACGATATTATTACTGAGAAAGAAGGTTATGAATTTGAACCTGCCACTTTTGAAGCAAAAGGGGAAATCATTCCACCTATATTAATCAGAGCCAAATCAACGCAAACAACACCAAATACAATTAACTAATATGAAAGACAAAATTAAAAAAATACCTCTTAAAATACCCTACCTTAGTATGCCCGATACTCCTATTATTTCTACCACTCAAGATTTCCTACCCATTGCCGATATTGTTGATAATATTGTTCTTTTTAAAGATGGCGGAGCTGCAATAGTGCTTGAGTCAACTTCTCTTAATTTTTCTTTGCTTTCAGAAAAAGAACAACAAGCAATCATTTTTGCCTATGCTGCGCTTCTAAACTCGCTTTCTTTCCCAATTCAGATAATTGTTCGCTCGCAAATTAAAGATATTTCAAAATACATAGAATATCTTGAGTCAGCAGAACAAAAGATTAAAAATCCAAAACTTGCTTCTTTAATGAGTCGTTACAAAAGCTTTGTAAATGAAATTATTAAAAAAAGAAATGTATTGGGAAAAAGCTTTTACATAGTTGTTCCTTTTAGCCCACTTGAAATGGGAATAGCCAAATCGGCCTCAACAATTATAAAAAGAGGACAAAAACTTCCATTCCCAAAATCTTACGCTTTAAAAAAAGCCAAAATCTCACTTTACCCAAAAAGAGATCATTTAATAAGACAGGCAAGGAGATTGGGTATAGCATTAAGACAGCTAACTACAGCTCAATTAATTGATCTCTACTATAATATTTTTAATTCAAAACCGCCGGTTCCTAAAAAGGAGGAGGAAAATCAAAATGTTTAACATCTTAAAGAAAAAAAACAAAGAAGAAACAAAAAAAGATAATCAAGAAGTTCTCTATCAAACGCCAGAACTTACTTATGGACCAAACAATCTTCAAACAGTCGAGAATAAAGAAAATAGTGTAAAAGATTTAAATTTGGATTCAACGGTAAAATCAACTGAGGAAAAGCCGGAAATAAGTAATCCCAATATTGATATTTTTACCAAAAAGGTCGAATTGATTGATGCTATCGCTCCCAAAATTATTGAAACCGACTTTGATTATATTAAAATCAACGATACTTATTTTCGAACCATCTTTGTTTCAGGTTACCCTCGCTTTGTCAGTCCAGGATGGCTTGAACCCATAATTAACTTTAATAATTCTCTTGATATTTCCTTCTATATCTATCCTATCGAAGGGAAAAGTGTTCTTGATGATTTGCGAAGAAAAATTACTGAAATGGAAGCTGAAATTGCAACCGATATTGAAAGAGGTAAGGTAATTGATCCCAACACCCAGGCAAAACTTGAGGACGCTCTTACCCTCCAAGAACAACTAGTAAAAGGCGCTGAAAGATTTTTTGAGTTTGCATTTTACATAACCATACCAGCTGCAACCATAGAAGAATTAGATCATATTACAAAACAGGTAGAGTCAACCCTTGGCTCGTTGATGATCATTGCCAAAAAAGCAACACTTGATATGGAAAATGGCTTTCTAACCACAGTTCCCTTCGGCTTTGACAAACTAGCAATCACCCGCAACATGGATTCAACCTCTCTTGCTACTACCTTTCCTTTAACATCAGCTGAACTTTCATCAGATGAAGGTGTTTTATATGGCATTAATTCACAAAACGGCTCATTTATTATCTTTGACCGATTTTCTCTTGAAAATTCAAATATGACAATTTTTGCAACTTCTGGAGCAGGAAAATCATACTTTGTAAAACTAGAGTCTGTTAGAAGTTTAATGCTTGGAACCGAAGTAATCATTCTTGATCCTGAAGCAGAATACAAACCTCTTTGCGAGGCGGTAGGAGGAGAATATATTTCCTTTTCTTTCAACTCTCCCTCAAAGATTAATCCTTTTGATCTCTCTCAAGTTTACACAGAGGGAGAAAATCAACTAGGCTTAAAAATTCTCACTCTGCATTCATTCTTTAAAGTTATTATGGGGAAGCTTGACCCTATCAAAGAAGCCCTTCTTGACCGCGCCATAGTGGCAACATACCACGCAAAGGGTATAACCCAAGATCCTAGTACTCAAAAAAAAGAACCACCCCTTATGGAAGATCTTTATAAAACATTAATTGGTATGGAAACTCAAGATGCGCTTGATCTTGCTTCAAGAATAGAAAGATTTGTCAGAGGAAGTTTTGTGGGTATTTTCGACAAACAAACAAATATAGACATCAATAATCCCTTTACAGTTTTTTCAGTTAAAGATATGCAAGAGGCTCTTCGCCCTATTGCTATGTTTATGATTCTTGATTTTATTTGGACTCGTGTGCAAAGAAACCTCAAAAGAAGAATTCTAATTGTTGACGAAGCCTGGCATATGATGAGATATGAAGATTCAGCCCAGTTTTTATGGAGCGTTGTTAAAAGAGCAAGAAAATACTTCCTAGGATTAACAACTATTACTCAAGATGTAGAAGATTTCCTTTCTCAAGATATTGGTAAAGCCATTGTAACAAACAGCGCCCTAAGAGTCTTATTAAAGCAATCGCCAACTGCCATAGATCGCGTGGGTGAAGTTTTTTATCTCTCACAAGGAGAAAAACAACTCTTGCTTTCAGCCAATGTTGGTGAGGGAATTTTCTTTGCCGGTCCACACCACGCTCCTATTAGAGTTGTTGCCTCACCTGAGGAACATCAACTCATAACCAGTAACCCAATAGAATTATCAAATAAAAGTGAGGCAACACTCAATCAAACACAACAAGAGCAACCAAAAATATCTATTAAAACCGATATTATTCAATAAAGATGACAGAAAATTATGAACTAAGTAAAGAGATCGTTGATTTTTTATACAACGGGTGCATTGCTTTCTTTCCAGACCAATTTTATCCAGAAGATCAAAAAGTTGCTCCCGCAGTTTTTTATTCTGGACAAAACAAAGAAACTTTTGAACAAAAACTTATCAAAACAACACAAGCAAAGAATATTCAAGACGCAGTTCAAATTATAAAAGGTTGGAAAATCGCGATTGAACGGGGTGAAAAAGTTTTTTCAACCATCCCCGTAAACATAAAGGAATTGGTTGAGCTGTATGAAAAAAAACAACAAGAAGAACAACCCTCTCAAACAACAGAAAAAGTTAGAGAATCAATAGCTAAAGCACAAGAAAAAAAACAAGCAACAACAAAGAGGGAATCCCAACAAAAAGAGGCCAAAGAACAAGTAGAAGTTAAAATTGAAGATACTAAAGTAAACACTCCAGAAATCAATCTATATTCACCTCAACCTCAACGGACAATAACCCTAAACAAAGAACAGCAAGAAATAGTCAAATTAGCACATCAAGATCCACAAAAATTTGCCAACCAACTAAAAGAAAGGATTATAGAAACATCAAAATTAAATCCCAAAAATCCTTTAGAAACAGAGTCTGCTGAAATCGTCGCAAAAACTTTCGCCCTAAAGCTTTTAAACATTGATCCTAAAGACCCAAAAATAACTATCGACTCTTCACCTTTTGAAACACTAGCTTTCTTTGCTAATCCAAAAAATGAAGAACTAGCAAAAATAATACCTGATGCAAAAGCAAGAGAGGAAATTAGTAGAATATCTCTTGAAGCCCTATATTCTCTAGAAAAAGACTCTACTATTGCCACTAATTTTGTTAATCAAGCATTCGGCCAAGACTGGTCGCCCTTTTTTATTCCTCCTCAAATAAGAAAACTTGAAGCTGCGCCGGAAGGAAAAATACCAGAAGGAGGAATAAATGTAAATTTAACTGGATTTTTAGAACAAGTTGCCTCCTTTCAAACTTTGGAAAAGCAAATTAAAAATGCTGTTTTAGACGAAAAAACATACAATCAGCTAAGTAAACCAGAAAAAGCTCGTCTTGAGACTGAAATTAAAAAAGCAGCGGGCAAAGTTTCCTCTGCCACACGAGCTTTTAGCTTTATCACCGGTAAAAAATTACCACTCCCCCAGGGACAAGTGGCAACTGTTACTACTGGCTGGCTAAACACACAGTTTGCTGCAATTGGCCTTCCAACATATGAACAGTCTTTATTTATAACAGCTTTAAATTTTGGTCCATCATCAAACATTTTATCTTCTCCTATATTTAACTTTGCCTTAGACAAACTTATAAAGAAAATTCCTGCTGTCGGTAAATTAAATACTGTTGTTAACGGAATGATTACAAAACTTGGCACCAAAATGGCAGAAAAAGCTGCTGCTAAATTAGGAACTGCTTTTGCCGCAAATGTGATTCCTTTTATCGGACAAGTTGTATCAGCTGTATCAACAGCTTTATCGCTCAAAGACATTGCTACTGCAATTAAAGTGTGGCTTAAGGAAAATGAAGACAAACTCCCTTTCATTCTAGCAGGAATTCTTGTAGGAGCATTTGCTTTAACAGGTGCTCCTCTTTACCTTGTTGCCGGAGTAGGTGTAATAGGCGTCTCAAGAGCTGCATCAATAGGTGCTTTTCTGGGAGGTCTATTTTTTGCTTTGACTAATATAGTTTTAGCTTCTCTTGTTATTCCTATGCTTATTGTCTTTATTGGCATACCAATTCTTGTTGCCATAATTCTTTTTATTATCAATTCCGGAGCTTATGTTTATCCTCCTTCAACGCTTACAAAATCAGGATCTCCTGCTGGAATAATACAATCAGAATATGTAAACATAAAAAAAACCGCCGATGTTGATAAGATATCAAATTTAAATGACAAAAAAACAATAAGCTATACAATAACTATTACTCCCAAAAAAGGGGCTATTACCATTAAATCAATTAAAAATGAATATAATATAACAGGCGGAAATAACCCTAGTCCAATACAATCTCCAGACCTATCCTCTTATATAGGGAAAAATATAGACTCGAGTCAGTCTTTAATCATCAAATATGAAATCACTTTAGATCCATCATACAACAATTCTATTGTCGAGGATATTGTTACAATTACTGTTACCACAGCGGATGGAAAAGATTCAACAGCTTCCACTTCCCATTCTTTGATCATAGGAACACCACCCATTGATTGCCCCATTCCAAACGGTGTTATTACTTGGGGTTCTTATCAACCAGGAGATGAAAATGCTCACAGACACGGAACTAACGCTTATTGGGGAAGCTCATCTTGTCGATCTTGGCCATTACCTCAGACAACATCTTGTTATGGACCCTCGGATCCTGCTGCCTCTGCAAACAAATGTTATCAAGAATCGAGTAAATGTTCATATTATGGTTATGCCATCGATGTGGTAGGAGGAAACAGCGTCTATGCCCCAAAGGTCGCTGGTCAAGATGTTGTTTGGAACTGTAGTTTTGGTTTTGCAAATGGAGGAGGAAGCGCTGGTTACACTTATATTTGCTCATCCGGAACATACAGACTTATATTGACTCATATTAAAAACAATGCTAAAACTGGAACAGTTAGCTCTGGTGAAAAAATTGGAGAATTATATCCTATGGCAAACTCACATCTTCATATAGAATTCTCTGTCAATGGTCAATATGTCAAACCAGAAAATTATTTCTGTAGATAAAATGAAAAAGAATAAAACAAAAATTATTATTGCATTGCTTTTAATAATTGGTTTTGTTTCGTTATTAGTATTTCTAAATATTCGTAAAAATAAAAACATAATAACAAAACCACCAACAAAAACTCCAAACATTCAATATATTCCCTTTAAACTTGTTCAGAAGCCAACTGAAGGCAAACTTGCTTTAGCTGTTGATAATTTCGCTCTTGCTTTCTCATTCTCAAAAGAAATTAATAAAGAAAGCGTTTTTATTGATATTAAACCAGAAACAGAATACAACTTTGATTTTTCAAATGATAACAAGACCTTATATATCTACCCCAAAGACAAATGGATAAATAACCAAAAGTACAAAATAACCATAAATTTAAAATCCAAGGATAATGAAAGTTTAGAAAAAGAAATAATATATGAATTTACACCCTATAAACCAGAAGACTCAAAATTAGATGAAAGTCAAATTGGCTATTAAATTTTAACCGGCATTATTAGGTGAAGATAATTCTTATCAGAAGTATCTTTAAAAACAACAGGAGAACTTGAATCATTCAATTCAAGAGAAACAGTCTCGCCTGATACCGAATTCAAGAAATCTTCTAAAAATTTGTAATTGAAAGCAATCTCTATATTATCACCCTCAACTTTTACTTCAGCCGAGCTTTTTTGCGAACCAGAATATTGGCTTTCAGCAAAAACATCCAACAAATTATTTTTAATTGAAATTTTAATTACATTACCAGAATCTCGAGCAAAGACAGACGAAAGCTTGATCAAGCGCAAAAAATCGTCTTTATCGATCAAAACTTTTGTTTTAAAACTTTTGGGAATTATTTTTTGAAAATCAGGATATACACCTTCAATAACACGGGATGATAAAATCGCCTCTTTAGTTTTAAAAAGAACCAGACTGTTTTTAGTATCAAAAGAAAAAATTATATTCTCACCTGTTGCAATCCTTGGAATCTCGTTAAAAATAAATTTTGGAACTATTAATTTCTTAACATCGCTTTGATATTTTCCTTCTATTTGAGAAACAGAAAGTCGGTAACCATCAGTTGCCACTAAACTTAATTTACCCTCATCAAGCATTAAAAGTATTCCTGTCAGAACAGGCCTTGTTTCATCATACGAGGAAGCAAAAACAACTTTAGATAAAGATTCAACAAGAGAACCAAACGGAATCTCGATCATATTACCTATCATCTCTTTTGGAACTTTGGGAAACTCAGAAGCATTTATTCCCAAAAGTTTTGATTTAAAATTTTCAGTTTCAAGAGTTAGTTGCTCCTTTTCTGATTTTAATTTAATTACACCCGGATTTAAATTACTTACTATCTCAGCCAAAGACTTTGCAGGAACTGTAATATCACCTTTTTCTTCCACCTTTGCTCCTATTTTAAAATTAATAGATATTTCCAAATTGGTAGCAGAGATAGTTAAATTATTATTACTTGTTGAAAGTAGTAAATTCGACAAAACTGGAATTTGTGGCCTTGCGCTTGAAAAGCGAGAAGCAATAATAACAGCTTTCTTAAAGTCTTCTTGTACAACCTGAAGTTTCATTAAAAGAAGTATAAAACATTGTTTTTTAAAAAACCAGT
>Ga0078972_1017441_pt1 | contig 10309 bp, 9 predicted proteins | sample YelNatPaOPGAMG01_FD_67568 | JGI IMG/M metagenome (GOLD analysis project Ga0078972, IMG submission 67568) | Hot spring thermophilic microbial communities from Obsidian Pool, Yellowstone National Park, USA - OP-RAMG-01 (SPADES assembly) (version 2) | ecosystem: Environmental > Aquatic > Thermal...
ACGGACGAATTCTGGCTGCAGAGCGTCGAAGGGGTCACTCCGGAAACACGCCCGAAACTCCTCAAGCTTTGCATGAATCCGCAGTGCCCTTACTGATGCACTTCGGATGTCGAGGCTGCTCTTCTGACAAAAAGCTCGGAAAGAACGAAATTCAGTCTTAGAATGAGTGGCTTTTTGTTCCCTTTGAATCTGGTGCAGGTTTCGCCACAAAAGCACCGGACTGCGATCAGCGGGAACGCGTTGGCGTGGCTTCTCAGACACGAATATCCATATCACATCACCGATAATCCGCTGCGCTGATGTGGAGAGTCGTCGTGCGGTTTTAGTGACCACCAGGGTAGTCAAGTATGTTCATATCATATTGTTTCATCAGAAGAAAGCATATCTCGAGCAACGTGGGCAAGCTGCAGCAAAGCGACGCATCATCACAACGGGTTGTTCTGAGCCCAGCGCAGCCTTGGTCGTCAACGCCGTTGAAGCTCTGTCCGAGATCCGTTTATCGACGAACATCCCCAAGGAGGTCAGTACCGTTGACCTTGCGGATCTCCGTCTTGCCTACAGAGGTCATTCAGCGAATAGCGAGTGGCGAAGTCATTGATAGCCCCGTCGCTGCTGTGCGAGAGCTCGTCGAGAACGCGCTGGACGCGGAGGCCACCGCGGTGGAGATCGACATCGACTTTGATGCTGGCAATATCGTCGTACGAGATAATGGACGAGGGATGAGGCCAAATGACCTTGAACGTTGTCTTCAGCAGAACGCGACGAGTAAGCTCGCCTCACTGGAGCAGCTCGTTGCTGGACGGGTGCACACACTCGGCTTTCGAGGTCAGGGTCTCTGGGCAATATCCCAGCTCTGTGCGTGTATTGAGGTTCGCTCGAAAGGGGAGACCAGCCCCTGTGGTTACATGATTCAATACAGCCCACAACAAGTTGAAACGAAACCGGTTGAGCCTGTCGGCCTTCCCCAGGGAACCATTGTCCAGGTCACTGGTCTCTTTTGCGACGAACAGTTTGCCCCGCGGCGTTCCGCCATGCCGCACAAGAGGCAGCTGCGGCAACAGCTCCTATCCTTCGTCCGCGCAACGGCTTTATGCCATCCGAACGTTTCTTGGAGAGTTCGAGATAGCGGACGCAATCTTCTTACCCTATACGGCAAACTTGAATTCTCTGACGAGGAATCGGAGACAGAGCGAGCTAAGCACGCCCTTATCCGCATGTTTAGTCAGATCATGGAAATTGCGCCTGAGGAGTGTGGTGCTTTCGCTAGCGATCAAGTCCTCTGTGTGCTCGGGTATCCGGACCGGGGGCACCATCGCTCACGGGCGGATGCGGTCATTGTGGCTGTGAACGGTAGAGCTGTACAGAACGCGGACCTCGTGAACGCGGCGCTGAGCCATGTGCAGCACACGTTACCTTCCGGTCGCTTCCCGATAATCTTCATTCACATAAGATGCCCTGGAAGAGATGTCGATTGGAATATTCACCCGATGAAAACTATGATGCGTTTACGTGACCCCGAGTACTGGTTTCAGAAACTTCGAGAGGGCATCGATCGTTGCTTCTCGATGCCGCTATCAGAGGTATCCGCCGCAGACTTATTTGCATCGACCTATCTTCGGAAACTTATCGATATGGAAGAAGGCGCCTTAAACGGTGCCGCTGATGAACCCCAAAGTAACCAGCTGCTCAGACTCGAAGCCATGACCCAGATTGGTAAGACCTACATCATCGCCACCAATATGGAGAGCGGTGATATTTGGATTATTGAACAGCATACCGCACACGAACGCGTGCTCTACGAAAAGTACAGGGACCAGTATACGTCTCTGGCGCGTAATGTTGTCGAGCTCCGCGAACCAATTATTATGCGAGGTCTGTTCGCTCAAGCTCAGGTCGAGGAGCTGCGAGAATCCCTGGGCATCCACATGACCATGATCGGTCCATTGGAATGGAAAGTGGAACGCGCCCCGCAAATGTTCATCGAAGCGGGACTCCTAGACCCTGAGAATGATTGCCCCAGGTCGCAGTCTGAGCGAAAGATGCAATTCCTGCTACAAGCACTCGGTTCTGCATCCAGTCTGGAGGATCGCTTAGCGCTTCTCGCCTGCAGGGCAGCGGTGAAGAACGGAACGCAATTGGATCGAGAGAGGATGCAGTCATTGGTGGACCAATGGCTCCGAACGAAAGCACCTCGCACGTGTCCGCATGGGCGTCCAACGTTTCGCCAGCTCACGACAAGGGAACTCGAGATATTTTTCCGCAGGCGATATACTCCACAGGATGCTGCAGATAGCAGTGACCCCGACTTGACGAGAAAAAGGGCTCCCTGTTGACGGTTTCACCCATTCCGCCGCAGTTCGATGCAATACGTGGCGCATCATGTATCCGTTGCGAGCGCTTGTCCCGCACTGCGCAGAAGAGCGAAAAGCTCGATTACGGCCATAGGTCTTGCAACCGATGACTTGTTGGAGCGGCTGAGCGCTGCGCAGACGTCGTCGACACGGAGCTTCGACGGCTTGTCTTTTTCTGCGGTGCTGCGTGATTCAAAATTCGCTTGTGTCCGCTGATCACGACTATAGCACCAAACCGCACGATGGACTATTCAAAACGAAGCGGTGCGCGACGAACGCATGAAGGAGTCGCCTAAACAGGTTTCACACTGGTACGGTACTTACTTGAAAAGCTCAAGCACGTCTTTCTCCGTTAATGTTCGGAATTGCTGCACGAGGGCTCTCGGTGCAGACATCGTGCGCAGCCGTATTGCTTTGAATAATGCCACTTCTCTAATGCATCGAGTAAAATGGCAAGAATTTATGCGCAGCAGGTGCAAATACCTGCCGTTGCCCACGTGAGTCACCGACGCCAAAGGTGACATTCCAACATCTAACATCTTGCTGTCCTTGCCGGAGTTTCGGTGCCTGTTCGACCAGTGATGCGCTTGGTTTTCGAATTCCGGGTGCGGGGAGAACTTTCGCAAGATGCGAGTTGATGGCGCGCTCACCTCTACCCTGTTATTCGACCAGTCAAGCAGGCGTTGTTGGTTTCAGGCCCACAGCAATGGACTCTGTAAGACATTTTGCTTTGGAGGATCACATCGGCTTGAAACATCTTCATTACCGAAATTAAAAATCGCATCAGCCGCTCTAACAGCACTGCGATGGATGTGTGTGTACCGGGAATTGATGCGAGCGAGCTCCTGTTGACGGAAAGAAAATTGGATGCATCCAGCATCTGTTGCAAAGTCTCTTAAAAATTGGAAACAAAGATACGTATCTGGTGGAGCATGGTGGGAAATGTGTTCATTGTGTGAAAGACAGGTTGGGTTACAAACCCTACAGAGTGCATTGGAACGCTGCGGTGTCCTTGTCTCCGGGCCCTTCCATCGAGCTCGTATGGAAGTTGGCTCATCCGCAGCGCCAGCCCCGTAACGTATTCACGCAGTCTCTGTTTGTGATCGGCAAAAAGATAAACGTTCAACGACCATAGAGTGTATACAGATACACCCACGCGCAGACGTCTCCCAGACTTTTGTGACCGGACCACTGCTATCGGTTTCAGTTTACGCAGGCACACTTCGAGCCTGAGAGGCTGCACCACGACGTTGGATCGCGTCAGCTCCTCAGTTCTCTTCTTCAGCATCATACATCGTCTGATATTCATGGCGGTGCTGAAGTCTCGGTCCACGAACTGCATGCGTTTGCTGCCGCTGGTGGAACGTACCATTGCAAAGATTCCTAGAGTTCGCGACCTCTATGCCACTACAGCCTCGTCATCGCCCCGTCGTACAAACGCCTTTTCTCGCATATCTCCGCTCTTCTTCTTCGTCACTTGCTTTTCTTCGTTTGATGTTCGGCGAGAAGAGGATTTTTGCTTTTTCTTCTGTCGGCAGCCGGCGGTGATGGCCTTCCTCGATTCGCGACTTGCAAGTCCATAACTTAGCCTAGGATTTTCTATTCTTAAAAAACAGCGTACTTCGAACACGTTTGCCGTGGACCGCGAAAAAGCAGTTGATTACTCTCACTTAAGGATTCAACAGAATTGACGTTAAAGACTATAAGAGCTTGCTTGATTCTTTTCGTACCAAAGATGTACTCGATTCGGAGTCAGCGAACTGCCTGTAACGCCAACTTAACGCTTTCAAGAGCGACTATGTTGAGGTACGGGTTACCCGGCTACACAGCGGCGCTGTAATTTTTGCAAACAGTTGGCCGCTGACTCTTATCGATCACCATTAGGTTCCTGTGGTGGTCAAACGATACCTCTGCGCGAACGTCAGATACACTTCCGAATAACGTTAGGAATAAGTAGGATTTTCTAGGGTACAGACATGTTTGTGGTCAATTCCAGGGTCAGAACTCGCCGTTTCGCCCTGCACAGGAGCTGGCGCAGCTTCCGACTAGCGGCCACGGCCGCTACTCCCTGGGGACGATCGTCAGCTTGCGCTGCTGTCATGATTGCACTTTCGCTTGAAGGGGCTTTTCGAGTGCCAGTTTCCAGTGCCGATGGTGGCATTTTCTCGGCGGTGCAGATCAAGTCGCTCGGGAGCTGTGGCAGCGAAGAAAACTGTGTCTCCTCTTCCGCAATCGGGAGTCCCGTCAAGTACGGCGCGCCGTGGTCGTATGCTACAGTCACTGATAGTCCTCGAGAAGCCTGGTCGGCACTCGAGGCGGCGGTAAGAGCGGAGCCTGGCGTCGCTGTCCGCGAAGTGGATGGTTTCTATCTACATGCGACTGCACCGAGTGTATTTCCACCGGGCGGCGAGGACGACATCGAGTTTCTGCTCCGACCTGAGGAGAAGCTTGTACTTTACCGATCGAGGTCACAGAAGGTCACCTATATATATCCTTTCCATCAACCGCTTGGTGACTTTGGGTCCAACAGAAAACGTTTGGAACGAATTCGGGATCGTCTCGGTTGGCAAACACTTGACTTTTTCGAAACGCAGTGAACGCTCGAAGCGCGTTCCGTTAACAGTCAATCACACCGGTCATCGTCGTGGCGGCTACAACGTCTGCTGGGCATGAAAAACGGTACAGGACTCTCTCGGTCGCGGCGCACTCAATCACGGAAGTCGCCGCTCCGCCGCTGCCCGTGCTCGCACGCACGGTGGTATTGAAAATACCACCATACGGATAGACTCCTGGCACGCTGCCGTGGGAAACCAAAATCTGACGCCTGTTCGAAGCCTCAAAGTGGTTCAAGCGGTTGAGCAGAATGCGTGCTTCATTTCGCAGGCGAATATTGTCCTCTACAAGTGCCGCAAGCACGCCCTCCCTTGTACTTCCCAGAGAAAAGCGTCCCAAAGCCTCCACCGCTCCTAACGTAAATATGCAAACGAACCACGCCATAATCCAGAAGCAGCATACGAATACTGGCGTAAGGTGGTAACTCCGTTGCGTCATTTTTGAGAGAAACAACGCTAGATGCGATGGTGAGCAGAGCAGACACGGATCGATCGATGCGATCCGATCCCTCCAGTGATCTCCAGCACGTAGTGGCAATTTTTCCATCGATATGTGTTGTTGCCGCCGGCCGCCGTCGCTTGTTTGTTGCACTGGTGTCGTCGATTCGTGACACTGGGATCAACGGATGCTCCGCGTGACGGCGCGCAACACGCACCTTTACGCCGCTTGCATCTCATTAAAATTCTTTTTCCTACTCTGTTTTGTAAAGACAAGTATTGTTCGAAGATGCAAACTTTCAGTCTCAAGCCTTGGCAGGCTCTCGTCATACTTATTGGGATAAGTCTTTTTGTAGGATCTTTCGGGACCTGCTTTGGCACGGTGGCTAGTTCTTTAGATGTTGCTGTGCGGAAAGCGTCAGCTGAGAACGCAGAGTTGCGGGCTGTTGTTTCCCAACTCCGGGCGCACGTGTCTGCATTGGAACAGAACGACCAAAACCTGGCGACTATTCGTTCACAAACTACTCGGTTTGATCTGAATGAACTCCTTCGTGCGTCCGGTACGACTGGGAATGGAAACTTGGTGCTCGAGTGCGCGGAAGCAGGTCGGTTGCTGTACCGCTTTACCTGTGGAACAGGTGGTACGACAACCTCGACTTTTACGGGGGTAGCGACCTGCACGTAGCATCGCCTTGTGGGTGGTTGTTAGGAAGAAAGCTTGGGCTTTCGCAGAACGCTTACTGAATATCGTTGCTCAATTATCATGATTTTGCGAGCGATCCTCGCAGTCGGCTTGTGGAAGACGAAGCTTCCAAAACTGCGCGTAAGTGGCTGCGAGCGCTTGCGAGGGATGCAGGCGTCCCGAATGAGAAAGACTTGTTTCGCTGTGCGAGAATAATCTCTGTCACGTTGCAGCTTGCAGATGGCCTGGGGCTGCTCGCATCGTACGCCGTCGAATCCGAAGCTCGTTGAGCAGCAGTCTGTTACGAAACATGATGCTTCTGCTGGCCTTGCCTGTTCGGGATAAAAGGATACCGGGCTTTTGCTTCCATTCATTGTGATGAGGGCCATCCGGCTTGGCCCGAGAAGGTGGCATCCACGATGAAAGCGTTTCAGGTTCTACTACCGGCCATCGTGATGATAACCTTCACGCACGACTAGATGAGAAGGGTCCAGTTGCCCGCTGCAGCACGCCGGCGCATACCCATGCCTTCCTGTGGGGTTCATTTGCAACGCTTAGACCTTTGTATTTGATTCGCTCCAGTGTCGAATTACCCGGTACTGTTTATAACTCGGCGCTCCGCGCAGGCCGCTGTCGACATTTACTCAGGGCGCACGATTTCCATTATGATCATGGTAGATTCTCTGTACATCATGGACGAATCAAAAAAAGATCCGCCTGTTCCATACTCCGGAACAATAATCGTCCAAGACGCAAGACGCAGCATCGTTCCGGGAACCTGCTCGACCAGCAGTGACAGCCACTTCCTGGGTACGTTTATGGACAGTGCAGAATGCATGGCAATACTGATCGGTAAACGCGACTTGAAAGCTTGCTTACGAGGTGGGCCCCTATCCCGCATCTGCATCCCTTTTTTCTTCTAAGAACCAAAAGTCGAAACGAGGTCGAAGGCATTCAGCGCCACCACCTCCTGATTGGAAGTGCCCGCGATCTCCATAAGAATGATGTCGCCAAATTTGTGCGTACTGGTTTAGGACCATCTCAAAGTATTTGAGTATGCTCCGTCTAACGAGGTACGCCTCCGCGAATCTCATTGCATTCGTCGCCATTACGAGAGCATCCGACTCGTGGCGCTGGAGCCACTTTACTTTGCGAGTGAGGTCGTCAAATGACCCAGAGACAGGGATGTGATCTCTGTATGGCTTCATCAGGGGTTCGAAGTACAGACCGCACGGTGATCGCTGCTTTAGCAGCACTTGCGGAGCGTGTAGCTGCCACCATAAGCGGTCTGCCCAGCCACAGTTGCCTTCAGCATGCACAGAGTAGCGGTAGTTCACCAACTTCCGGACAGACATAAAGCCGCCGGCACTTCTGTTGCCCCCGGATTCTGTGACAAGTACATCCAGCAATGCTGGGTGTCGGCGGCCATGCTCTGCCAGGGCTCGCCGGCCATACGCGTTCGACCCTCTGCGTCCGTGGATTCCTCTCCGCCCAGAGACGGTCGCAAGTCTGGTTTCCTCTAGAGATTCTCGAGCGGAGCCGCGGAAGACTGCCTTGGGCAGTCTAAACGCCCACGGTAAAGCAGAAGCAGCTTGGAGCGCGCAAGCAACATCCCAGTCGCGAAGACCAGTTGAGAAAATCGTTCTCGGGCCAGGTCTGCCAGATTCAAAAACTGGTGCGGGAATATCATCGCTAATGCCGCAGCACTGGATGAGACTGAGAATTGGAATCGGTCCAGGTTCGGGATACCGAGGCATTTTGGCGAACTGCGGCTCCTTTCGAACAGTCTGAACACAGTCATGCAGGCACTGCGCTATCTCAAAGTCGTCTCTGGGCATTTTTATCGCTTCAAACAGCTCCCACGTCCAGCGTAAGCGATTGTACCAGAAAGGTTTCGTGCGGTGCATCATCGTTTCCGTCTCTGTCGGTGCGTTGAACGTAAGGTTTCCTCCCTGCCACGACCAGACGACACAACCTTCGGCTTTGCGTGCACCGTTCGGGGTTACGCGATACGTCTTGCGCTCGAACAGTGTGCGTAGTCTGTGGCGAAGCTCCTCCGCTGTTGCATTTCGGAAAGGTTCTATTATGTGGCTGACGAGTCTCTCCAAGCTTGATGCAAGCTCATTCTGAGTAAATATTGTATCCTGTACGGAGCCGGATACGCTGAACCAACCCTTCCGGTTCCCAGAATACAACTGCGCCGAGCAGCCTGCGAGCCCCGAACCAAGGCAAGACTGAGCGGGTTTCGCTATATTGCACCCGTTGAACGAAACCAAAGCAACCATAAGAGCAAATAGCCAGAATGGAACCTTCATGTCGAAGCTCCACCCAAAAGATCGAATCAGGGAGCGGCGAGAACTCTGCAGGAAAGACTTTTCGCTTCTCTGTGCGCTGCGAAAACGTCGACCTCGACGAGGAGGAGCACACTTTCAAGTTGTTTGGCGCCAACTCGCGTCCGCGTCCCGTGCGCGTCCGCTTGCTCCTTAGACGCCAACAGGTGAAGGCATGTGTACATGTGGACACGAAGGCAGCTCGTCGCACGTCTACTTCAGCCCAAAACCATACACGTAGCTTAAACGGCGGCCTGCCGGATGCCAGATATCCAATCCCTCCAGGAGCTCCACGCAAAATATGGGCTCCATGTCACACTAAAACGGAACGAGTCCCGTCTAGCTAACAGGAACGTACGAGCAGACGTTTGGGTCTCTTCGCGCTATCATCAACATTAGTCTTGTAGGCTCGTTCTGCCACTACTTACTTTTCCACTGTAATATGCGGATTTCTATGGTGGTCTCTCCGTTCCCATCAGCTTCGATGTCACCAGGGGAAGGATGTGGATGGCGCTACTCAAGTCCCGACTCTGCTGCTTGCTGCTGCTGGTGATGCATTTCATACACAGGCGGAAGTAGCGATCTACAGTCTGTTTGCTATTTTCATCACATTCGAACGCAGCCCCAAGTCGCCCGTCGTAGCGGTAACATTTACAGAGTTGAAGTGATCCCACGTGTCGGCCGTTACTGCTCCTCCGATGGTTGCCTTGTGAAGCGTGAGCGCTTCCTTCGACGCTCGGTACACGCCCTTTACCGGTCTAGAAGGCTCCGCCTGATGCGGTCTTTGTTTTCGACACCTGCTGCCCTATCACATGATCAAAGGCTTCTTCTGGGCGATTCCCATTGCGAATGCTCCGTCCGCAGCACACGTAAGCGCATGCTGCTCCATTGGATAGAGGATTTGTGGAACGCTACTTTCTGCGTACTGAAACAAGTTCCGGAACGAAAATCCAGGGTGGTGAAGAAATCGATGGATTTCGATCCGTTCTACGCTCGCGTCGTACAAAATCGTTACACTCCCCACACCGGGAGCGACCGCAGCGATGTCTCTAGTCCCAGTCCGAAACTCTTTTCCCTGCAAACCAACGAGACGGGAGCCTCTGGCAGCATATCCCGTGAGAGCTATCCAACAGCAATTGAATACCGCTTCGTAAATGGCCACAAAAAGAGCTGAATTTGTAATCCGAACGTAATTTATCATTTAACGGGAGAAATTCAGTGAAGTTTCGGCATGAGCTTGTGAAGAGGTCGCGCATGGGCGACGTCAAGTATTTTTACTCATCAATCCCGTTGCACAGATCACTACGCTCACGAGTTACCTCTGAAAAAGAAAGAGCGAAAGCTTGTAGTCTGCTTGATTCGAGCATGCTAAACAGAAAAAAAAAACGAGGCGAGTGGACGCTTGGCCTGGCCGTATGAACAGGATGATGATATCGGTTACTTTACGAACCCTTGTAATTGGACGTCAGCTGAATAAGGTCGGGAAAATCTCGAGGCATGAAGAGAGCGAGCTCTTCAGTTTTCTGTATTAGTGTCACACAGGTGTAGACTCCGAGCGAACCGTTTTCCCTCTTGATTTGAAAACGCCCTCGGAGGTTTCCGCTGAGAGTTATTTAATATTTCAATGCATAACCAGGACTCCGATCCTGCGTTGTAGCAATGCTACCAAACGCTCTCGTTATATCCCGAGTATTCTTACTAGTATCCAATGATATAACACCTCTATCGTTCACCAATTGCCCAGGAGAAGGTTCCCATTACATACATCTTTGTAGTGCTCCAGCCTTTCCGGTTCGCTGACCCGTGCTACACCAGCGACTCGCCCAGGGCGGATATCCAATGCCCGCCCACCTGACCACCGATTCGTATTCATCGCAACGCATCAGCTTCCCAGCA
>Ga0078972_1017444_pt1 | contig 10306 bp, 10 predicted proteins | sample YelNatPaOPGAMG01_FD_67568 | JGI IMG/M metagenome (GOLD analysis project Ga0078972, IMG submission 67568) | Hot spring thermophilic microbial communities from Obsidian Pool, Yellowstone National Park, USA - OP-RAMG-01 (SPADES assembly) (version 2) | ecosystem: Environmental > Aquatic > Thermal...
TAACTTGTTGGGCGTGGAGAAAGGTAAGTACTAGTTTAAGCTAAAATTATTTTCCAGCAGCTTTTCCTGCAACTGGATATGCTCAATAAACCTAAGCCTTTTAATAAGGTAGTTTACCATATTGTGCTCGTTGCGCAAGGCATAGAATGTGTATTTTTCATTGGAATCGAGTTGTATTGCTTTGGCAACATTCATTAGGTTTACAGAGTCCCCAGTGATTAGCGAACCCATAACGGGATCGAGATTTAGGTTTAATTTTTTTACCAGTACCACCAGTTCGGGGTTGGTGGTGGTGAACCTATCGTCGATATACTCAATTATTCCACCACCATAAAGCTTGTTGGGTAACTTTTCCTTGAAATTAAGTAGGTGAAAGTTTGCAATCGCTTTAATGAGTATAACCATTTCGCCTAAGCTGTTTTTGGCTACGATGTTAACCAGCTCAACCTCGCTACCGTAGGGTTTAATATCATCGTTACTAATGTATGGTATGCCAAAGGTTTCGCCTGTTTCATGGCATTCGTTAATGAGTTGCTTGTACCGGGGTTCAAAAATTCGCAAAGGAATTTCTTCGCCCGGCAGGAGAAACACCTGTAGCGGAAACATTGCCATGTATTTTGTAGTACTACCCATTGACTATTCCTTTTTGTTTGGTATGAATTTTAGCGAAGCTGAGTTGATACAATATCTTATTCCGGTAGGCTCTGGGCCATCGTTAAACACATGCCCAAGGTGTGCCCCGCACTTTTTACAAAGCACTTCGGTTCGAATCATTCCATGGCTTAAATCTTTCTGGAATTTAATGTTGTCAACAAACTTACTATCGAAAAAACTTGGCCATCCGCAACTCGAGTGGAATTTGGTGTCGCTTTGGAACAATTCTGCCCCACAGCAAACGCAAACATAAGTACCTGGCTCAAAGTGGTTCCAGTACTCGCCGGTAAAGGGGCGTTCGGTTCCCTTTTGCTGGGTTACATAAAACTGCATATCGGTTAATTTATTCCGTAAATCATCGTTTTTCATAGTGCTATCCTTTGTGTTTAGAGCGCAAGCGTTAATTGATATTATTGCTGCTAAAATTGTGATGTATCGTATCATTTGATATTCGTTTCAGTAAAAACAATATAATGTGGCTTTTTGTTCGAGCAATAAAAAAGGTTAATTATTATTTGGAATGGCTTTTGATAGCTATTTTTGACGTAAATGTTTAAAGTGACAAACAATGAAAAGAGTTACATCATTATTGTGTTTAGCCCTTGTATCAATTAGTGGTTTTGCCCAGCAAACGGCAGTTTACACGCTCAACGAATTCGATAAACTTCGGGTTTGGGGCGAGTTTAAGGTATTCCTTGTAAAAGGTGATTCCCTTAGTGCCAAAGTTGAAACACAAGGCATTCCTGCGTCGGACATTGCAATAAATGTTATTGGAAAAACGCTTGAGGTAAAACTTAAAGGTAAGCTATACGACAGGGTAAGCGCAAGCGTTTATATCACCTATAATGAGTTAAGAGATATATCGGTTTCGGCAGCGGCATCGGTTAGCTTTCAGGATACCCTTAAGGCTGAAAAGGTTTCCATCAACGTGAATACCAGCTCCGAGTTTGATGGTGCGTTAATTGCCCAAACAGCCGATATTACGGTAGGGCAGGGCTCAACCGTTCGCCTAAGAGGTAGTGTAAGCAGCTATGAGGCCAAAGTAAACACAGGAGGTATCCTGTCGGCAATTGATTTGATATCACCCAAAACGTATGTTAAGGTAAATACAGGGGCAAATGCTAAGGTTTATGCATCAACGCTTATTGATGCTAACGTTAGCACCGGGGGCAGTTTGACCTATACCGGAAATCCCGAACAGAAAAAGATTAAAACCCTGGTTGGCGCTACCATTATTGAACAGTAAATCTACCGTTTATTGCGCCATTCAACTATTTGTGCAGCTATACTTACGGCAATTTCAGCAGGGGTTTGTCCGCCAATGGGTAATCCAATGGGTGAGCAAACCCTTTCAACATTCTCTTTGCTATAGCCTTCGGCCATAAGACTATCGAAGATGGTTTTCACCTTGCTTTTGCTCCCTATCATTCCTATGTATTTCACTTTCTTGTTGATGAGTTGCTTCAAAACAATCTCGTCGAACTTATGCCCAAAGGTCATAATTACAACGTAACTTCTGTTGTTTTCTGGGACAAGGCTCGATACCTGCTTGTAATCGGCAAGCTGTTTCTTATGGGCCCAGATGTTGCTTTCAAAGGTGCTTAAACCGGGTCGGTTGTCAAATACTTCCACCCTAAAGTCGAGCAGATTGAGTATTTGTGAAAGCGGAACGCTAATATGTCCGGCACCAAAAATATAAACGGTATCCTTAATTCCGATGGGCTCACTGTATCGGAAAGCGTTATCGTTCTTTTGGAACTCAATATCGATTGCGTTTAAATGGGATTCGCCCGTATTATAGATATCTATCCCAGTATTTGTAAGTATTATTTTGCCAGGTTTATTATTTTCAATGAGTTCAATGATATTTTTTACATCATCAACATTAGCCTTGGATAAGAAGTTGAAAATTTGGGTTTGCTCGCCAGAGCATATCATCCCCGATTTGTCCTTTTCGGCATCATGTGAATGCACCTGTCGTTTTATGAAGCTTATGCCAGATTTGGATTTTAACTCCTTTCGCGCAAGTTCTACCAGTTGGTATTCCATGATTCCCCCACCAATTGAGCCATATAGGCTGCCATCGGCTGCCACAGCCATTTTAAAACCTACTTTCCCGGGACTGCTTCCAATGGTCTCGGCTACAGTAATCAGATATACATCAATATTTTGCCTAATCTTTTCGTTTATGAATTCCCATATCATATACATCGCGATTTTTGGGTAAATTTATAAAGATAATCACAAACCATTTTGTTTAATATTACAATATCTTCCATATCAATTTATATGTAGATGAAAAATATAAAAACATTTAAATATATAGGATAAATATCTATATTTATAATGATATATAAAAATATACTATGTTTAGAGTGTCAATGTGTGGAAATAGAAATAATTTTGAGTATTAAAATTCATCAATTATGAGCGAAGTATATGGTAAGATAAAAGATTTATCGGAAAAGTATGCCGATTACACCGCAAAGAACCTTTCGCGTTTGGTTCAAATAAAGTCGCTAAGCGCACAGGAGCGCGATGTTCAGTTAGAGTTAAAGAGGCAAATGGAGGAAGCTGGTTTCGATGAGGTTTTTATCGATGGGCTTGGAAATGTGATTGGCCGAATAGGCAAAGGCAAACGCATTCTTGCCATTGATGGCCATATGGATACCGTTGATTTGGGTAACCTGGAAAACTGGGAATTCGATCCATTGGGAGGTGAAATACGCGATGGTTTTGTGCATGGTCGTGGTTCGGTTGACCAGGAGGGTGGGCCTGCTGCCTTTGTTACTGCCGGCCGAATACTCAAAGAACTTGGCTTTAACCGCGACCTAACCATTTACTTTGTGGGCAGTGTAATGGAGGAGGATTGCGACGGGCTTTGCTGGAAGTATATAGTGGAAGAGGATAAAATACGACCCGATTTTGTGATAAGCACCGAACCAACAAACCTGAATATTTACCGTGGTCACCGCGGCCGCATGGAGATGCAGGTGCACTTTTATGGCGTTTCGGCTCACGGTTCGGCACCCGAAAGGGGCAAAAATGCCATTTACATGGCTTCAAAGGTAGCCCTTGAGGTTGAAAAGCTTAACAATCGACTTAAATACGATGAGTTTCTGGGGAAAGGTAGTGTTACTGTGACCGAGTTTGTGTCCGGTAGCCCTTCGCTTTGCGCTGTATCGGACTATGCTCGCATTCATCTTGATCGACGCTTAACTTGGGGCGAAACAAAGGATAGTGCCGTAGCCGAAATAGAAGAGTTAATCAAGGGAATGAATGCTAAGGTTGAAGTGCTACATTATAGCGAGAAGGCTTACACGGGTCTGGAATACGGCATGGAAAAATACTATCCAACATGGAAGATGCCCGAGGATAGCGAAATTGTGCAGAAAGGCGTGAGCACTTACCAGAAACTTTTCAGGAAAAGCCCTAAGGTTGATAAGTGGACATTTTCAACCAATGGTGTGATGACCTGTGGTACTTATGGGATACCAACCATTGGCTTTGGTCCTGGCAATGAGGTGCTTGCCCATGCCCCTAACGAGAAAGTCCCCATAAGCGATTTGGTGGCCGCTGCTGCCTTTTATGCTGCCTTCGCATATGAGATTTAGGTAACGCCTTGCACTAATTGAATTGTGAATCAGGTATCAAAGTCGTTTAGTTAAGGTTAATGGTCATGTTGAGCGGAGCGAAACATCTCTAAACAATAGATAAATCGAGATCCTTCGTTTCACTCAGGGTGACAAAAGGAAAGTCTGACTTATTATCCAAACGACATTGATTCAGGTATTTCGATTGTTGATTTACAAAATAAGCTGTACCGTCATTTTAAATTTTAAATTTGTTACCAACGACTAATTAGCTAACATAGTTAAAAACGAATAAAAACCTTGAAATATGGATTTAATCAAGAAGATAGCGGAGTTAAATCACTACAAATCAGACCTAAGCGGTAAAGATTTTTTACTCACATGGGAGAAGAGCGATGACGACCTTAAGGTTGTGCTGCAGGTTGCTTCCATTCTTAAAGAGATGCGTAAGGAAAACATTTCGCCCCGCATATTCGATTCAGGCCTGGCTATTTCAAACTTTAGGGATAAGTCCACAAGAACTCGTTTTTCATTTGCTTCGGCTGCTAACCTGCTGGGACTTGCTGTTCAGGAGTTGGACGAAGAGAAATCGCAGATTTCACATGGTGAAACCGTGCGCGAAACGGCCAATATGATTTCGTTCCTATCTGATTTTATTGGTATTCGCGACGATATGTTTCTGGGTGAAGGGAACAAGTATATGCGCCAGGTTGGCGAAGCTCTCGATGAAGGATTTGCTAAGGGTGTATTGCCCGTTAGGCCTGGTATTGTGAACCTGCAATGCGATATGGATCACCCAACCCAGTCAATGGCCGATTTGCTTCACCTTATTAACGAATACGGCTCATTGGAAGCCTTGCGTGGCAAAAAAATAGTGATGAGCTGGGCATACTCCCCAAGCTACGGCAAACCATTATCGGTTCCGCAGGGTATTATAGCCCTGATGACTCGCTTTGGCATGAATGTGGAGTTAGCCTACCCTGAAGGCTACGACCTTATACCTGAAATAGTTGATATTGCCCGTAAGAATGCCACTCAGAGTGGCGGAAGTTTTAAGGTGAGCCACAGTATGACCGAGGCCATGCGCGATGCCGATATTGTTTACCCAAAGAGCTGGGCTCCCTTCCATATTATGCAGCAACGAACCCAGCTGCTAATGAATGCCGATAAGAATGGATTAAAAGAGCTGGAACAGGTTTGCTTAGCCAATAACGCAAAGTATAAGGACTGGGAATACAATGAACAGGTTCGCAAGGTAACCAAAAATGCCGATGCCCTCTACATGCATTGCCTGCCTGCCGACATATCGGGCGAGTCGTGCGTTCAAGGTGAGGTTAGTAAGGAAACCTTTGAGCGTTACCGCATTAAAACCTACCTGGAGGCCGGCTACAAACCATATATTATTGCTGCCATGATGCTAACTAACCGTTTCCAAAATCCATCTGAGGTATTAAGGAGGCTTGTTGATAGGAAAACCCCAAGGGTATTATAACATCTTAATCCCATTTTAATAATGATATCAGCACCCTTGCGGTGCTGGTATTGTTTTAGGAATATCTGTTCAATCACGTTTAGCTAACGATAGCCCTTACGACAACCATTCTCCTGAACTACCTGTTCTGCTTTTCAGTACAGGTGGTTCAATCTATTATCATTTGATATTAATCCATATATCATATAATAATTCCATGAACATTAAAAATAATATTCATTTTTTCTAAAGTAATAATCAAACATTGATATGTAATTATATAGTATTGTAATTTTAAAGGACTAAAATCTAAAAGTAAGAGTAATGAAAGATTTGGTGGAAGAGATATCAATTGATGCATGGGCTATCAGTGATATCATTAACTGTTACCAAGATAAAAAAAGCGATTATCCCGAACTATTTGAAATAGTAAAGGATTACGATTTATCAAAGCCAAACAGTAAAATTCCTTTCAAGGTTTATGTTGAGCTATGCAATTGGATTGAAAAGAAATTAGGCCGATTCAACCTGATCAAAATTGGACGTAGAATTGGCGAGTCAACCTATAAGTTGATGATCGATACCAATATGGTAAACCCTGAAAGTAAACCATTAGAGGTGATGAAAGCCCTTGTGCAAATGGTACAAAAAGGGGTTCATGATCCCAGGCGAAGGGGGTGGGAGATAGTAGCATTTTCTGAAAAATCAATCCAAATGCGTAAAACACAATTTTTCAATACTCATATTCAGGTAGGGTTGCTCGATACCTTGGTTAGGAAATGCAAGGTTTATGGGGTTCAGGTTAACCTTGTTAAAGAGCAAGCCAATGGTGATGATTTTGACGAGTATTTAATTACTTGGCTATAAGGAATTTATAATCAAGTCCTTCCGCAATTATACGAATCTGGGTTATCCATTCTCTTGTAGTAATGGCTGGTTGTTCGTGCCGGTCGGCGTTTAATCAGTTTACCCTGAGGTAAAGCTCTATTAAACTTCCCATTTTCCAAGGCAATAGTACCATTTTTGATTACAAATGCAGCATTACCGATGGTTTCGAACCCTTCGTAAATGTTGATATCTGCCTTCGAGTGGTGATTGTTGGCTGAGATTGTGCCCTTGGCATTGGGGTTCCAAATTACAATGTCGGCATCGGATCCAATGCCAAGCTCGCCCTTTTGAGGGTATAAGCCAAATATTTTGGCGGGTTGAGTGGCAAAAACGTCAACCATCTTGCTTGGGCTTAACTTACCGGGTAAAACACCGTAGGTGTAAAGCAGCGAGAGTCTGTGTTCAATTCCACCGGCACCATTTGGTACCTTCCGGAAATCGTCCTTGCCTACCATTTTCTGTTCAAGATTAAATGGGCAATGGTCGGTTCCTACGGTTTGAATATTGCCATTGGTAATGGCGTTCCATAGGGTTTCCCTATCGGTAGCCGATCGCAATGGCGGACTTATAACGTACTTTAATGCAGTGGGAATATCTTTATCGTAAAGGCTTTCATCGAGCAAGAGGTATTGCGGGCAGGTTTCGGCATAAAGCGGTTGGCCACTTTTTTGGGCTTGAATAATATGTTTAACCGATTCAGCAGCCGAAACGTGAACAATGTATAGGGGGCATTGGGTTTGGTCGGCAAGGTCGATGGCACGCTTAACGGCTAAAGCCTCGAATCGCGGTGGGCGCGAAAGCATGTGATACTTTGGAGTAGATAGCCCTTGTCCAACGTAAAAGTCTCTTAGTGTTTCAATATCATCACCTAACTCGCAGTGGGCGGTTACTAAACCGCCATTCTTGGCTACGGTATGCATCACATGGTAAAGGGTGGTATCGTCGATGCCAACAGAGTTTTTATAAGCCATGTAGATTTTGAAGGAAGGGAATCCCATTTCAATGCAATGCTCAATATCCTTGGGCATATCCTTATACCATTCAACGGGGCTTACATGAAAGGTGTAATCGGTAAGTGCATTAACGGCTTCGTCGATTCGCGCTTTAAGTGCATCAACTATCGATTGTCCGCGGATTGGGGTTACAAAATCGATAATGGTGGTTGTTCCGCCCATAAGGGCAGCAATGCTGCCCGAAACGAAATCGTCCGCCGAATAGCCTGCTGGTGTGGGTAGGTGTAAATGAACATGGGGGTCGACACCACCGGGCATTACAAGCATACCGCTTGCATCGATAGTGATATCGGCTTTTACCTCTAAATTGCTCCCAATGGCGCTTATTTTATCGTCAACAACCAGTAAATCAGCATTCTGCTCGCCAACCGAGGTAATAATCCTGCCGTTTTGAATTAGTATGCTCAACTCTAATGGAATTATTCCAATATTTTCAGAAAATGTTCGCCACCCGATTCGGTAAAACCCAAATGCAGTAAGTATTTTCTATGGCTCTTATTGCAGGCTTTTGCCCAAACCCTTGTATATCCACCTTCCGCAAATTTTTGGCTAAGCCAGTAGTAAACAAATCGTCCATTTTTAAAGTCGCGGTATTCCGGTAAAACATAATCAAGCTCTACCTCAAGGGCTTTCGATTCGTTACGCTGGGCTATGAATAGGCCTGCAACAGCCATGTTGCGTAATATTAAAAAGCTAACGGTATTTTCGTTAGGATTATAGGAGAATCTGGGGAAGAACCTATGAATATCTTTTTGGTGAAAATCGAGGAAACGCATCAGGTAACGGTTCTCGGGGCGAACCTCCAGTATCTCAAACACATCTTTCTTTGAATAGATTTGAAATAGGTAGTAAGCATCGGTGAGCACTATAAAACCGTTAAGTATGCCCACGGGCCAAGCACCAATCAAAAATCCATAAATTGAAAACATTAACGCTCCCGTTAGGTTTATCCAACGGAATTTGACTATCGAACTCATTGTCATCGATAGCGCAATGATAACCGATGCGCTATATCCAATCCATTCTAATACCTGTGAACTCATCTGTGCTTTTAATTTAAAGAACAAAGATAAGCATAAATTTTTTGTTCCGTAATCAAACCCGGAATCAGCTATCAGGAATCTGAAATCAGAAAGTCTAAAGTTGGCAACAAGTGTAAAAAGACAGACACAGCAGACAGATTCGTTAGTGATAAGTAATAACAAAAGAAAGGATTTAGTTTTTTGATAGGACATTGCAAATTTGATAGAAATTTATTTTTTTTCCCACCCGCAAAAAAAGAAGAAAGAAACCCCACCCACATTGCACACATTGGCAAAGCCCCACGAGCCAGCGCTTAAACCAAAGCTTTGCCAAAGAGTGCAATTTTGCCCCCCCCGTTCAACTAACAATGAATTTATTCTAAATTTATTCTAAATTGACAACTTATATTTGTGCTATGAAAATTCTACTCATTGAAGACGAAAATGAACTTGCAGAAAGCATCATAAGCTATCTGACAGGAAACGGCTTTGTATGTGAATGGGCAAGCAACTCAAAGTTGGCTATTGACAAAATATCAATCTATGAATATGACTGTATTCTGCTCGATTTGATGTTGCCTGATGGCAATGGATTTGATATTTTAAAAGAACTGAAAAGGCAAAACAAAACCGAAGGAGTTATTATTATTTCAGCCAAGGAAACTCTTGAAACACGGATTGAGGGTTTTAATCTGGGTGCGGACGACTACCTGACAAAACCTTTTCATCTATCAGAACTTTTGGTAAGAATACAAGCCCTCATAAGACGAATAAACTTTAAGGGGAACAACCTTGTGGCATACAACGAAATTGAAATTGATATTCTTTCAAAAACAGTTAAAGTAAAAGGCAAGAAAATTGACCTTACAAAAAAGGAAATTGATTTGCTACTGTATTTAATCGGAAATGAAAACAAGGTTCTTTCTAAAAGTGCAATTGCAGAGCATCTTTCGGGTGATATGGCGGATATGTTGGACAACCATGATTTTGTTTATGCACATATCAAAAACTTAAAAAACAAATTGAAAGATGCAGGTTGCAGCGATTACATTAAAACAGTTTACGGATTAGGATACAAATGGCAAAATGACTAAAAAACTTATACATAAAACATCAAAAGCATATCTACTGTTTACAACAGTTCTTCTTGTAATAACAGCTCCTGCATTTTATTTCATTATTCAAAATTTGTACCTTGAAGATGTTGATGAAGCATTGGAACTTCACAAAGATGAATTTTTAAAATACTCTGTTTCTGAATTAAAACAGACTGAGATTTCTTTTTGGAACAAATATAATCGTGAAATAAAAATTCTGGAAAATCAAAACATCAAAAAAGAGACCTGCTTTTATAAATCATATTACGATTCATTGAGCCAAGAGAGTGAACCTTACAGGGAATTAAATGTTCCGATTTTTATAGAAGGAAAGCCATATACGCTATCTGTTCGTGCAAACATAGTCGAATCTGAAGATTTAATAGTAAGTATCTCTATCATTTTTATAGCCATATTATTCTTTCTGCTCCTTGGATTGTTTTTAATTAACAAGCGATTATCTTATAAATTGTGGAAGCCTTTTTATCAGACTTTAGAAAAGATAGAAGCATTTGAGATTGATAAAAACAACCAACCACAATTAGGCTCAACAGATATTGAAGAGTTT
>Ga0078972_1017445_pt1 | contig 10305 bp, 16 predicted proteins | sample YelNatPaOPGAMG01_FD_67568 | JGI IMG/M metagenome (GOLD analysis project Ga0078972, IMG submission 67568) | Hot spring thermophilic microbial communities from Obsidian Pool, Yellowstone National Park, USA - OP-RAMG-01 (SPADES assembly) (version 2) | ecosystem: Environmental > Aquatic > Thermal...
GGCCTTGAATGGCTACCTTCTGGCATACAGACCGGCGGGTTTGCCAAAGGGTGTGTTTTGCGGTGGCGGGGTGGGGTTTATGGCCTTCGACCTTCCCAGATCCATCGAGCAGCTCACACGGGCAAAGCATGACCACCTGGGCATGCCCCTCCGCCAAGATGATCCGAATAAGCCAAAAACTCGCCCTTTATCCAAAGGGCGCCGCAAAAAAAGGAGAGTAAAGACCATGCCGAAAGCAGCAGCAGCCCCCCAAGTAGAAGTCAAAGAGCCTTTTATCCCCGAGGATACCGCGAAGATCCTGGGCCAGCCGGCGGCGGCCCTCGTCAACCCGCTCCCCGAACTCCTCCCCGAGAAGCCGGCCCCCAAGTGCAAGAAGCATCCAGACCGCGACGCCAAAATCAACAGCCGGGGGATTTCCACAGGGCAATGTGAGGAGTGCTTGCACGAGAACACCAGTAAGGGAGGGATTGCGGTGAAGAAGATGATGGACCCTAACTTCTCCCTCATCAAGGAACTCCTGAAAGCTGACCGCCATCAGGATATCTTGCAAGCTCTCCGGGAAAGCGCCGAGGCCAATGAGAGGACCCTGGAACAGGAAGCCATTTACCGCCTGAAAATGACCGTGCAATCCTGAGGTAAGCATGACCCGCCCTCGGAAAGGAACCGTCGATTTTTTCCCCCATGTCGTCAGGCATGGCAAGACCATGACTATCATTGAGCAGAGGTTCGGGAACGACGGATATGCCGTTTGGTTCAAGACCCTGGAAATGTTAGGGGATACAGACGGCCACGCCCTTGATCTTAACGATGAACTGTCTTGGGAGTTTTTCGTCACGAAAATGAGGGTTTCCGGGGAGAAAACTCTCGAAATCCTGGGTTTGCTCTCCCGATTGGGCGCAATCGACCCCGAATTGTGGTCTGAAAAAATAATTTGGTCACAGAATTTCGTCTCGAACCTCGCTGAAGTTTACTCAAAACGCACAACCCCGCTTCCCGCCAGACCGTCAATCCGGGGAGAAAACGATAGTTTCCGGGGAGAAAACCCTGGTTCTCGGGATGGAAATCCCAATGACCAAGATTTTACTCCCCCGTCCGGTGAGTTTTCTCCCCTGACCGGGGGCGGAAATCCGCAAAGTAGAGAAGAGAAGAGTAGAGAAGAGAAGAGTAAAGGAGAGGAGAGTAAAGGAGAAAAAGATAGTCAGCCGGAGCCGCCTCCTTCCGAGGAAAGTCATGGAAATTCCGTGACAAGCCATGAAAATAAATTACCAGTCACGGAAATTCCGGAAGGAGCCGGGCTGATTCCCTCTTCCTTGATTCCTGAATCCCCTATCCTGAATCCTGATACCCTAGAAAAGAATAGTCAGCCGGAGCCGCCTCCGCCGCCTCCGGCCCCCCCTCCTTTCCGGGTTAAGGACCTGGCTCAGCTTTGGAATGAGAAGGCTCCCCCGGAATTATCCCGCGTGAACCTTCCTTTTACACGAAAAGAGAGCGACCTGAACAAAATCAGGGACGCGGTGAAGCGACACCCCACAAAGGAATGGTGGGAGCGGGTAATCCTGATGCTCTACAATCTGCCGTTCGTCCGGGGAGAGAATGACCGCGGGTGGAAGATCACCCTGGACGTCATGGTGAGGGACGCGGAGAAAATACTGGACGGGAAATACGTCGGGAAAGCCCCAAGCAGGACCGGCAGAAATGCCGATGTGCTCAACCGGTTTGTTAACAAAGGAGAACCGAATGGATAGGTTAACTTTCGCCCAAGGAATGGCAATTTTAGGGGAAGCCTACGAGAAGGAGCTAAGCGATAACCTCGTGGGCATTTACTACGAATTTCTTCAAAACCTGACGCCGGCACAACTGGAACGGGCGGCCCGGCGCCATATCGCCAAAAGCCCCCGATTCCCCCGGGTCAGCGATCTCCTCCAGGCTTTCCGGGAGGACTTGCCCTCGGCGGTGGACGTGTGGAATAGGCTCATGGCGGGGGCCGAAAGAGGGGAGAAGCCCGAACTTGACGCCGCAGCGGAAAGGGCCTTGGAATTTATCGGCGGGTTTCAGACGGTCCAGTACGCCCCTTATGATGAACTGAAATTCCGCTTTAAGGACTTCGAGAGGGCTTATCTTGAAGGTCAAGACCAAGAATTGGAGCGGTTAAGTGGACGACAAGAACCTGTCGCCGCCCTGGAGCGGTGAGGCCGAACAAAGCGTTTTAGGCGCTGTCTTGTTGCGGCCGGCGGTTATGGATGAGGTCGCCCTCATCCTCAAGCCTGAGGACTTTTACCGGACGGCGCACGGCCAGATTTACCGGGTGATGTTGGGGCTCTATAACCAGGAGCGCCCGGTGGACCTGGTGACGGTGACCATGCGCCTGAAAGAAGTCGGATGGCTCGACGGTGTGGGCGGGCCTGTCTTTCTGGCCGGCCTGAGTGAACACGTGGGCACCGCGGCCAACGTCGGCTATTACGCCAAAGTGGTGCACCAAAAGGCCCGGCTGCGGAAACTCCTGACAGCCTCCCAGGAAATCACCCAAGGCTGCCTCGGCCCGATAAATGCTGACCAGGTGGACACCTTCCTCGATGAGGCCGAAGAGAAAATCTTTGCCATCAAAGAGGACCAGGCCGGCCAGGTGGTCTTTACCCTGGATGAGCTAGTCCCCGATGAGGTTTCCCGGATTGAGAGCAACTTCGAGACGAAACGGGAAGTCCTGGGGATTGCCAGTGGTTTCGTGGACCTTGACAAGCTCACCGGGGGCTTCCAGGACGCCGACCTTATCCTCATCGCCGCCAGGCCGTCCATGGGCAAGACCGCCCTCGGGCTCAACATCGGCTTTCATGCGGCCAGGTCACAGGTGCCTACCCTGTTCTTCTCCCTGGAGCAACCCAAGGAACAGCTAGTGCAGCGTCTCATGGCAAGCGCCGGCCAAATCAACGCCTGGCGGTTGCGCACGTCCCGCCTCGAACAAGACGAATGGGACAAGCTCATCGACATAGATAGCTTGCTGAATGGCCCCTTTTATATCATTGACCGCCCGGCCCTGACGCCTATGGAAATCCGGGCCCACGCCCGGCGCCTGAAAAACAAGCATGGCATCGGCCTGGTGATACTGGACTACCTGCAGCTAGCCCGGGAGCCGAAAGCAAAGTCCAGGGAACAGGAAGTAGGGTGCATATCTCGAGCCTTGAAAGCCCTGGCAAAGGAGTTGAACGTCCCGGTGATCGCCCTCAGCCAGTTGAACCGGGACCTGGAGAAACGGCCCAACAAGAAGCCGGTGCTCTCAGACTTGCGGGAGTCGGGGAGCCTGGAACAGGACGCGGACCTGGTGCTCTTTATCTACCGCGATGAGGTTTACAACGAGAACAGCAAGGACAAGGGCCTGGCTGAAATCCACCTGGCGAAGCAGCGCAACGGTCCCACGGGCCGGATTAAGCTGACCTACCGGAAGGAGTTCATGCAGTTCCGCAACTATATCCCTGAGGTTTAAATGTATGGACAAGGCTCTTGACCGGCAAGTTGGGGGGGACCACTACAAGGGGATGAAAATTCAGGTGGTGGAGTTCTGTCACCTGAACGGGATCGGTTACATGGAAGGGAGCGCCATTAAGTATCTCTGCCGGTGGCGCCAAAAGGGAGGGCTTGAGGACTTACGGAAGGCAATTCATTTCATTGAATTGATAATCGAGCTTGAAGAAAAGGAGAAAGGGCATGACGAAGCAGGGGTTGATTTCCAAGGTGGCAAGTGAAGCGGGGATCCCCAAAGTTAAGGCGGAAGCGGCGGTCAAGGTTCTGAAAGAGGCAATCATTGCCGTGATTCAGGATGAGGGAAAATTCACTCTCGCCGATTTCGGAACCTTCAAGATCGTGGAGCGCCAGGCGCGCACCATGAACTCCTTCGGCAAGGGCAGGGTGGCGGTGCCGGCCCACAACACCGTCAAGTTCAAGCCATCGCCTTTCCTCAAGGAAATGGTGAACAAGTAGACTGGGTGTCAGGGGGGGCTTTTGCCCCCCATAGAGACCAAGACCTTTTATATCCAGATCATTCCTGAATTTCTTGCCGATTCTTGCTTTTCATTCCAATTTGTGCTTTCATGTCTCCCACGAACTCATACGGCCGCAAAATAAGGGGGAACTTATATGCTAAATAATTATTTTTCTAAGGGACTAATGAGTGCAACTGCCGAAACACTTTCTCAACAAATTGCAATGTGGGATGATATGACCTTATGGAAAATTATTTGGAAAATAAAAGCGGGGAAGAAGACTGGCCTTAATAGATTAAAAACCCAAATAGATGATAATACCTTAACTTTGCAAAAAAATTATGACCTTGACGAACTTAAGTTGATGTTATTTTTTAGATTATGTAAACAACTTAAATTATATCTTCCTCAAAAGATAACACTTAAGGATTTTGATCTTACCGCTCAACAAATCGAAAGTAATACAATCAAAATACTGAAGAGAACTGAAAAGGATTTTTCTGATAATAATACAAAAGGAATGATAAAGTACATATTGAAGAAAATGTTTGATGACCTCTCAAAAACTTTTTCAGAACAGGATGCTTCGAAACAAAAGGAACTTATTAGTAAGATAATAGAATCAATAACGTCAATGCCAGAAGATCAACGTAAGATTTTATTGAGAGAACTAAAGATAGATAAAATTACTGATGAAGCAATCCGTAAGGCATTAATTACTGGGGCAATGGGGACGGCTTTTGTAGCAGTAGTTGAGATCGCTGGTTTCTCCGCTTACATTTTTGCCGCAAAAGCTCTCGCTGCGGCCGCAGCTATTGTAGGCATTACTCTGCCTTTTGCAGTCTATATGATGTTAACATCAATGATAGCTGTCTTTACAAACCCTCTTTTTTGGGTGCCCGCGATACTTGGAGGAGGAATTTGGCTTACAAGAAGGGGAAATCGCCAAATAAGAGAAAGAATGTCTCCCATGGTAGTAACGATCATATGCGTCAGTTCGACTCTTGATATTTTTTCCGATAATGGTATTAAAGACTTCATAGATAAATATAATACAAATATCGATAAGTATGAATTCTTTTCTAAAAATAACCGATATGAAGACCTTAATAAAATTATGAAACAGTACCCTGGCATTAACAACTTGATCAAAAAATAATTTATACAAGCGATAGGCAATAAGAAATTATGACAAAGGTTGATAACATATGGGATACACCATTAGCAACAAAAGGGGCAGAAGACCGCTTAAGAGATATGCTGTCTGAAGAAGATTCAAAAATAATCACTCAAGATTTAGAAGAAACAGAATGGAAAGATAGTATATTATTTGCCGGGATGACTGTTGGGGACTTTATTTATGATATTTTAAGGATTAATCCGCTAGTTTTGGACGCTGTAGAATTTGCACGTGCAGATGATATTACCAACATTTTTGATTTCTCATACTTTGCAAGAGATATACAAAACTTGGGAGAAGCCGCATATACCGGGAATCTTGCTCAGATTTCCGGATATGTTGCTGAGCAGTGGACAGGACATCAATTACAATCATTGGGCATGGAGATAGAATTTCCAGATGTGCCGAACCAAGAAGGTTTTGATATCTTAGTTAATGGGGACCCATTCCAAATAAAATGTTTAGATAGTCAAAGTGGAGTCCTTGAACATTTAGAACGTTATCCAGACATTCCAGTATTGGTTAATGAAGACTTAGTTGACAAATTGCAGGATATTGATAATGTATATCCTGTCCCAGGATTGGATCACGATCACATTATTTATCTAACCAAAAAAAGTTTAATAGCGGGAAGCGATATATATGATTTTAAAATTCCATGGATAACCTTAATTGTTGTATCGCAGAGAAATATATCAGCACTTCTTAGGGGTAGAACAAATCTCATTACTTGTTTGAAAAACATACCAATCGAAACAGGAAGTGGAGTTATTTGTTCAAAGATAGGTGCTAAAGTTATCTCTATAGTATCATATTCTTTATTTGGTCCGGCAGGGGGAGTTATTGGAGGACTTTGCGGCTCAATACTGGGGTATCGGCAGGGGAAGAAGCTTTCAACAAAAATAAAATCACAATTTAACAAGAATAAAGAAATGTGCCTTGAAAAATCATTAAAAGACCTTTTAATTGGGGCATCAAATGAACTAACGAAAAATATTGATATATTGGAAAGGAAGAAAGATGACATGAAACGTTCTTTAGAAGGAAGAGGAAAAACAAAATCATCCTTATGGGATAGAATAAAATGGAGGATTGACCAAGAACTTGATTATCGTAGAAATAATATGTATCAAATTGATAAAGCGGTTAATAATCCGAGAATTCTAGATGAATCTGGTAATGATATTTTGTCAGCTGCGGCAGAAGGTTGTATTTTAGTGGCACAGTCAGGTATTCATCCACATAGCTTAAAGGAAGAATATATTTCGGTAGGAAGTGCTGTTGATAATTTAAAAAATTCAAGAGATAAGTTATTATTATATTAATATTTTTTCTGAGATTGGTACCTATAGTATGACTGCTCTCAATAGAAACTTATTAACTTACTAAAGATTCTACATATTAAGAGTATATCGACACATTAACCTCATCCTATTGCAGCTATTTGAGCTTTTGCCAAAAAAAACGGCCTCCTGGGAGGCCGTTGAAGGGACGATCTTGAGAGGTTTAAGGATTTAGCCTTCGGTTATTTTCCCTTCCTCTTCCCCATTAAGGTCTGGCATTGATTAATAATGGCCCGCACCGCTTCCGGGTCTTTCTCCAGGGAGTCCAAAAGGAGCCTGACTGTTCCAGGTATGGCCCGGCGCCCCGTTTCCCAATGGCAGATAGCGCCTTGCGTGACGCCCAGGGCCCGGGCCGCAATCCTCTGATTGGGGAAGAGCTTTTCCCGGCGGGCCTTAAATTCTTCTGCGTCCATGTTATTTCCCCTTCTTGGTCCGGCCGAATCTCCCGCCATAAGGCTCCGCCGGCCCTCCTGCACGGAAGGCGGGATTGCCGGGATCGTATTCGGCCAAGGCCTTGCCGGTAAGCACGGTGGTTATTATGGCGATTGCCAAAATTCTCATTTCCTTAACTCCTTCATAGCAGATTCTAGCTCATCGTCAACTATATGAGCGTAAATTGTGGTGGTTTCGATATTGTTGTGGCCCAAAGCCTTCTGGACCAGGCGAAGGTTCTTGGTGGATCTCAACAAATCCGTGGCGAAGGTGTGGCGCAAGCTGTGGGGGTGAATGTCTTTGACGATACCGGCTTGCTCGGCCACGCGCTTGACCATGCGCCTCAGCCACCTATCATTTACCGGACGGCTGCCGTCAAGGGAGGTAAAGATCAAGTCACCGGACGGCGACGGCTTACCGGACGGTTTCCGGTCTAACCAGGCCCGGACCAGGGCCAGGTCCTCGGCGCTCAGCCAGACGATGCGCTCCTTCCGGCCTTTGCCGCGCACCTTGAGCTTGCCGGTGCCAAAATCCAGGTACTTAATCTTTAACTCCCGGGCCTCCCGGGCGCGCAAGCCGGCGTTGAGCAAAAGGCGGACGAGGGCCAGGTTGCGCAAGGCACTAAGGGAGTCGGATCGCTCCAACTCCCCTAGTATCCGGGCCTGTTCCTCCGGGTCCAAAACTTCCGGGATTCTCCGGGGGGGCCGGCGGGTTTTCATTCGGCCTCCATGTCGTACCAAGTCATGTAAGGGCACGCGGTGCATCTGCCTTTATAGGCGCCGCTGCCGGGGGCATGACCGGACGGAATATGGTCCTTGAGGGGGGCGCCGCACTCATAACAGCGGGCGTCCTGGTGTTTCTTAAAGAGGGGCCAGGATTTCATTTTTTATCTCCTGGGGGGAGGGTCCCCCCTCCCCTTCTGTCAGTTGTTTTTTACTTTGATGAATCCCACCATGACCAGGAAAACAAGCCAGAGAAACAGGAATATTCTCATACCTGGCGGGCCTCCCAACCTTTGGGCCTCAAGGGGGCGGGGGGAGGTCCCGGGTTGACGGTTCCTTTGACGGCATGGCTGCCGTCCGTCGTGGGCCAGTCACAACAACCTGACCATTCGCGGCCTTCGGCAAAATAGGCGCGGCAATACTTCCCGCACCGCGAACACCGGGGAATGTCCGTGTAATTGATAGGCATTTAAGATTCAACCTCCTCCGTGGCGTATTTCAGGGCGCGCACAATTTGAATGGGGGTGGGCGTTCTTTGCCATTCCCTAATCATGTTCCCTTCAAAGTCATAGCGGCGTCCGGTGCGGGGGGCGTTCGGGTCGGTGGCAACCCACGCTTGCCACAAGGTCAGCATGGGGTTTAATTGGATGATGATAGAATGGGAGTCCTCCCAATTTTCCACGGTGGGGTTAAGGATAAGCCGGGTAATGCGCTCCTTAATTTCGGGGCTCAAAGGTCCGTGCATATTTCGGCACTTATCAAGATAAAATCTGTCAAAATCCATGCCTAAAACCTCCATCGGTTAGAGGGGCGCCTTACCTTTTTCATCCAGGTGCTTTCATTACCGCGGGCTCTTCCCAGGTCCAGGATGCCGTTTAAATTCTTCAAGACCAAACCTTCAAATTCCGGCTCTTGAATAAGCCAGTTGAAGGTTTCCCGGAAATTGCCGTTAAACTGCGGCGCCAGGTCCAGGGTCATGCCGTCCTTGAGGTCTGCATAATGCCAGAGGATTTCCAGGGATTCGCGGCGCTCGATAAAGGGGACGCCGACAAGGAGATTGCCGGACGCGATGAACACATCATAAAGGGCTATACGATGAGAGACGCCGGGCACCTTGCCATGTCTCAATTCACCGTCAAATAGCCAGTACCCTTTCAGGTGGAGGGCTGCCAGGGCGTCCAAAACTTCCGGGCTCGGGGTGTAAACTAGCTTTTCGCCGTGCCTCCCCCAAAATTGAAACTCACCGTCGGGCAGGTGGTGAAGCTGTAACCTCTTGCCGTCGTATTTAGGCTCCGCAATCCACCGCGGATCTTCTGACAGTTGTTTAAATAATGGCTGTTCAACGTGAATCAGCCGCGGGCGCTCCGGGTAGAAATATTTGAAGCCTGATATTTGCGGTTGTTTTCTCTCCCGGGCTGCGGGTATAGTTAAAGCTGTTTCCATTTTGGTTTCTCCGCGTGTTGGGGGACAGGTGAAGGTGGCGCCTTACCTGTCCCCGTTTTTTATGCCAGGGCCTTATCAAAAGCCGGTTCCCACTCCGCAAAATTCAGGGGGGTGTAAAGTTTCCGGGCCAGGGCCTTAGCCTCTGCCGGGTCCGTCGGCAAGTTGTCCGTCTGTTTCTTGCCGGCGCGGGATAGCCTTACCTGATGAGCCCATCTTTTCCCCTTAGCCTCCATTTCCTTCGGGGTGAAAATCCGGGTGTTGGTAAAGTCCACAAGGGGAATGTTGGGGACGCGGTTAACGGCGTCGTCTTTGGGCTCCTCGGGGTAATCCTCCAGGGGCGCCATTTCCTCTTCGGGTTGTGCGGCCTGTTCTCTCATGGTCAAATTCTCCTGTTAGCGAATTGAGGGTTTATACTGCCGTGCCCATGTTCTCAGGGCGTCCAGGTCCGCCGGGCTCACCACGCGGTAAATCTCGGCATCGAATCCCTCCCGGACGTTTAGCTTGGTTTCCGTCTCGAAAAAATCCCCGAATCTGTCACCGATAAGGGCCATAAGCTCCCCTTGAAGCTCCTCGTTTTCAAAGACTTCGGCCTTGAGTTTCACGGTGAATTTCTTGTTGATGAGCTCCGCGAACGCGTCTCCCAGGATCGCCGCGAGCTCTCCCTCGTCCTCGGGGTTGATGGTCCACTTGTTCGCGAAAATGACTTTGGCGGCGTGCCGGTTCCCGGCCAGGGCATAGCTGTTGTGATACCTGCCGTTAAAGCCGTCGTCGTCAATGGCCTTCCGGACGAACGCGGCCAGGATTTCGCCGGCGGCGTCCATACTGGCCTCGGCCTGTTTCATGTTCTGCTTGCTTTCCATGTAAGTGTCCACGGCCTCCTTGATTTCCGGGGTCGCGGCCAGATTGGGGACGCTGCTTTTCTTCGCGGCCGGCTTGGGTGCGGCCTTGGTCGCGGCCAGGGCGTCACCGAATGACGGCGCGGCCGGCTTCTCTTCCCGCTTTTCCGCGGCGTTGCTGATTGAAAAAAGGTTTCCTGACATGGGGTTAGTCCTCCAGGTTTATTTTTTCCCGGTAAAATACCGGACGTTGCAGCTTGCTTACCGGACGTTTTTACGTTGCAAAAAATCCTCCTTTCTCCGGGGGTCCGGGCCTCCGGGCCGGGGTCCAGGCGGGGGGCCTGGGCTCCGGGGTGTGGGTCTAAGCTCTTTGTG
>Ga0078972_1011517_pt2 | contig 10303 bp, 10 predicted proteins | sample YelNatPaOPGAMG01_FD_67568 | JGI IMG/M metagenome (GOLD analysis project Ga0078972, IMG submission 67568) | Hot spring thermophilic microbial communities from Obsidian Pool, Yellowstone National Park, USA - OP-RAMG-01 (SPADES assembly) (version 2) | ecosystem: Environmental > Aquatic > Thermal...
TTCCTTAACTCCGTAAGCTTCAAAAGCCAGGCTACCTTCCTCTATCACGCATGGATAGGCGCCGAGTCGCATGGTGCCTCCCAGATTCGACATTTCATCCCGTCTCACTCGCTGCTGGCTCTTGTAGTCAAACCATTCCTTCATGAGATAAATAACGGGATGGGGAGTGTGACTGTTGAATTCCTGACTGTGAGCATCATGGAGACCGGCTACATTTCGGGCAAATTCAACAACGGCGAGCTGCATGCCAAGACAGATGCCAAAAAAGGGGATGTTGTTTTCCCGAGCATACCTTATGGCTTTGATCTTTCCTTCCGTGCCGCGCTTTCCAAAACCACCAGGCACAAGAATCCCATGAACACCTTCAAGAAGAGCCTCTCCCCCTTCCTTTTCGACCTCCTCCGAATCTATGTAAACCAGCTCTACCTTTGCATTTTGAATCCACCCAGCGTGATAAAGCGCTTCGTTAAGGCTCTTGTAAGATTCCTTAAGATGAACATACTTACCAACAACGGCTATACGGACATTTCTGGAGGCATTACGAATTCTTGCCAAAAGCCTTTCCCAATCATCCAGCACAGGGGATCTGGTCCAGATATTCAAAAGCTGAACAATGCGTTCATCAAGCCCTTCTTTGTGGAGCAAAAGAGGGACTTCGTAGATGCAGTCCACATCTATAGCCGTGATGACTGACTCGGGTTCGACATTACAAAAATGAGCAATTTTTGCTTTGATTTCGGGAGAAAGTGGACGTTCTGTGCGGCAGAGAAGAATATCTGGCTGGATACCAATACTTCGAAGCTCCTTTACACTGTGCTGGGTCGGCTTGGTTTTGAGTTCCCCGGAGCTTTTAAGGTATGGCACAAGAGTCACATGGATATAAATAACGTTATCTCGACCAACATCGTTTCCAAACTGTCGTATGGCTTCCAGAAACGGAAGGCTTTCTATGTCTCCAACCGTTCCACCTATTTCAACAATCACAATGTCCTCGTCGTCAACTACGCTTCGAATCGCCGCTTTTATTTCATCGGTAATGTGAGGGATAACCTGAACCGTGCTTCCCAGATAGTCCCCTCGCCTCTCCTTGTTGATGACTGAAAAGTAAATGCTTCCCGAAGTGTAGTTGTTCTTTTTTGACATCACGGCGTGAGTAAACCGCTCGTAATGTCCGAGATCCAGGTCTGTTTCGGCACCATCGTCTGTCACGTAAACCTCACCGTGCTGGTAAGGGTTCATGGTTCCGGGGTCAACGTTGATGTAGGGATCAAGCTTCTGAAGAGTAACCCGTAGTCCTCGGCTTTCCATTAACGCTCCAATGGATGCCGCAGCCAGACCTTTCCCAAGAGATGAAAGGACTCCTCCCGTGATGAAAATATATTTCGGATGTCTCAAGATGCTTCCTCCACGTTGCAGTTATTCAAAGATCGTACCTCCAGTCCCTCCTACAGGCCGTAAAGGCTGTCACCCCGAGTCCCGCGAAACGCAGGACGAGTGGAGGAACTGCAGGGGGTTCCTCGGCACTCCGTGCCTCGGAATGACTAACGTTCCGTCTCATTTTATCCAACCATCCCTCTGAAGACTTTCGCCAGTTCTTCAGGTGGAGTGGAGATAATTTCGTTTTCCATAAGTTTTTGCAGATAATAGTCATCCGTCCGATAATGGGGAACAAAGTTTTGCCTGCAAACGAGCCTGATAAATGCGCCGTAGCATGGAGAATCATCTCCAAGGGGGCTACTAAAAAGCGAGAAGTTAAAGGTAGAGAATCCCAAAGAGTGGTAAAACTTAAGGGACAGCGACACGCCACGAGCAAGAGCCGTTATATCATCTTCTCCCCACCTGAGAATATTGCCTTTTTCCGGGAATACGCCAAGCACTTCGTTGGCTCCAATTGGAGAAAAAGCCATGAGCCAGTGACTTCCACCAAAATTCGCCACATATCGCTCCCCTTTGCTACGCTCCACATCAACCAGATCTTTCCAATAGGACCTACCGTTCTGATCATAGTATCGTCGGGAAGCTTCAAGAACCCTTTCATGGTGAGTTGATGGGACGGGGGATATTAGAATCTGAACATGAGGATGAAAAACACTGGATCCGGCAGGCGGTAGGTAATTAGCATTGATGGTGGCGTAGAGCATTTCGGAGTTCTTTTTGAAAACTCTTCCAAGGAAGTCAACAGACAAACCGAAAGCGTCTTTCAAAAGATCTTCCGGAAAATTGTCAAGGCTTCGGTAATGACTTTCACCAAGCATAATTACAGCGTGATAGGATGCTGTGGGAAAAAGATTCGGGAAAAGCACCGTTTGGCCCTTCACCAGTCTCCCACCCGGGATAAGATCATCGGGATATTTCGGAGTCATTCTTTCCCATTTGCCGTCACAAAGGAAACAGTTCGGCTTCGTCGCATCGGCTATAGACTGAACGTAAGCCGGATCAGGTGCAGGAAAGAGAATATCTTTCTTGCCCTGAATAGCCGGGCTGAAAATACTTACATGACCAAGCAAAGGGTCTTTTCTGAATTCAAGCACCTGCTCATCAAGCTCCCAATTCTTAAGAGGATTTACAAAAGGCGCCGTGCTCCTGAAAGTCCAGAATTCTATAGCCATTTCTTAACCTCCTTGTTGAGCACTTACCGGCTCTATATACTCTCGAATCTTGCCACTTTCTACTGCTTCGAAAAATTCGTCGGCCATTCGTTTTCCTGCATCTACCGCCTTCATCCAATAAAGTAAACGCTCGGCGTCTCTACCTTTAAAAGCATAAAAATCGTTCCGATCGGGTATCTTACCACCAGGCAGATTTTCGACCAAAGCTTTTGTGGGGCAAATGAGGAGAACTCGAGACATGTTGGAAATGTTTGGCATCCTGCGGCGATATTTATCAAACCATCCCGGGATGATTCTATCAGTGTAATGGGGATAAAGCACAAAACCATGCTCAGGCGGCACGTCAAACTTGTAGGGCAAATCGGGATGGTAATCAATAAGTCCGCCGTCACGATATACTCCCGGGGGAGCACCAGGAATGTCACAAATAGATTCCATAACCAGAGGAATAGATCCGGACGCAAGAAGCACTTTTCGAACATTATCGGGAGAAAGGGGGATAATTTCCGTTGGGAAGACATCTTTTGAAAAATCCACCGGAAGCGAGTCTCTGTTGTCGGAAAAAACCACCCTTTTAAGAAAATATTTCATGGCGCTACGCTTAATCAAGTTCGCAAGACCAATAACAGCCACGGCGCATGTCAGAGGAAAGGTGTTATCAGAGAGGCCTATCCTTTGATGCCTGACGGTGATAATAGAAAGTCTGCATCGAGGATTATCAAAAAGATCCTTTGCCCGTTCTTGCGGAAGTAGCCGATTAAGTATTCTTACAGCTTCCGCTGTTATTTCTCGAACCGACGGATTCAAAGAATATCGTTGGCTCATGTAAGCATCAAAAAATTCGTCGATCGCTTTAATCGGATCGCTCTGGCACAAAGCCGTCATCCGCCATGCACCGATGGAAGAACCGAGAAGATGCAAAGGTCCGGTATCTCCTCCAAGTTCATGACGGGCTATGAAAGAAGCCAGGTATCTATCAAAGTGGTAGAGGACAAGCCATTTTGGTCCACCGGCTGCACCCACGATAATTCTAACATTATTAAGCTTAACACCTTCATCTCGAACTACAGGAAAAATCGAAGCACCCGCAAGTACTCTCACATACCGTCCCATATCACGAACCTCCAAAACAGTCTGAATCAGAGCGCCTCAGCTAAACCGCCTGAGTTTTACGGCAGAGGTTTTTTATCACAGATTACCGCTTGTGTCACGTCAGGTTGGGGGTGTTCGAGAATATTAGACGAGTGATCTCCTGGAAGGGATGCCTCGCTGACGCTCGGCATGACAATTCTGGCGATTTTTCGAACACCCCCGCTTAGTTGCTTGACAAAGGAAAGGCATTTTTAATATGGTAAACGCAGCAAATGAGAGCAAGCCTTAGGGGGAGAACAAGATGATGGGGATTGACCGATTGTTAAAGGTGGTCTTTTTCTTTACCTTGTCTGTCGTAATGACAGTATTGGGAACTTCTTATTTTTCCTGGGGAGAGGACAAAAAATCAAACACTCCTTTGAGACATATTGCCATTCCATACGCCAATTTCAATACTGGATACGGAACGGGATTCGACGTTGAGATTGTAAAGCTCTTTGCTGAAAAAATCGGAAGACCTTATGAATACGTAGAAACATCGTGGGAAAAGGTGATTTCAGACCTTATCGGAAAAGAAATTTCTGTAACGGGTAATGATGTTACCCTGGGAAAAGATGCCCCTGTAAGGGGAGATATTATCTGCACCGGGTTTACGGTTCTTCCATGGCGAGAAAAGATTTTAGCTTTTTCAACCCCAACTTTCCCAACTCAGGTCTGGGTCGTAACGTCCAGCAAATCGCCCTTAGTCCCCATTAACCCATCTGGTAGTCTGGAGAAAGACATAGAAGCCACAAAGGAAGCAATAAAAGGCCGAACTGTTATGGGAATCAAAGGAATATGTGTGGATCCCGTGATTTATGGGATAGATAAAATTGCCAACGTAAAATATTTCGGCGGAAGTTTGAATGATCTCGCTGGAGTTGTTATAAAAGGTGAAGTTGAAACTATAATTCTCGACGCACCAGATACTTTTATCGCTCTTCAAAAATGGCCAGGACAGATCAAAATTATCGGTCCAGTATCTGAAAAACAGTCGATGGCATGCGCTTTTCGAAAGGAAGATAAAGAGCTTCTCCAGTCTTTTAACCAATTCCTTAAAGAAATCCAGGAAAACGGCCTTTACATGCAGCTTGTAGAAAAATATTACCCGGCTGCACCTGTTTATTTCCCTGAGTTTTTCCAAGGTCTGCAGAGAAAAGCAAAAGATGAAGTACAGAAGTAGAACACACGTTCTCTTTGCTATTTGTGCCTTCCTCATTGCCTATGTGGGATACATTCTCTTTGCCAATTTCAAAACGGAAATAGAACGGAAGCAGTTACTCTCAGAACTTTTCACCACCGAAGCAAGACATATAAAGAACCAAACCGATTTCATTATGGCTGTGTATAGAAAAATGATAGAAGATCTCAGCTCCGATAGGCGTATAGTTGCCTACTTCCTTAATAAACGTATGGGCATGAGCGAAGCTTACGGGCTCCACAGGCATTCAAAATCTGTCTGCTTATATCCTGGGTATTGGTGCTCTTTTATGCCTGGTCCTTATAATATCCAGTTGGCGACAGCTTATTGGCCAGCTTGAAGAACTGAATTTCAAGCTCAAACAAAAGGCCAAAGAAGCAGAAGAAGCCAGTCAGGCAAAAAGTCACTACATTTCTTATATTTCCCACGAGATCAGAACTCCCCTAACCTACATCCTCGGATATGCTCAGATGCTCGCCGAAGATCCGCTTATCCCTGAAGGCAAACGATACTTTCTTAGATCTATTGTCCAGGGTGGGGAACTGGTAACGAAAATAATAAACGACGTTCTGGACATCGCAAAAGTAGAAGCGGGGGCGATGGAACTAAAATTGGAACCATTCAGTGTTAAAACTTGCCTCCAGGAAGTTGAACACACGGTAAAACTTGGAGCCGTTCAAAAAGGTGTTCGGCTCGACTTTATAAACCATTCCTCTGAAGACGTGTGGGTCATTGGAGACAAACTAAAATGCCAGCAAATTATTATGAACTTTCTGAGTAACGCCATTAAGGTCACACCTCAGGGGGGTATTGTAAAACTGGAAATCAGAACAGAAGAGACAAAAAACGACAAAAAGATCAGCCTGCTCGTAGATATTCATGATTCTGGACCTGGTTTATCCCCCGATGAACAGAAGAATCTCTTTCTTCCCTTTTATCAAACCAGAAAAGGAAACCAAATTGGAGGAACGGGGTTAGGATTGTATTTTGCCTACAAGCTTGCCGAGCTTATGGGTGGCAAAGTGTCAGTTGAAAGCGAGATTGGTAAGGGAACGGTCATTCATTTCCAAATTGAAATGGACCGTGCTAATCGTCCCCAGGAGGAGCTTGCTGCAGAGGAGCAACTTTTATTTCCTGAACATCCTTCGATTCCCCCACTTAGAGTCATTGTTTGTGATGATGATCCCGGAACCAGAGAATTGTTTAAAACCTGGTTAAAGAACATCAATCTCAACGTAGAAGAAGCCGAAGATGGCAAAAATCTTTTCAAAAAACTCCTCGCTTTTAAGCCCCACGCTGTCATTCTCGATATGGTGTTACCTGACATTGACGGTGTTGCGGCCATCGAAAAGATTCGCAATAACGAGCAATGGAAAACTGTTAAAGTCATATCCGTTACCGGGAAAGCCTACGAAGACTACGAAGAAAGAGCTATCAAGGTGGGAGCAGATGCCTTTATGTTAAAACCCGTTGATCAAAAAGGGCTTCTCAATACTTTGTTAAGGCTTTGCAAAGTAGAAACAGGAGAAAAAAGCAGTTCTGTAGAAGGTAAAATTCCGGAAACTATTATCGAAGAGCTCAAACAGTTTATATTTAGAGCCGATATTCAGGGATTCACCAGAAAACTAAAATCCTATTCTTCTATCCTGGGAGGTGAGTTAACCGGGGCTCTCCTAAATTTGGCTAAAGATTACCACTACAGCGAAATTATCGATATACTGGATAAGGCCTTTAACAAAGATAGTAAAAGGATAGAAACCGATGGAAACGGCCAGAGCCAACACACTCCAGGGTAAGGAAGAAGAGGAACAACCTCGATCTTTCAAAGGTAATATCCTTATAGTGGATGACACGAAGGAAAACCTTGATATGCTTACAGCCCTTCTTTCGCTTTATGGCTACCTCGCCAGACCCGCCCCCAACGGAGAAATGGCTCTTAAAGCATGTGAAATGGATCCACCAGAACTGATCCTTCTCGACATCAATATGCCTGGAATGGACGGATACGAAGTGGCAAGACGCCTAAAGGAAAATCCTAAGCTAAGGGAAATCCCGATAATCTTTGTGAGCGGACTTCACGAAGAGAAAAATATTATTCAGGGATTCAAGGTCGGCAGTGTGGATTACATTGCCAAACCATTCCGCACAAATGAACTTATTGCCAGAGTAGAAACTCATCTTAAGCTATACAGAACACAGAAAGAACTTGAGCTTTACTCAAACCATCTGGAAAAGCTGGTTCAACAGCAGGTGTCAAAATTAACGGAGGCTTATAAAGCGACGATATTCGCCATGGCAAAACTTGCAGAATATAGAGACGATGATACGGGACAACACATTGAGCGTGTTCGGTTGTATGCCAAAACTCTTGCTCAGCAATTAGCCGAAACAGGTCCGTATAAGAACGACATAACCGATGTGTTCGTTGAAAGAATCTTTGAAGCAAGTCCGCTCCACGACATCGGTAAAATCGCCATCCCCGATGCCATCCTGCTAAAACCGGGGCGACTTACCGCAGAAGAAATGGAGATCATGAAGCTACATACGGTGATTGGAGCATCGGTGCTAAAAGATGTATATTCAAAATATCCTCATAATGAGTTTATTGCTATGAGCATAGATATTGCCATGAGTCATCACGAACGATGGAATGGAAAGGGGTATCCTCAGGGGCTTAAGGGCGATAACATTCCTTTATCAGCTCGTATTGTAGCCATAGCCGATGTTTATGACGCTCTGAGATCAAAGCGACCGTATAAAAATCCCATTTCTCACGAAGCTGCGGTAAAAATAATTTTGGAAGAAAAGGGAGAACATTTTGACCCGTATTTAGTGGATGCTTTTTTGGAAAAACACAAAATCATAGAGGAAATTTCCAGGACTGTCGTTTAGAAGAGCAGGTACATAGAGCTGTTCGATCTGCAATTAATCCATCAACCACCATGGGAGGATTAGATGGCATTTCCCGTCTATTTTGTCGGAGCTGGACCTGGAGATCCAGAGCTTATCACTGTCAAAGGCAAAAGGTTGATAGAAGAAGCTGATCGCGTAATCTATGCAGGTTCGCTTGTGCCAAAAGATCTTCTATCTTCTGCAAAACCCGGCGCCAGGTTGATTGATAGCGCTTCTCTTACTCTGGAAGAAACTCACGCACTTATAGTTGAAGGATACCGTAACGAAGAGCTTGTCGTTCGTCTTCATTCAGGAGATCCTTCACTTTACGGAGCAATTTACGAGCAAATGGCATTGCTGGACAGAGATGGCATCCCATACGAGGTTGTCCCTGGTGTGTCGGCGGTATTCGCTGCAGCGGCCAGATTGAAGCGAGAACTAACAGTTCCCGGCGGATCCCAGACTCTAATCCTAACAAGACTTGGCGGAAAAACACCCGTGCCGGAGGAAGAATCCCTCAGGTCGCTTGCCACCCACAGATCAACGCTTGCTATTTACCTGAGTGTTCAGGCCATCGATCGCGTTGTTGATGATCTTTCCGAAAGCTATCCCGTCCAAACTCCGGTAGTCGTCGCCTACCGAATTGGATGGCCTGATGAAACATTTATACACGGCACGCTCGAGGACATCGCTCAGAAAGTAAAAAATGCTGGAATCACCCGTCAGGCTTTGATACTCGTGGGAGAAGCCTTCGGAAAACTGGACGAGACCAGACGCTCACTTTTATACGACGGCAGTTTTTCTCATGGCTTCAGAAAAGCGCGAAAGTGAACAAATCGCCATCGTGGCTATAACCAAAGAAGCTGTAAAATTGGCACTGCATCTTGGCGAGATTCTGGAGAGTTCCACGCTGTACATTCCTGGTCACGGCCGGGATTTTCAACGAGAACATCTGCCAGGAGTCAAGACTTTCGAAAGCGTTGCTTCCGTATTGCACGAGATATGGAACCAATACAACGTAATCCTTTGCATCATGGCAACGGGGATTGTTGTCAGAAGCATTGCTCCTCTTATAAAGAAAAAAAACGTCGATCCTGCCGTTCTGGTTATGGATGAACAGGGCAAGTTCGTTATAAGCCTTCTGTCCGGACATTATGGAGGCGCCAATGCCTGGGCAAGGCGAATAGCAAAACTTGTAGGCGCAACGCCTGTCATCACAACTTCATCTGACGTAAAAGGCAGAGTAGCTCTTGACTTGCTTGCCCGGGAAAGAGGTCTTGTCATTGTAGAATATCCCGGACCACCACCAATAAACCTTGCTTCCACGATGAGAAAACTTCTGGATGATGAACCCCTGTGGATCTTCGATCCGGAAAGCTACGTTAAATCGCAACTTACAAAGGACTATCCCTTATTGATTCCTGTATCGGTGCTTTCGAGCAAAGAGTTTGAAAACATATCCCAATTTCCAGGAATATGGGTATCAGAAAAAATTCCCCCTGAAGGCTTGAAATGTCTTCGGCTACATCCTAAGAATCTTATCGTTGGCGTAGGTTGTAATCGAGGCACTTCGGGGGACGAAATAATTTCACTGATACAGGATGTTTTCCGCCGTGAAGGGCTGTTTATCGGATCAATTAAGGCCATAGTTTCTGCCGAAATAAAGCAGGATGAGGAAGGATTGAAGGAAGCATCCGAACGTCTCAATGTCCCGCTTTTTTTCGTTTCCATGAAAAGTCTTGATACAGTGTCTGTTTTGAATCCATCGGAAGTCGTTCAAAAACACATAGGAGTAAAGGGCGTATGCGAAGCAGCACCGATAGCTCTAAACCCATCGGCTCAATTGATAGTGCCGAAGACCAAATCAATAAACGCAACGGTTGCAATAGCTCGGGTTCCCTATCTGTCGTCAGCTTAGGTCCTGGGGCACCCGAATACATGATTCCCGAGGCTATGGAAGCTCTGAAAACTGCCGATATAATCGTCGGCTATAAAACCTATATTTCGCTCATTCGGTATCTCTTTCCATCCAAGACCTTTATCAGCAAGGGCATGCGTCAAGAGGTTGAACGATGTCGCATCGCCATTGAGAAAGCTCTGGAAGGAAAAGATGTTGCTCTTGTTTCTAGTGGTGATGCCGGAATTTACGGTATGGCCGGGCTTGTTCTGGAGCTTTGTAAAGAAAGTGGAATTTCGGTAGCTCGAGAGTCCGTAAACAAAGAAAGCTGTAATTCCATTGAGATTCGCATTATACCAGGGGTATCTGCGCTTAATGCGGCGGCATCTATTTTGGGAGCTCCCATAATGCACGATTTCGCTTCCATAAGCCTGAGTGATCATCTTACTCCATGGGAACTGATTGAACGGAGGATTCAACTGGCTTCTGAAGGTGATTTTATTGTTGTGCTTTATAATCCCAGAAGCGCCACAAGGCCCCACCTGCTTGAAAGAGCCATAAGCATACTTAAAG
>Ga0078972_1017453_pt1 | contig 10302 bp, 9 predicted proteins | sample YelNatPaOPGAMG01_FD_67568 | JGI IMG/M metagenome (GOLD analysis project Ga0078972, IMG submission 67568) | Hot spring thermophilic microbial communities from Obsidian Pool, Yellowstone National Park, USA - OP-RAMG-01 (SPADES assembly) (version 2) | ecosystem: Environmental > Aquatic > Thermal...
TTGTTCACGAAACTACTATGCTTATGGGATTACCTCCCCTAATTTTAGATGCAGTTCCTTTCGGTAAAAACAAACAAAAGAAAAGAATTGCAAAATCGGATAAATCCATATAGTAATGAGCCTGTTGCCTCAAAATCTTAAAGCCTCTCTGCTATGACCAAGAGCATTCAAATTTCGGATAGAAAGCTTTTGGATGCTCTTGCGCAAGTTTTCATCAGTTACGTCAAAAGTGCTCACTCTTTTACATCACCCCCCACTCCACGGTTTACCTTTACATCACCCCCACTCCACAGTTTACCCTATCCTCTTGAGGAGAAACCTCATTTCCCTTTCCCCGGGAATAGGAGGAAAGCTTTGGCCCGTCTAAGCAAGAGTCAATGTTGGTTAATCTAGAGGTTTGGAATACTTAAAAGTTAATATCAAGGAACACCTGATGCAGTGCACAATTTGAAACTATCCAATCTGTCGCATGAGATTTTTTGTATTCTTATAAAGACTGAGATACATGCGGTAATATCGGTTATAGAGGCTATGAGCTGCTAACTCAGGGGAGATCACTTGTTTAATTTTTACCCATCGCGAGGCTTCTGTAGTACTAGAAAACAATCCTACACCAACGCCAGCCATAAAGGCATCTCCATAACTGGCACCAATTTGCTGCTCAGGAACGTATTGATGAATATTTGCAATATCGCTGACCAACTGTAGCCAAAATGCGTTTTTAGTCCCACCTCCGACAGCAAAAATTCGTTTAGCAACAATTCCTTCTTTTTTCATCGCGTCAAGATTATGTCGAATAGCAAAGCCAACTGATTCTAAAATTGCTCGATAAATATCCGCCCGCGTATGGCTAAGAGTTAAGCCGAACAAAACCCCCTTAGCCATTGGGTCATGAATGGGAGTACGTTCTCCAGCAAAATAGGGCAAGACTATTAACCCTCGAGAACCCGGAGCTGATGATTCAGCAAGTTTAGCTAATAAAGCGTAGGCGTTTCCTCTTCCTAATCGCTCAGCTTCCATTTCCTGAATACCAAACTGATCACGGAACCATGTCGTCAAACTGCCAGCCGTTGCAGTGCCACCTGCAACAACGAAGGTGTTTTTTTCCAGGAAAGGAGCACTCCAAAATTTGTCGGAAGGACACAGGGTTTTCGTCCTAAGAATAAAAAAAGTACTGCTTCCATACATCAGCATCATATCGCCGGCTTCTTCTAACCCAGCGCTGACGGATTCAGCCGCAGCATCGGCAGTTCCAGTAATCACTGGCGTGCCTGCTAACAATCCTGTCACCCGAGATGCCTCTGAGGTTATCCTTCCTGCTATCTCACAACTCCAGGTTGGGCGCGGTAGCTTATTTGATGGGCAAACATGATGCGCTATTTCATTTGACCAATTTAGTTTATTGAGGTCAAAAAGAGGTGCAAAAGCTGTAGCATCATAGAAATCAATAGTAGCCTCTCCTGTGAGCTTTAAATTGAGATAGCCACTTCCATTTACTATTAAGTGGGTCTTCCGCCATACTTCTGGTTCATTCCGCCTAATCCATAAAACTTTAGGTGCAGCAGATTGGGAAGTGAGTTTTACCCCAAATAATTTTTCAAGTTCCGCAATCTCTCGAGTTGCCCTAGTATCAATTCCATAAAGAATGGCGGGCCTCAGCGCCTGTCCTTCTGAATCCACAGGCACCACTGCCGGTGAAATAGTGCTAATACCCATGCTAATGACTTGTCGCGGGTCTACTTTACTGTTCTCCAAGAGCGCATGACAAATTTCCAAGAAATCATGCCACCATACCTTTTCTGGGTCGTGCTCATAATAACCTGGCTTAGGCATATCCACAACATGGTCCACGGTCTTACTGGCCACGACTTCGCCTGTTTCTTTAACAAGAACTCCTTTGGAAGAATATGTTCCAACATCAACTCCCATAAGGTAGCGCATAGTAGATCTTACCCCCCTTCTTTAAAAGACAACGGCTCAGATCAAAATAGCACCGTCTCTTATAACTGGCTGATCGTCTATAAATACTGCTCCTTCTTTTCGAAGATCTTTAATAATGTCCCAATGGATTGCTGATTGGTTAGTACCGCCGCACTCTGGATATGCTCTGCCCAGGGCAATATGCACTGTACCTCTCATTTTCTCGTCTAACAAAATGTCTTTGCAGAAAATATTAATGTGAGGATTGGTACCGATTCCAAATTCTCCAATTCGACTAGCCCCAGGATCTGTGTCCAGAATTGCACGTAAGAAATCTTGATTGGTTGTGGACTTAGCTTCAACCAATGTACCCCTTTCCCATCTTAAATATATATCTTGAACAAGGCGGCCGCTCAAAACACCAGGAAATTCAAAAGTGATATAGCCGTCCACTGTACTTTCCACCGGTGCGGTTGCAATTTCGCCATCGGGCATATTATTGTGTCCCATCGCTATAACCCAATTTCTTCCTTCAATTGAAAAAGTTAAATCGGTATTATAACCTAGGATATGCACCCAATGTCTGTTTTTCAGCTGGTTAATAGAAGTTTTCCATTGCTGATTTTCTTTTTCCCAATCCAGTAAGCAGGCTTTGAAAAACATTTCCATCAGAGTTTCTTCATCTACTTCAGCCTGTTGGGCTAGGGAGGCATTGGGAACTCTCACTAAACACCAGCGCGTCTTCTCCCACCTCAGTGCTGATATTTTCCCCATTGCAGCTTGGTTAGCCGATAGCCGCTCAGCAGGTATATCCCAAAACTCACTTGGATTATGGGCTCCTCTCAGGCCAAAATAAACATCCGCCCAATCCATCCCAAAAGCTTCAATTTCAGGTATCCAGGCTATCTGTTCTTTATTGCCATACTTTAGTAATAGATGCCTCAACTCTTCAGAAAGAAATTGAACCTGTGGATAGCCTCCCGCTTTAATTGTAGCTTCATATACAGCTCTGGCGAGTGGAAAGGTTTCAAGCTCTACCATGGCAATCATTACGCGCTCTCCAGGCTTAACTGAGGCAGAATAGTGAACTAACAGCTCTCCTAATTGATTCCAGCGCCCGTCCATGTTAACCTCATATTATAAATTTCGCAATGAAGCACGGAATTTACGAACTTTCTCCATAAATTCCATGACTCTTGCTGGATCAACTTCGTTCCAAATGTATCCCTCGCGCTTGAAAGCTGTGCCGACAACAGCGCCATCAGCAACTGCGAGTTGCTCTTCAACGTTTGAAAACCGCACACCGGTATTAGCAAAAACAGGTACCTCAGGCACGGCCTCTTTAACCTGTTTCAGAACTTGAACGTTAATCTCTTCTCCCGCCGTCAGGCCTGAGACACATAAAGCATCGGGGCGGGCGTTGAACACTGTAGAACGTGCGATATCAACCACATTGCGGTTTCCAAGATAAGCAGCAGATTCGGGGACAATATTAAAAAAAAGTTTAATCTGCCCGCCATTCAAGCGATACTGGTGACGAACCACTTCGCCACAATTTGTATCCCACAAACCAAAATCGCTGGCATATACTCCGGTAAATACTTCCCGGACAAAAGCTGCTCCTGTTGCTATGGCAAGATCTATTGTAGCTACTGGGTCCCAAAGTACATTTACGCCGAAAGGTACCCGAATTTCTGAACTAAGTTCCCCAATGATCCTTGCCATACTGATCGTAGTTATTGGTTCTACTCGAGTCTGGTAAGGCACGCTGGCTTCATTGGAAAACATAATTGCATCGACCCCACAATCTTGAAGCGCACGTAAGTCATGGCGGGCCCGATTAATTATCCATTTCAGACCTTTGTCAGCTTTGTAACTTGGATCACCTGGTAATGCTTCTAAGTGGCACATGGCAATAATAGGTTTTTCAACCCTGAATAAATCTTTGAGCCATTGCATGCTAAAAAATCCCCTCCTCTCATTTTGTTTTAAAAAGCGTAGCGACCCAAGGAAATTTAATCCTCATCTCCAGCCACAACAACTTTAACTTTAGCCTCAATTAAGCGTCTGGCTAAATGCTCAGGGGGAGGCGCATCAGTAACAAGTTTATGAATTTGGTTAAACGAAGCCACATGTACGAAAGCAACTTTGTCGAACTTGCTTGAATCAGCAACGAGGATGACTTCCTTAGCGCTTTTGATCATCGCTCTTTTAACCAAAGCGTCATCCCAGTTGTATTCCGTTAACCCAACCTCTGAATCGATACAACCTATGCCCAGGAACAAACGATCAACAAATAATTCTTGGAAAGCCAAACGGGTCAGATCTCCAACCAAAGAAGCCTCGCCAGGTCGAACAATTCCACCAGGGAGGATCAGACGGATACCAGGTTGATTAAACAAAAGATTGGCAATACGCAGACTTGGCGTGATAATAGTCAAATTTCGTCTCTCTATCAGGTTTTTCGCAACCTCCAATGTAGTTGTTCCCACGTCGAGGGCAATGCTATCGCCTTCAACTACCATTTTCGCAGCACAGGCACCAATTTTCTGTTTTGCCTCGGAAGCCTCAGTTGACCTGAGCAAGAATGGAGGTTCATAGCTACGGCCATGAGCGCTGACTGCCCCGCCATGAACCCTCCGAATCAAACCTTCTTTTTCGAGCTCGATCAGGTCTCGGCGGATGGTCATTTTGGAAACATTCAAGTTTTTAGCCAGTTCAACCACGCTCACAGAGCCGCAACTTTCAATTTCTTGTAAAATATAAGAATGCCTTGACTCCCTAAGTGACATTCATTAGGCTCTCTTCTATTTTTACTAAGATTATGTTCATTAAAATTATGTTCACTAATTTACCGACCCTTGGGCTTAAGTTTTTGAACATTGCTGTAATAGTTAATTACCATAACTAATAAAAGCAGCAATCCCCATATAAAATCGCGGAAGAAATTGCTTCCAGTAACCTTTAAAAGCACCATGTTGAATCCTGTGGCTAAGAATTGAAGAATTATTAAGCCTAAAACAACCCCCGAGAGCTTGCCAAAACCACCTGTTACCGCAACTCCACCGAGGACTGTGATCAAAATGGTCATCAGGATGTAGGAAGTCCCGTAGTCAGCATATGCCGCATTGGTCCGCGTGAGGATGATAATCCCGGAAATTGCGGAAAGTAACCCAATGATAGTGTGGGTCCATAGGATAATACTTTTATTGTTAATTCCTGAAAACTGCGCTGCAGTTGGATTCGTCCCTAACATGTACATTTTGAAACCGAAGGCAGTTCGATTTAGCAAAATTGAAATGGCTAAAAAGACAAATATAAAAATCAAAAAGGGTATAGGAATTCCTAAGAGTTTGCCGATACCAATAAAAAGTACTTGCTCTGGGAATTTTGATACTGGAGTACCTCCTGTAATACCAACAGTGATTCCTGTGTAAAGTGTTAACGTACTGAGAGTGGCTAAGATTGCTGGGACGCCCACGCGACCAATTAATAGCCCGTTAATCATGCCGCAAATCAAACCGGTAGCCAGTGCAACCAAGACTGCCAAAAAAAATGTCAGCCACACCTGGGTATCGCTAGCTCCTGGAGGAAGCAGGTTTTTTAGAATAAGGCCAGCTAGTACTGCAGAAAGATTGGCTGTACCTGTAATCGAAAGATCAACCCCGCCAATCAAAAAAGAAAGAGCCATTCCAATGCTTAGAATTCCCAATTCAGAAATTTGAAATGCCATTGAAGTCAAATTATTAATTGTGGGGAAGGTATGTGGTTCCAACATGCTCATCAAGACAAAGATAAAAATGGCGATGAACACTAACAGAACTTGGTATCCGTCCCAGCCCAACTTTTTAATTAAGGCTTTAGGCTGAGTTTGCTCGAAAATTTTTTTATAAAGGGCCTTCATTCGTTAATCTCCTGCTTGCCTTTAATCAGTCACTTCGGAAACCATTTGTTGACGGAGGTGCCGAGCGCGAATGGCAGGTATCGATGTTCCTATAACCAAGGCAACTCCCACAAATAACTTTTGCCAGTAGGCTGGAATTCCCAGCATAACTAGGCTGGTTTTCATAATGGTCACAAACAAAACGCCAAGAAGCGAGCCTATGACCGAACCGCGTCCTCCTGTTATTGCAGCCCCACCTAAAACAACCGCTGCAATCACGTCAAGCTCGGTACCCATTAGAGCTGCTGGCTGGGCATTGCGCACAAAAGTTGCCAGCGTGACCCCTGCAATGGCCGATAAAACACCCACAGTGCCATAAATAACATATTCAATTTGACGTAAGTTGAAGCCACTACGTTCAGCAACCTCCCGGTTGCCCCCCATGGCAAAAATCCCTCGACCGATCATGGTATATTTCAAAAACCACCATACCAAAAGCGCAACTGCGATCATGATAAGAACTGCAGGATGTAGACCAACTGATCCACCCAGAGGGTTTTGCACAGTAACAAGAGCCATCTTAGAAAAAGGAATCATTTGACCTGGCAGGTTAAATATAGCAAGACTGCCCAAAAAAAACAAACTGAATCCGTAATACATACTGGATGTGCCAAGGGTAACTATTAAAGTGGGGATTTTAAGCCAGGAGATAAAAAAGGCGTTGATGAGTCCCAAAAATAGGCCTATTGACGCAGCAATTGCGTAAACCAACAAAACAGAGCCTTGATAATGGGCGTTGATCAATAGCCTGACTGTTGCATAGGTGGAGAGCGCCGCAATAGCTGGGAAAGAGACATCAATTCCTCCGGAGATAATCACAATCAAAACACCCATTGCCAAAATGCCATAAATCGTGGCATTGCGCAGGATATCAAACATATTTGCTATCGAGAAAAAGGCGGGATTAACAACTCCCGTCAGGACAGAGAGAACAATTACTGCAATGCCAATAATAAACTCTTGGGTTCGTAAAATCCGCTTCATTGTTTTAATTGCCCCTTAGATCCAGACTTTCAAAAATTGGACTCATGCTGTGGTTAACATTGTGTTCAATTGACCTTCGGTGAGATCTTGGCGTAGGAATTCCCCTACAATCCTACCCCTTTTCATCAGCAGGATGCGATGGCAGACTTGCAAAAGTTCTGGGACATCATCAGAGATCACGATAAGGGCCATTCCCTGGCGAGCAAGATCACGAATAATCTTATGAATTTCTACCTTAGACCCTACATCGATCCCTACCGTGGGACCATTAAGGATTAAGACTTTAGGCCGACTCGCTAACCACTTGGCTAGAACGATACGTTGCTGGTTTCCCCCTGATAAAGAGTTCGCAGGTAAATCTGGTGAAGGAGTATGAACACTAAGACGCTCTAACCATTCTCGAACAGTATTCTGAACTACTCTCTGATTAATCAACCGCAGAGTATTGAGCATCTTATCAATTACGCGGACTACAATGTTCTTTCCAATTGCCTGTTTAAGAAATAGCCCCTCATTCAAGCGATCATCAGGAACATAACCAATTCCGTATTTAATGGCATCTTGAACGCTGTTTAACTTTACGGGTTTTCCCTCGATGTAGATATTGCCTGACTCAGCCGGCAATATACCGAAAAGCGACAAAGCTAAAGCAGTTCTTCCAGAGCCAAGCAATCCAGTAATTCCCAGGATTTCCCCGGCCCTTAATGTAAAAGATACTTCATAGAAACTGTGCCTGCGATAAAGATTTTTGACCTCCAAAATTACTGGAGCCTCCTGGAAAATTTCCTGGGTGGTAGCTGACTCATAAACCAAGTCACGGCCTATCATATATTTAACTATTGTTGCGCGATCAATTGCGCCTGCCTCGCCATCAAAGACTTTCATGCCGTTACGAAGGATAACAATACGATCGGCGATTTCTAAAACCTCGTCGAGTTTATGACTTACAAAGAGGATTGAAATGCCCTTTTTCTTTAAATTATTAATCACTTCAAACAAGGCTCGGGCTTCTTTCTGGGTCAAGGCGGTAGTTGGTTCATCCATGATAATCAGGCGAGCATTCTGTAAGAGCGCTCGCGCAATTGCTACCAGCTGACGATTGGCCACCGATAGATCGCTTACCTGACGCTCCAGGTTTATCTGAACATTAATCTTGTCCAGCGCTTCACGAGCGATCTTGAAAACTTCTTTCCAGTTTATGAATCGACGATTGGCAGAAATCTCCTCATCAAGCGCAAGATTCTCGGCGACTGTGAGGTTAGGAAAAAGAGAAAAATCTTGATAAATGACCTCAATTCCTTCTCGAATCGCCTCAATCGGATACAACCGCTTATAAGTCCGCCTATCAATTTGAATTTCACCGGAATCTGGAGCATGCACTCCAGAAAGCACTTTTATTAAGGTAGATTTACCAGATCCGTTCTCGCCGATCAGACAGCAAACCTCCCCCTGCCGAAGAGTCAGGCTTACTTCCTGAAGCGCTTTGACACCGGCAAAGCTCTTGCTGATATTATTTAACCTAATGAACTCCACACCTTTAGAGCTACTCATAGAAAAATTCTCAATTTCTTATCAGCTCGGGGATGGCCGGTTGTTTTTGAAATCGGCCACCCCCGAGCCTCTTGATCTTAATTTGGCCCCTTAGAAATTGTATTGATCCATATTACTCGTATCGCAATCCACCCAGGCGGAGCCGTAGAGTACTTTGCCAACCAGCTTAATCTTCTCGTAACCGGGGATGCCGAGGTCCATTCCATCAACGATTTTCTTACCCTGCAAGATCATCAAAGCGACCTTGTTCATGGCATAACCTGCTAACTTCGGGTCCCAAAAGCAAATAAGGCTAATGGCCCCCGCCTTAAGTAAATCCCCTGCATAAGAAGGGATACTGGTGCCTACAACAGCAATCTTACCCGCCAGGCCAGCCTCTTGTATGGCCTGACCGGCACCTACTACATCATAGGCATCTGAACCCTGGACGCCTTTGATGTCAGGGTAGGTCTTTAAGAGGTCTTTCATGATCTCATATGCCTTCTGCATATTGCTTTCTGAAACATTCTTTGTTCCCACCATCTGCATCTTCGGATATTTTTCCTTCTGCCAGGCTACAGCGGCATCTACCCATTCATTGTGGGTAGTGGAACTCAGCGAGCCAACGAAGACTACATATTTCCCTTCATAGTTCATCCTCTTGGCCAGCTCGTCCATCAAGTGGCGACCATATGCGGCATTATCGAAAGCCTCAATATCGTATGTAACATTCTGCGCATTGGCAGCCTCATGGCTGATTACTACGATCCCCTGATCCATTGCTTTCTTTAATGCGGGCTCTAATGTCTCAGTCTGATATGGAACTACCAGCAAGGCATTAGGACTTTGGGAAATAGCGTCTTCGACTGCCTGTAATTGAAGAGCTGCATCAAATTTGGATGGACTAATCTGAACTGCATTGACTCCAGTGTCTTTGGCGAACTGCTTGACGCCAACCTCCATGCGATCAAACCAGTTGCATGCCCCTTTTACAACGGTAATAAACTTTAGTTCACTGGGCTTAACCTGCTCGGTCGCTTGAGCTGGCGAAGTCTGTGTCGGAGTTGGGGTAGTCTGTGTCGGAGTTGGTGCCGCCGGAGCGCAGGCAACCAATAACAAAATTAACGTTAACAACATCGTCCCTATTAAATAAAACTTCTTTCTCATTTCCTCCCTCCTCAATTTTCAAAAATTCTGCTCTTCAAAAAGCATATTGGCTTGGTAAACCTATCAAAAACGCGAAATGATCACCCCCTTCTAAAATTTTAAAGTTTATTAAACGCCTAAAGGAAATTTTGATCGGATTAAGGTCCAGATATAATCCAAAAGAAGTCGGGTCGCTTTTGTTTCTTTTTGTTAATTCAATCATTTTTTTGTTATTTATTTTATATTTCGAACAATTTCCTTTGTCAATATCATTCGATTAAATTTTTTTGCCCTTTAAACAGCACAAGCTATCCATACATATTGCCAGGTAGTTAAAAAATTCCAGTGTCATTTAATCTATACCGCAACCTGTGCTTTACATCGCTGTCCATTGGATCTTATCCTCACTTATCCTTGACGAGACTAAATTATTCAAGAATAAGAAGGCAAACTTCTCTTATAACTTCCATTACTCTTTTCACTGGTAATAATGAGAATCTTCTTTGAATGAAAATCTTCTTTGCCACTTGAGGGTAGAGCGGAGCAGGCGGGAGGGCTAAAAGGCGTTAATTTTCAGAAAACCTGTAAGATAAACCGTATATCCAATTCTGGAAATAGCCCTTTTTGGAATTGTAAATTACCGTTTTAGATAAAATAAAAGCATAACGGGGCTCTTTTGCGAGCCCCGTTATGGCAAAAATTTAGAAAACTCCCCTAAACTTCTTCCGAGTGAGCAACAGACAGGAGAGAATCTCCCTCATTAACGGCCAGGGAGGTCA
>Ga0078972_1017455_pt1 | contig 10300 bp, 9 predicted proteins | sample YelNatPaOPGAMG01_FD_67568 | JGI IMG/M metagenome (GOLD analysis project Ga0078972, IMG submission 67568) | Hot spring thermophilic microbial communities from Obsidian Pool, Yellowstone National Park, USA - OP-RAMG-01 (SPADES assembly) (version 2) | ecosystem: Environmental > Aquatic > Thermal...
CAATTTTTTGGAGCAGGTCGTAGATGTCTTCAGCCACCAAGTCCACGACTTTTTGAGCGGCTGCTTCTCGGGCAGTCAAGACAGCACTTTCGCGAACCATCTTCTCCGCCCATTTGGTGTTCCGCTCCCTTTCCTCGGCGATAGCCTTGATAGTGCCGACAACAGCATTAGTGACCTTCTCAAGCATGACCCGCTCTGATTCTGAAGGTCCGCGCTCTTCACCGCCCGGTGAGACGGGTGCGATGGGCATGATGATGGGATGGGCAGCACCGATGCGGGATGCTGGTGCCATGGCAGCGATGTGACCAGCCATGACGATGAAAGCGCCAGCGGAATCTGCGTTGCCACCCCTCGGAGCGACGAAAGTCACAATGGGAACGGGTGAGTTGAGAAACAGCCGAACAATCTCTTGCATGCTATCAACCATCCCGCCGGGCGTTGTTATCTGAACCACCAGACATTCAGCGTTATCGGCTTGAGCCTGTTCAATCGCCCGTTGCAGGAAATCTCTCAAACTTGGGTTGACGACCACATCTTTGAGAACGACATAACAAACATGCGGGCGAGAAGGTTGAGCGTTAAGTATCACGCTCAAAGCCATCAATGCCGAGAAAACGAACAACCTGCGCATGTTCATCGCCTTCCTCAAAAGCGCCTTCTTTTCGCCATAAAGAGAATAACCCTTCCAGCAACCGCTGTCAATTGTGGATGGTTGGCGACTGGCGATTGACGAATAGTGAACGGCGAGTAGCGAATAGCGAGTAGCGAGTGACGAATAGTTTTTTCTGGGATGACGCAAGCAAAAGCCGTTCATGCTACGGGTTTTAACCCGCAGTTGATGACGCAGAAGATGAGCGCCGACTTTAGTCGGCAAAATTTTCCGAAGCAATCATGCTTCGCCCTTCAACTCCGACCAAACCTTCTCCAGATACCTTTTCGCTGCGACTTTGTGCTCGTCCGGAAACAACTCAACATTGATTGTCCCGTCAAACCCGCCATCGCGAAGGGTTGATAAGACTGATTGCCAGTTTATGCTGCCAGTTCCGGGGAGAAGGTGAAGGTCAGAGCGAGTGTCGTTGTCGTGGACATGCAGCGCCACACAGCGATTTTGAGCCGCACTCCAGAAAGCATAGAATCCGTCCGAGACCTCAGCGTGCCCGACATCTATGCAGACTTTCAACGCTGGTGAAGGGAACTCTCTCAAAAGCCGTCCCAACTCTTCAGCGCTGTCCAACAGGAAGACAATCTCGCTGTCTTTCGGGACAGGGTTGATGTTCTCCAAAGCCAAAGGAACTCGCAATTGCTCGGCAAGGGGCAGCAACCTGTCAAGGGAGCGTTTCAGGTTGTCCATCGCTTTCGCCCTAACCCATTCCAGCGTCGGTATCCCAAGCCCATAGCCGGGATGAACAGTCACCCATTCCGCCCCCAACTCGCACGCCACTTGAAGTAGGCGCTCAACATACTTGACAGCAGCGGCACGAACTTCAGGGATAAAGTCAGCCAAGTTGAGTGGATAAGGAGCGTGGAAACTGCTTGTCAACCCTAACGCCTCAAGTTGCTGCCTCAACTTGCGGGTTCGCATTGAGTGAAATCTGCTCAACCATTGCTGTGGGGCGAACAGGTCAATCTCCATATGACTGAAGCCGTGCTCAACAGCGAAGTTTAGGTAATCCTCGGGTGGCTTGGGGAACGCCACGAAGCCCCATCTCACCGATGACACCTCCGGCTTTGTAAGTTTCTACCAACGAACTTTCAACTCCCGAGCAGCCTTAGCCTCATCCAACCTGCCGACGGGAGTTTTGTGTGGCGCAGTTCGAACTACTTCTGGGTTCTCGCGTGCCTCACGGGCAATTTGCTCCAGCGCCGCAGCAAAAGCGTCCAGAGTTTCCCTCCTTTCGGTTTCCGTTGGCTCAACCATCATCGCTTCTTCGACGGTGATTGGGAAATAGACCGTCGGGGCATAAAAGCCGTAGTCAAGCAACCGCTTCGCGATGTCCCAAGTCCGAACTCCTGTCTCACGCTTGAATTGCTTCAGGCTCAAAACAAATTCGTGCTTGCACAGACCGGGAAAGGCGACGGGGAAGATTTTTGCCAGTTTGTGCATCAAGTAATTGGCGTTCAAAACGGCGTCTTCGGTCACTTTCGTTAGTCCTTCCGCCCCGAGGCTGCGGATATAGGCGTATGCTCTAACAGCCACCAAGACATTGCCGTAGAAACTGTGGACGCGCCCGACAGACAAAGGTCTGTCTTCCGAAAGCACCAACTTGCCGTCCTTTTCCTCAATGACTGGCACGGGCAAGAAAGGTTCAAGGAAAGATTTGACGGCTACAGGACCTGAGCCCGGACCGCCACCGCCGTGCGGTGTGCTGAAGGTCTTGTGGAGATTGAAGTGCATGATGTCGCATCCCATATCGCCCGGCTTCGCTTTGCCCATGATGGCATTCAAGTTTGCGCCGTCGTAGTAAAGCAAGGCACCTGCCTCGTGGGTCAACTCCGCTACCTTCACAATGTCCCGCTCAAACTTGCCCAAAGTGTTGGGATTGGTGACCATGACGGCTGCGGGTAGAAGACCGTTTGGGTCAGGCTGGAGCGCTTTTTCCAGTGCCGAAAGGTCAATGCAACCGTCTGGACCACTTGGGACACTTTCAACGGTGAAACCACATCTCGCAGCACTTGCCGGGTTCGTGCCGTGAGCGGAATCGGGAACGATGATGCGCGTTCGCTTCTCTTCTTCACCGCGATAGCGATGCCAAGCGCGAACCAAAAGCAAGCCGATAAATTCGCCTTGCGCACCAGCAGCACCTTGAAGGGTGCAAGCGTCCATGCCACCAATTTCGCACAGCATTCGCTCCAGCGTTTTCAGCAACCTCAAAATTCCCTGAACCGTTTCCTCGTCTTGCAGCGGGTGAAGCATCTCAAAACCTGGCAACTTCGCCACTTCTTCGTTGACCTTTGGGTTGTGCTTCATCGTGCATGAACCGAGCGGGTAAAAGTGAGTGTCAACGCTGTAGTTGAGTTGAGACAAGCGAACGAAGTGACGGACAACTGTCGGTTGGTCAAGTTCGGGCAAGGGAGGAGGGTCAGAGCGAAGGTTTTCCGCCCCGAGCAATTCCGCCAACGGCTTGACGGGAACATCGGGTTCGGGCAACTTGACACCGATTAGCCCTGACTTGCTCAACTCTTTCAGCAACGGCTCAGGCACTTATGTTTTCCTCCCTTCGGTTCAGCCTTTCTTTTCCGCCAGCGCTTCAATTATGGTGCGCATGAAAGCGGGAAGGTCAGACGGGACACGGGATGTTATGATGTTCCCGTCCCTGACGACTTCTTTGTCAACCCAATTTGCGCCGGCGTTAATCAAGTCGGTTTTGATGGCGAAGAAACTCGTGACCGTCCGACCGCGAACCACATCGGCTTCAGCCAACATCCAACCGCCGTGACATATGGCAGCGACGATTTTACCTTTCTGCGCCGCTTCTCTGACCAACTTCACCATCGCCTCGTGCCTTCTCATCCTATCGGGAGCGTATCCGCCGGGAACGATGACAGCATCAATTTCGTCGGCGCTGATTTCCTCTGCAGACTTATCAGCTTTTGCCGGGTAGCCTTCTTTGCTCTTGTAGGTTTCGCCCGCTTTCGGACCGACGATGAAGACTTGGGCACCCTCTTCCCTCAACCTCAGGACAGGATACCAAAGTTCCAAGTTCCCGTAAAGGTCCTCAACGAGCACAGCGACGCGAACGCCCTCAAGTTTTCCCATCGTTGCTCACCTCTTTCCAAAACTTTCGCCGCCCAAATTTTGCCTTCCTGCTCCGCTCAATTTCCCGTCACTGCTCACCTTTCACCAACTTCCTCAGCACATAAGGCAGTATGCCGCCGTGACGGTAGTAGTCAACTTCAATGGGCGTGTCAAGGCGGGCGATGACGGTGAAGGTGACTTCGGTGCCGTCGGGTCGTTTCGCCCTGACGGTCAACTCTTTGCGCGGGTGCAGCCCTTCAGCGATGCCCTCAATGTCAAAGACTTCCCTACCTGTCAAGCCCAAAGTCTCTCGGTTTTCGCCGGGCTTGAATTGCAAGGGCAAAATGCCCATGCCGACCAAGTTGCTTCGGTGGATGCGTTCAAAGGTTTCGGCAATCACTGCTTTCACACCCAACAACGCCGGTCCTTTCGCCGCCCAATCGCGCGAACTACCGCTGCCATACTCCTTACCCGCGATGACCAACAGTGGGATACCCCGTTCCTTGTAGCGCATCGCTGCCTCGTAAATCGTCATCACTTCCCCGTCCCCCGCCCCTCGTCCCTCGTCCCCGAAGTAAACCGTCCAACCGCCTTCACGGTCTGGCGTCAGCAAGTTGCGCAATCGGACATTAGCGAAAGTGCCCCGCATCATGACTTCATGGTTGCCTCGTCTTGACCCGTAGGTGTTGAAGTCCTTGGGGTCAACTCCGTGCTCAATCAAGTAGCGCCCCGCAGGGCTATCAACGGGAATGCTACCTGCAGGTGAGATGTGGTCGGTTGTGATGCTGTCTCCCAAAACCACTAAGACCCTTGCTCCTTTGATGTCTTGCAACGGTGGCGGCTCAAGGGAGAAGTCCGCAAAGTATGGTGGCTCTTTGATGTAAGTTGAAGCGGGGTCAAATTTGAACAGGTCACCTTTGGGAACGGGCAACTTGCGCCACCTCTCGTCGCCCCTGAAAACTTTCCCGTAGCGCCTCTTGAACATTTGAGCCTTAAGGGCTTTGTGGATGGCTTGGCGAATTTCTTCCATGCTCGGCCAAATGTCCCGCAGATAGACCGGCTCTCCGTTCGGTGTATAGCCGATGGGTTCAGTCTCAAAGTCAATGTCAATGCGACCTGCCAGAGCGTAGGCGACGACCAACATCGGAGAAGCCAAGTAATTAGCCCGAACCAGCGGGTGGACCCGTGCCTCAAAATTGCGGTTGCCGCTGAGCACTGCTACAGTTACCAGCCCGTGTTCTTTGATGGCATTTGCGATTGGCTCTGGCAACGGACCGCTATTGCCAATGCAAGTCATGCAGCCGAAACCGACAAGGTGAAACCTAAGCGCTTCAAGGTATGGCATCAAGCCAGCGCTTTCAAGGTAATCAACGACGACAGGCGAGCCTGGTGCCAAACTCGTCTTCACCCATGGTTTAACTTGCAGCCCTTTCTTGACGGCGTTGCGGGCAAGTAAACCGGCGCCAATCATGACTGTCGGGTTGGAAGTGTTGGTGCAACTGGTGATGGAAGCAATCACCACGCTCCCGTGTTGCAAAGCAAACTGTTGGCTGTCAAGACTGAGCCAAACTTTGGGACCAGAAATTTCGGTGGCGGAACTGCTTTCTGTCCCTGAAGGTTGAAGCGCTTGTGCCTGACTTGCTTGCGGTGTTGGCGCTTGAGTGCCTTTCGGCAACATCGTTGGCAAAACTTCCCAAAACTGTCGCTTCACTTCCTTAAGGCGAACCATGTCGTGCGGTCGGCGGGGTCCAGCCATCGTCGGTTCAAGTTGCGAAAGGTCAACTTCAAGGACATCGCTGTAAGTCGGCTCAACACTCTCGTCGTAGAACAAGCCTTGTTCCTTGCAATATCGTTCCACCAAGTCAATGAGTTCGCTGGGGCGACCGGTCAAACGCAAATAAGCGAGAGTTTCTTCGTCGACAGGGAAGAAGCCGCATGTCGCGCCATATTCGGGAGCCATGTTGGCAACAGTTGCCCTGTCAGGCAAACTCAGCAACTTCAAACTCGGTCCGAAGAATTCAACGAACTTGTCCACGACGCCTTTCTTACGAAGCAGATGGGTTACCGTCAGCACCAAATCCGTCGCCGTCACGCCTTCAGGGAACTCCCCAACCAACCGCACACCGACAACTTCGGGGATGCGCATGTAGTAAGGCTGACCAAGCATAACCGCTTCCGCCTCAATACCGCCAACGCCCCAACCCAAAACGCCCAAACCGTTAATCATGGTTGTGTGCGAATCGGTGCCGACAAGGGTATCAGGGAACGCAACAACTTCGTCACCGTCCTGCACCGTCTGCACAACTTTGGCGAGATACTCAAGGTTGACTTGGTGGATGATTCCTGTCCCGGGCGGGACGACACGGAAGTTTTGAAATGCCTGCTGCGCCCAACGGAGTAGCGTGTATCGTTCCGCATTGCGCTCGTATTCCTTCTCCACATTGAGGGCAAAAGCGTCGGCTGTTCCGAAGTAATCCACTTGCACCGAATGGTCAATGACCAAGTCAACGGGCACAAGCGGATTGACTTTCTTCGGGTCGCCACCAAGTTTGGCTACTGCCGACCTCATTGCTGCCAAGTCCACAACGCACGGCACGCCCGTGAAATCCTGAAGCAGGACACGGGCAGGCATGAAAGCGATTTCACGGTCTTCAGGCTTCGGTTGCCAGTTCGCCAAAGCCTTGACATCATCTTCAGTGACAATGTAGCCATCGCAATGGCGCAACAAGTTCTCCAGCAAAACTCGGATGGAATAGGGCAAACGGGCAATGTCAGCGATGCCCAACTCTTGCAACCGCTGAAGTCGGTAAATCGTCACACTTCCGTCACGAAGTTGAAGCGTCGCTTTTGCACCGAAAATGTCTTGCCTAACTGCCATACTTTACCGCCTCCCCTCGCAAAGTTTCGTCCCGAACAAAAATGTAGCACAGGATGATAAACTTTTGGACAGCCTGAAAAAGGAGGTGCGAATGCGATGGCTGTCACTTACGAAGTCGTCACGCAAGTGGTTGAGGTTGAGGAGGTGCCCGAGAAAATGCCAGAAAGCCCTTGGCACAATCACAATGTTCGGCATTTGGAAGACTTGCTGAACGAAATAGTTTCGCCCTTACAAGGTGCGGTTGTTTTTCGGGACATCTACTTTCAGCACGGAGACCGCAAGTATGCCCCAGACTTGGCAATAGTCCTTCAGGGTTCGCCGCCGATTGAGAAGTTGGGAATGATTTACAAAGTGCCTGAAGATGGACCTGCGCCTGATGTCATCGTTGAAGTCGCTGTGAGCGCTAAAGCCCTCGGAGAAGCGTTGGGCGAGAAAGCAAGGTTTTACGCAGAACTTGGTGTCAAAGACTACTTGGTCGTTGAAGCCCCACTAAATGCACCCGTGCAACTTTGGTTCAGCAAACCCGCTTCGGGCGAGAGACCGAAGTCTGTCACTGAAGCGACTTTGGAAAGTTTGGGCGTAACAGTGAAGGTTGAAGGGCAACGGATAAGGATGTTTGACAAAGACGGCAACGAAATCCTTTCGCCACGCGAAAAAATCGCACTCCTCCAAAGGGCATTGGAAGAAGAACGAGCAAAACGAGAGGAGTTGGAGCGGAAGTTACGACAGCAAAGTTAATGTCTTTGACAAGGAGGTGCGAATGCGATGGCTGTCACTTATGAAGTTGTCACCCAAGTGGTTGAGGTTGAGGAGGTGCCCGAGAAAATGCCAGAAAGCCCTTGGCACAACAAAAATGTTGAAACCATCAAAGAGTTGCTTGACGAAGTTGCCTCCAAAATCCAAGGTGCGGTTGTCTTTCGGGACATCTACTTTCAGCACGGAGACCGCAAGTATGCACCAGACTTAGCGATAGTCCTTCAAGGTTCGCCGCCGATTGAGAAGTTGGGAATGATTTACAAAGTGCCTGAAGACGGACCTGCGCCTGATGTCATCGTTGAAGTCGCTGTGAGCGCTAAAGCCCTCGGAGAAGCGTTGGGTGAGAAAGCAAGGTTTTACGCAGAACTTGGTGTCAAAGACTACTTGGTCGTTGAAGCCCCACTAAATGCACCCGTGCAACTTTGGTTTAGCAAACCTGCTTCGGGCGAGAAACCGAAATGTGTTACTGAAGCGACTTTGGAAAGTTTGGGCGTAACTTTTCGCGCAGAAGAAACAACGGTCAAAGTGTTTGACAAGGAAGGCAAGGAAATCCTGCCGCCAAGACTTCAACTCTCCATGCTGCGTGAGGAATTGAGGCGAGCCCTTGAGCAACTGTCTCAAGAGCGGGCTAAACGAGAGGAACTTGAACGAAGGGTTGCCGAGTTGGAGCGGAAGTTGCAGTAGTGTGGCACGATTTTGATGTCGGTTCGCAAGGAGGGGAAATCCTAAAGGCGAGGTGAGCCGATATGAAGCGATGGGTGCTTTTGTTGATTCTCGTTTCGTTGTCGTTGCTCTTCTTCGTCTTGGGCGGATGCGGTGGCGGAAACAATGTCCCATCTGCTGGCGACCTTGACGAACATGTCATCGTTCACCCCGTCCCGTCGGGCGGGCGTGGCTGCAACATAAGCACGAGCGACCCAAATAATTACGCCTTGACAGGTTGGAAGTTGCCCCCTGGTGGCATCACCTATCGGGTTAATCCGAGCAGAGTGAAAGTTCCGTCAGGTTATTCGCTGACTGCCGACCAAATCATCCAAGCCATCAAAGATTCGTTTGCGGTTTGGAGTGAAGCCAACCCGGCTTTGGTTTTCAACTACGGTGGAACCACATCGGCTCAAGCGGGACGATTGGACGGCATAAACGCAATTTCGTGGCGAAGGTTGCAAGCAGGGGCACTCGCCGTCACCTATGTTTGGGTTTCCCGTGCAACAGGAAGGGTGGTTGAAGCCGACACCGCTTTCAACAACCTTTACGCTTGGTATGACTTCAGCATTCCCGACGGCTACACTGCAGACAACTACTGCCCTGACCGACCAGTCGCTTATGACATCCGCAATATTGCCACTCACGAATTCGGTCACTGGGTTGGGCTGGCAGACTTATACAGCGATGCCGACAAAGACGCAACGATGTATGGCTACGGCGATGTTCAGGAACTGAAGAAGCGGACCCTTGCGACAGGCGACATAAACGGGGCACAGTTGCTAACGCCTTAGCGTCAAAAATCGTTTCGTAACTTTTTGACCATTCGCACCCAGATGCCCCAGCCTTTGCCGATTTCTTCAAAGCCCAGTCGGCGATACCATTCCCTTGCTTTCCAGTTGCCTTCGCCGACCCAAAGGCTTGCGTATTCGCACCCTTGAGCCCTTGCGTAATCCAAGGCAGCCATCATCAGCGCTCGCCCGACACCTTTTCCTTGCCAATCTTTTCGGACGACGAGTTCATGGATTTCAGCGGTTCGGCGTTGATATCTTCTGTCCCACCAATCGGAATGGACGCTGACGAACCCAATCAATTCGCTGTTCGCTTCAGCCACCAAGAAGCCATTTGGGTCACCGTCGTAAAGCCATTCCAGATAATCCCGTATGTCCTCCTCCGTCCGCTCGGCGTATTCTTCAAGCCCCTCGTAGCCCGACTTGTAAACTTCAATCAAGTCCTCCAGTTCCTTCCGCTTTGCTGGTCGGATGACGAAAGCAGGTTGAGTTGGCGGTTCAGCGACCTTTTGGCTCATCGCACAATCACCCCATCGGATTTTAAGCGGCAAAGAAAGGCATTGACAAATATTGGCACATCCGATTGCTGCCTGTTGCGGGCAAAAACCCTGACTTGCCCTTTGTTCGGCGGGATGAGCCGTTGGCTCACCAAACTTCTTCAAAGAGAAGCAACCCGCCCAAGATTGAAGCAACTGCGTAAGCACACAAGGCTTTCACGGGCGCAGAGCCAATCTCAGGGCTTGCACCGAAGATTGAGGCAGTGACTTGCAAAGCAGCAGCGAGGGCTGGGAAGAAGAGCGGGAAAGCAGCGACCGCAAGCAACGCCACTCTGCTTTGAACTTTCGCCAACATCGCCCCCAAAATCGTCCCCAAAGCAGCCATCGCCACCAAAGTCACTGTAACGGTGAAAACGAAAACAGCCACATTTTTGACAACCAAGCCCATGAGTGTGATGAAAAGTGGGACGGCGATCAATGCGACCAAAACGAGCAGGGCAAAGTTGAAAGCCATCTTGCCGACGAAAACCGCCGAAGGCTGTGCGTTGAGACGAAGCAAGTTATCGGTGTGGGCATCAACTTCCTTAGTGAAAGTTCGCCCCAAAGCCGTTATCGCTGCGAAGAAGAGGATGACCCAAAGCAGACCTGCCGCCAAAGCAGGTTCACTGCGCAACGAACCAACACTCAAACTAACGAGCGTCAAAGCTATGATGGCGAAAGCCAAAGTCGTGACTACTGCGTGCCTTGTCCGCCACTCGCTTTGAAAGTCCTTCTGAGCAATTGCAAGAACTTGCCTTAACCAAGACGGTTGCCGAAAAATGCGGGTTCTGCTTTCCCGCACCCCGCACCCCGCACCTTGCACTTTCCGTTCATCGGTTTTCGCCCAGAATGACTTGTTGTTCGCCATAACCGACATCCCTCTCATCGTTTGTTGCGATGA
>Ga0078972_1017457_pt1 | contig 10297 bp, 10 predicted proteins | sample YelNatPaOPGAMG01_FD_67568 | JGI IMG/M metagenome (GOLD analysis project Ga0078972, IMG submission 67568) | Hot spring thermophilic microbial communities from Obsidian Pool, Yellowstone National Park, USA - OP-RAMG-01 (SPADES assembly) (version 2) | ecosystem: Environmental > Aquatic > Thermal...
TCAGTCCAAAGGAGTACAAGCGAAGATATTTAGAAAACAAGGAAAAATACAATCAGGCAGGGTAAGTTAGAATGGTCAAAACACTAAGCTCGGATTGGTACGAAAATTGGGGGAGCTTACATAACCACTCCAACGTTTACGTATTCTATAGAAAGAAGAATGGATTTGCCTGGTGCATAAAATTGCTATTTCTATCGCTTTATTCCACATAGTTTCAGTCTCTTTGTGGGCCGGCAATGTCGAAAGTGGAGAAAAAATTTTTTCTACCTTATGCTGGGGGTGTCACCACCCTACAGCAGAGGCTTTTGGTCCTTCGTTTAGAACAATTGCGCAAAAAAGAACCGAGAATCAAATTAAAAGTCAGATTTTAAGACCTGATTTAATATATCGTGCATTGGGATACAAGAGAAATTCAATGCCGTCTTTTGTTATGAGCGAAAATGATTTAAATAATATTGCGATCTATATTATGAGTTTTAAATAAAAGTATTTTTTGGCGGAGTTGTTAAGTTTATAACTTTTCTCCTCCTCCTTTGGGTTAGCTACTAAATGTTTAACAGCTCCGCCAAAGAGTACAATAAAAAAAGGGAGATATCATGCTTAGACTCTCAAATCTTATTCGCACGACTCTAAATGGTGAAGCTGAACGTTCTCTTGATGGTAAGATAGCGATTCTAAACCTTACGAATAGATGTAATTTGACCTGCCTACACTGCTATTCAAAGTCAGGTTTGGACGGTGAGGATTCACTTACAACTTCGGATATTATGAAATTGCTTCCTAGCTTGGTACGAAATAATATTAAGTTTATCATATTGTCAGGGGGTGAGCCCTTAACTAGAGCCGATATTTTTGATATTAGTTCGGAGTGTAAAAAACAAGGAATTGTTACTTATCTTTCAACAAATGGTTTATACATACATAGCACTAATGTGCAAAAAATATCAGAATCATTCAGCTATATCGGAGTTAGCGTCGACGGAAATCAATATACTCATGATTATTTTCGCGGTATTACCGGAGCTTTTGATAAAACTATAGGTTCGGTCAAATTATTACTGGAATATACAAAAAGAGTAGGAATTAGATTTACTCTCACGTCAGCCACTCTGAATGATTTGCCATTTATTTTTGAATTAGCTGAAAAACATAGTATTCCTAAGGTTTATATTTCCCACTTAGTATATTCCGGCAGAGGGTCTGACAATAGAACTTTAGACTTAAGTGCTAAAGAGAGGATGGGAGCTGTTTGTTTTATTTTGGACAAGGCTTTTGAATATTACGATAGAGACGTAAATATAGAGATAGTAACGGGAAATATGGAAGTTGACGCCGTGTTATTGTATAAAAGATTCAAAGAGGAATATCCAGGTTTTATAGGTAAATTAAAAAGTAAACTTATTGAATGGGGCGGTAACTCAGCCGGAGTAAAATTGGTCAATATTGATAGTTTCGGTAATGTAAAACCTGATCCATTTTTTCCAGTAAGTATAGGCAGTATTAAAGAGTCGTCATTTGATGAAATATGGCAGAGCGACGACAATCCGATACTTTATGCACTAAGACATCATCCTAGGGTTCTCGGTGGAAAGTGTGCCGAATGTGAATATCTATCCATATGCAACGGTGGTTCCAGGGCTAGAGCTCACGCCGTATACGGATATCTTTCCGCAAATGACCCGTCGTGCTATTTGAGCGAAATCAATAATAGGAGTCTATAGTGAAAAAGGCAGTTATATTTTTTTGTTGTTTATTTACATTGTATGCAAATGAAAAATTATTTATAGTCGAAAGAGAAAGTGAATCTTTGGCGGTTATTGAAAATGGAAGTCTTATTGATAGGGTGGAAAATATTCACAATATGAATCACGCAACGGTAAAGTTTTTTGATAATGATGGATATGTCATCAGCAGGGACGGTTGGATAGTTAAATTCAACCCCGTGAATGATAAGAAAATCGCTGAATATAAGACATCCCAAAGTTCTATAGGATTTGTCGTAGAAAAAAATTTTATTGCCGTGGCGAACTATGATAATAAAACCGTTGAGATTTTAGATAGAGATTTGAAACCTTTGCAAACAATCAGCACGGGTTCAAAAAATGTAGGAATCAAAACATATAAAAATAAATTGGTCTTTGCCTTGATGGATAAGGATGAGGTGTGGGTATGCGAAAATGAAAACAATAGCAACGATATGCCGAAATTTAATATTGTCAAGAAGTTTACAGGAGTAGGACAAGTTCCTTTTGATGCCATGAGTAAAGACAATCTTTATATTGTCGGTTTTTTTAACTCTTCTTGGCTCGGAATTATAGATTTGGACAATATGACATATAAGAAAGTAGCTTTTACGAAAGATGAAAATAAACCTGTATTGAAAGTTCCGCATTTTGGGTTTTGGAGTATTGGCGACGATAAAATATTTGTACCGTCGGTTGGAGAGTCGAATGTAATGGCTTTTGATAAAAATTTTACTTTTCTAAAAAAAATTAAAACTAGTGGACTACCAGTATTTACCTCGTTGAGCCCTGATAAAAAGTTATTAGCCGTTACTTTTAGCGGCAAAGAGTTTCCGATTGTTCAGATTATTGATACTACGGCAATGGAAGTTGTAAAGACATTAACTTTTAATGGAATTGTTTTGCATGTCAGATGGAGTTTGGATGGTGAGATGCTTTATGTTTCGGTTAATGGGGAAAATAAAGTGGACGCCCTAAAAAAGAGTGATTGGCAAGCAAAATTTTCTGTCGACGTAAAAAAGCCGTCCGGAATTTTCATATATGATATTTTGAACACCAAGGAGTAAAAAATGGCTGGAAAGGTGTATTTAACAGGAGCCGGACCAGGTGAACCGGATTTATTGACCGTAAAAGCTAGAAGAACAATACGTAACGCAGATGTTATATTGTATGACAGATTGATTAATGAAGATATTTTGATGCAAGCAAAACATGGAGTTAAACTAATTTACGTGGGAAAAGAAGATGGTAGGCATACTATTCCGCAGGATGAAATAAATCAACTTTTGTATGAGAATGCTTTAGTTTATAAGAGTGTCGTTAGGCTAAAAGGAGGTGATCCGCTTGTGTTTGGCAGAGGAGGGGAAGAAGCTCTTTTTTTATCGGAGAAGGGTATTGCATTTGAATTTATTCCAGGAATAACATCTGCTATAGCTGTGCCAGCATATGCCGGAATTCCTGTTACGCAAAGAGGTGTTAATACATCTTTTAGAGTTATGACAGGGCATCAAGCATCTTGCCCTAAATGTGGTAAAGACCACGGTTTTGATCCAGGAATCCTACGGGAGAACGAAACGTTGGTTATTTTGATGGGGCTTCACGGGATAGATAAAATAGTCGATTCGCTTATTAAAAACGGAGTAGCTATAGATACGCCTTGCGCAGTAATAGAAAATGGAACAATGCTTACTCAAAAATGTGTTGTTAGTACTATAAAAGACATTGTTGAAGCTTCAAAAACTATGAATTCACCGGCAATAATAGTTGTCGGTGAAACCGTGTCTTTGAGAGCCCAAATGGAGTGGTTTAATGTCGATTAATAGAATAAAAGAAGAGTATTTAGCGCTCTTACAAGACGGGTTTCCGCTTGTAAAAGAGCCATTTAAAGATATTGCAGAAAAACTTAAAATAGATGAAGATGAAGCTTTGGTCTTCTATAAAATTTTAAAAAATGAACGGATTATTCGTCAGACATCTGCTATTTTTGATACAAAGCGACTTGGATATCGTTCTGCTCTTGTCGCTTTTTCAATTCCGTCTGATAATGTTGAGGATGTTGTAAAATTTGTGAATCTTCATCCGGGTGTTAGTCATAATTATCTTAGAAGTCATGAATATAACCTTTGGTTTACATTGGCTGTGCCGCCAGATTCTTTAATGGGTATTGAGGCTACGATTTCTAGTATTGCCAAGAGATTTTCAGTTGGAAAGTATCTTATTTTACCGAATATAAAAATGTTTAAAATAGCTGTTAAGCTAGATAAGTGTAAGTCTGCCACAAAAAGAGAGAAAGTAGAAAAAAAGGAATATGTCGACATATCGATTACGCAGACTCATCGCAAGGTTATAATTGCTTTGCAAGAGGATATTAATCCAGTACGTTATCCTTTTGATGACATGATGCAAAAGGCAGATCTTGATACAAATGCTTTTTTCTCTACTGCGCAAGAGCTTCTTGAAGCAGGCTATATGAGACGGTATGCATCCATATTAAATCATAGGGAAGCAGGTTTTAGGTCAAATGCAATGGTTGTATGGAATATACCTGATGAGAAAGCTGATTTGTGTGGAAAAAAATCAGCCGAATTTACAGCTATATCACACTGTTATTTACGACCAAGAATTAATGATTGGCAATATAATCTATTTACGATGATTCATGCTCAAACACCTGATGAGTTAGACACCATAGTTTCTACATTGTCAGAAGAGTTGCAAAGTAAAAATTATTATTTACTAAACACACTGCAAGAGTATAAAAAATGCAGAATAAAATATTTAACAAATGATTTTTACGAATGGGAAAGAACTGCACTTAGTGATTTAGAATAATTTATTATTTCTTGACTAATGTCAAAGATTTAAAGCTCTATTTTTTATATAATTAGTATACCGAAGTGGATTGACGGAGAACCGATTCACTCTGGCTTATTATATATGGCTTTTGGTGGGATTGTTAGGTTTAATAATATAAATCATAAACCTCCTACTAAATTGAATTTCACTGCGATAACACGCTTAGCAATCCCACCAAAAGTCGTAGAATGATTTTGATTTTTTATAGTGGTGATTTAGCCGTCAAGGACGGCTAAATATTATTTTAATGTAGCTATGTATCCGGCTAGTTCGTCTATTTGAGCGCTTGTTAGTTTTGCAACCTGTCCTTTCATTATAGCTTTTTTAGTGCCGCCGTAGGTGTCTGTTTTGTAGCCTTGAAGAGCTTTTGCTATATCGTCTTTACCCATAGCGTTTATAATCTTGCTAGCGCCTAATGCAGATTTTTCGGCTTTTACACCATGGCAAGCGCTACAAGATTTATAGAGAGTTTCTCCACTTGCAAACATAGAGGAAGCGGCAAACAAAAAAGCTCCGCAGACTAATATTTTTTTCATCTTAACTCCTTAATTTCATATTGCAACGGCAGTTTATCTGATTTGAGAATACAAAAAAATGACCTATATCAAGTAATAAAATCTTGTCGTAAATTTGACCAAAATCAATTACGTGCTTTAACTCTTTGGCTAATATTTCGATACAAACTTCTGAAGTTTATTTTTTTAGGATATTGGGCTATTATTCAAATAACTTTAGGGGCTGTATTTTAAAGGTTAATACATGCAAAAAGTAATCAAGCGTAATGGGGTTATAGAGGAGTTTCATCAGTATAAAATAGAAGATGCAATCAAAAAGGCATTTGAAAGTGTACAAAAGCAATACAATATAACTGTTTTGCCTGCTGTTATAGCGTATTTTGGCAATAAGCCGACGGCTAGCGTGGAAGAAATACAAGATAGAATAGAAAAAGAACTGTTTAATATAGGTGAATTTGAGGTTTGCAGATCATTTATGCTCTATCGACATACTAGAAAACTTCAAAGAGAGCATATACTAGGATTAAACGACGATACTACATATATTGACTGCACTCAGACTATCGATGAGTATGTTAGCGGGCACGACTGGCGTATTAGCGCCAACTCTAATACTTCATATTCGCACGCAGGACTTATAAACAATACGGCAGGCAAGGTGATTGCAAACTACTGGTTGGACAAAGTGTACTCCGATGAGGAAGGTTTTGCTCATAGAAACGGCGATTTACATATACATGACCTAGATTGCCTCAGCGGATATTGTGCTGGATGGAGTCTTAGAACTCTACTTAATGAAGGCTTCAACGGTGTTCGCGGACGAGTAGAGAGTAGGGCGCCTAGGCATTTTAGGGAAGCTTTGGGGCAGATGGCAAACTTTCTCGGTATTTTACAAAGTGAGTGGGCCGGAGCGCAGGCTTTCAGCTCTTTTGATACATATTTGGCTCCGTATGTTTTCAAGGATAACTTATCGTTTGCCGAAGTCAAAAAAGCTATCAGAAGTTTTGTTTACAATCTAAACGTTCCTGCTCGCTGGGGACAGAGTCCTTTTACAAATATTACTATAGATTGGAGTGTTCCGTCAGATCTTGCAGAACAGGTCCCTACTTGCGAAAATAAACCTTTAATGGAATCGGCGGATGAAAAATGTTTACTTGAAATAGCCAGGCAAAGAGGTGTCAATAATTTGTCTGATATGAGATACAAGCATTTTGAAAAAGAGATGAGAATGATAAATAGGGCATATTATGAAATTATGACGGAAGGCGACAAAATGGGTCAGCCGTTTACATTCCCGATTCCAACCGTGAATATTACTGAAGATTTTGATTGGGATGGTGAAAATACGGATGTATTATTTGAAAATACGGCAAAAATCGGTTCTAGTTATTTTCAAAATTTTGTAGGAAGTCAATATATCATAAATGAAAAAGGTGAGAGAGTTGAAAATCCAAACGCATACAAACCTGGTGCGGTTCGTAGCATGTGTTGCAGACTGCAACTTGATCTAAGAGAGCTTTTAAAAAGAGGTAATGGACTTTTTGGAAGCGCAGAAATGACCGGAAGCATAGGTGTTGTAACTATTAATATGGCAAGACTTGGCTATCTTTATAAAAATGATATAGATGGGTTGATGTCAAACTTGACGGTACTTTTGGATATTGCCAAGTCAAGTCTCGAGAAAAAACGAATATTTATTCAAAATTTATACGATAGAGGACTTTTTCCTTATACAAAACGTTATTTACCGCACTTTAGGAATCATTTTTCTACTATCGGCGTAAATGGGCTTAATGAGATGATTAGAAACTTTACGGACGATAATCACGATATAACTGATATACACGGTATGAAAATGGCTACTGAGATATTGGAATTTATTCGTACCAAAATCAGGAGTTACCAAGAAGAAACCGGAAATTTATATAACCTAGAGGCTACTCCCGCCGAAGGTACGACATATAGATTTGCAAAAGAAGATAAAAAACGCTTTGACGATATTATTCAATCAGGTGATGGTGAAAATATCTATTATACCAACAGTTCGCAACTTCCTGTGGATTATACGGACGACCCTTTTGAGGCTCTAAGTTTACAAGATGATTTGCAGACGCTCTATACCGGCGGAACCGTTTTGCATCTATATATGAGAGAAAAACTTTCCGACACTTATGGTGCAAAAACATTAGTTAAGAAGGCGTTGCAAAACTTTCGTCTTCCATATATTACGATAACACCTCTATTTTCAGTATGTCCAAAACACGGCTACTTAAACGGTGAGTATGAGTTTTGTCCGCAATGCGACGAAGAGCTTTTGCAAGAGTTAATATAAAAATATATCAAAAGGAGACAAAATGACAAGAGAGCAATTATTAAAAACACTTCAAGATAAAAGAGTAAGACCGATGGTTTATACAAGAGTTATGGGGTACCATCGACCAGTAGAAAGCTTTAACAAGGGTAAACTAGGAGAACATCGCCAAAGGTTATATTTTGACACCGATTTACGACATAACTCCGTTCACTGCTCTTGATTTTGCAGGCAAACTTAGTGCGATTATATGGTTTGCCGGTTGCAATCTAAGATGCGCTTATTGTTACAATCCGCATATAGTATTCGGTAAAGGTACTATTTCTATTGCGCAAGTCGCCGCTTTTTTGCAAAAAAGACGAGGATTGCTTGAGGGAGTTGTAATGAGCGGAGGTGAACCTACTAGTTGCGATAGTCTTATTGAGATTTGTGCGTATTCAAAAAAAATAGGGTATATGGTAAAACTAGATACAAACGGTAGTAATCCTGATGTTTTGACAAAATTATTAGCTGATAAGCTACTTGATTTTGTCTCTTTGGATTTTAAATCAACAAAAGAAAAATGGCGATTAGTAGCAGGCGGTGGATCATTTGATACTTTTTTGGAGTCGTTAGATTTACTACTAGCGTCAAAGGTTCCATTTGAAGTTCGTACCACTGTTCACCCTGAGCTACTTTCCGATAATGATGTAAGATGGATGGGCGAGTTTTTGAAGAGAAAAGGTTATGATAAGAGATATTATTTACAGCCATATAAACATACCGATACGATTAAAAAGATAAAAGAGCCTGTGGGCGAGTGGCGTGATGGTTTTAATAAGATTGATGCCATATGGCGCTAAAAAAAAGGGGCTAAATGTCTTCATACCTACCTATTATGCTTGACATAAAAAATAAAAAAATCTTGATTGTCGGCGGCGGAGCGATAGCTTTTGAAAAATTAGGGCGAATATGTGATTTGGATTGTGATATTTTTGTTGTGGCGACTAGATTCTCGGATGATATTTTGGATTTGATGAGACGAAAGAATATTAATCATATAAAACAAGCGTATGAGTCGCAATATTTAGAAGGTGTTGACGTTGTTGTTGCGGCAGTTGATAATCACGAGTTGCAAGAAAAGATATTTTTAGATGCTAGTGCAAGAAAAATATTGTGCAATGCTGTTGATCTTGTTGATTTTTGCCATTTTATTTTTCCTTCCGTCATAAGACGCGGCGATTTGGTAGTTACCGTTTCTACCTCAGGGGTATCTCCTGCAACGGCAAAACATATAAAATCATTTTTTGAAAAAATTATCCCCAATAGTGTCAGTGAATTTTTAAAACAAATGAGACAAAAAAGAATTCAAATGCCAAAGGGTAAGGAGAGAATGAAGCTATTAGATGAGATGGCAAAAGATTTTGTAGAGAAAAATTTTTACAATATTTAAGAAATATTCGGCTGTCTAAAAAACAACCGAATATCCCTCTCCTTTAGAAGTTGTAATTCGCGATAACTCTATACTCAGCCCAGCTTATTGTTTGTCCGCTGTCTGTCTTTTGGAAGTTATGTGGGAAGTTGCCAAGTAGCTTGAGTTGTAAATTTTTCATACCTGCATTATTGTATATTATATAAAAACCCGGTTCTGTTGTTGTGCCTGTTGTGTATCCATTATAATCCAAACCTGTTGCAGCAGCGCTTTTAACATCGAATGAACAATAGTATGCGCTTGCGCTTATATCCTGCCCTATTATATCTTTTAGGTTGTATCCTGCTGAAAGTTTATAAGCGGTAGTGTCGTTAAAGAATTGATGTCTTGCGACCATACCTGCTGTAAACGCTGGCATACCACCCCATGGGGATATTATGTTTCCTCCATTAGAAATTCCACCTATGATTCCGCTATGGTCAGTTCCTGTGCTTGAATAGGCTGCCGCAGCATTGAAGTTACCAATTTTAGTAGCCAATTGTAGTCCATAGTATGGAGCTGAAGTAAAGTTGTTTCCACTGCTTGCACTTGCAAGATTGCTTTCTTTCAGATACTGTGCAGAAGCTGTCATTGTGGCATTTGGATTAAGTAGACATTTCCAGCTAAAATCAGCTTGAGCATATACCGCATTTAGTATTTCCTCTGCATTATAGTCCCAAATTTGAGCTGTTAGTCCATTGATTGATTTGTTAATCGCAGCAACAGCAGTAACGCCAGTATTCTTTGCACCGGCACCTAGTGCGCCTTGTCCCATTGATTGGAATGAACCGTCATTTAACTGGTCTCCCCAACCGTAGCCACTTGATAAGGCTAGAGCTTTAAAAGCAGAAGTGGATACTGCATAGTTGCTCGCAAACGTACCGTATGCAACATCTGTCACACGGGCCGCAATAAGCGTAGTATCTGGAATGTCGTTGTTTGTTGCTACTGCGGCAGTAAATAGAGTAGGAAGCTCTCTGGTGTCATCACTTCCAGCCATAGGAGTGTCTAGTTGTTGGCGACCTATTTTTACAGAAGTCTTGCCGTATTTGCCTTGTAAATATGCTTGACCTAGAAACGTATAGCCTTTGTCGCTTGAACTAAAGAGAGTGGCATCGTTTTGCTGGGCCAATGGAGATGCTGAGTCTAGTTTGTTTGTAGTATAAAACGCAACTCCTCCAGAGATGCCATATAACGAAGCAGTCTCGTAAGCCAACTTGCCCCCAAGAGCTAGACCGTCTCTTGTATAATTTGTAAGACCATTAAGAGGATTGCTTCTGTCAAATGCTCTGTTGATATAATACGCTCTGACCTGTCCTGACGTTGTACCTTCTTTGAAGGCGCTAGCTAAGTCGTCAGCAGAAAAACCGCTCGTAGTCATGATAGCGCTTAGTGCCACTAGTGATAGCGTGATTTTTTTCAT
>Ga0078972_1017458_pt1 | contig 10297 bp, 8 predicted proteins | sample YelNatPaOPGAMG01_FD_67568 | JGI IMG/M metagenome (GOLD analysis project Ga0078972, IMG submission 67568) | Hot spring thermophilic microbial communities from Obsidian Pool, Yellowstone National Park, USA - OP-RAMG-01 (SPADES assembly) (version 2) | ecosystem: Environmental > Aquatic > Thermal...
ATCTGCGCCCGGCCACACTGCGTGGCCTCTTGCGCTGGTGGTGGCGGACGATGCATGCGGGATATGTGGACGTCGCTACCCTGCGCTGCATGGAAGCGGCCCTCTGGGGCGATACGAAAAATGGTGGGGCCATTCGGATAGAGGTGCAACCAGAGAAAAAAAGCGATCCTGTTCCGTACAATAAGCAAAAGGAAGCCAATCAGAACAAACTCCCCAAACCTCCCAACAATAAAACGACTCAAGGACTCTGGTATCACAGCTATGGAATGCACGATGGGGGAAAACAACGGCAGTATGTCAAACCGGGTAGCAAGTGGAAGCTGATTTTCCTTGTGCGCGATGCGATCTTCGTTCGTTTGGATCGCAAGGGGAAGCCGATCAAGAATACCGAACGCGTGATTCCCAAGGACGTCGTCCTCGATCAGGCTAAAGCAGCCCTTTGGTGGCTCTGCGCCTTGGGAGGCGTTGGTTCCAAAGCGCGAAAAGGTTTCGGCAATTTCAAGAACCCTCCCGAATTTGGCGACGACTACTATGGGGCCAAATTCGTGTCCAAAGGCAAATTGCTACGTGAAGCGTGCGGCGTCTCCGAAGAGGGCTTCCGGACGGAGTGCGCCTTAAGTCCCGCTCTACGTCAAATGGTTGATCTCGGCCGAAAGGTAAATCCCAACGGAAACGGTTGGATCGAAGTTACCCCGAACGTCTCCAGCGTCTGGCAAGCACTCGACTGGGTGGGCATGAAAGCCCAGCAGTTCGCCCAAGCGCACAAGCATCAACGGGAAAAACAAGCTTTGGGACTGCCGCGACGCATCGGCCATCCCGCACAAGGGCAATTCTGTCCTGGTCCTGGAGTGAAAGATCGCCATGCCTCGCCTGTCCATTACCATTTCCACCAACAAGACGGTAAATTCGTCTTGCGCGTGGCCGCCTTCCCTTCGCCGCGTCTACCCAACTTGCAGGCCAGCCAAAACTTTCTGGAAGAATTACTACGGTATTTCAATAATCAACGCTTTGAGAGGATTCAACGATGATCCAACCCTCCATCCTCATTTGCACCGTCGGCACCAGTCTCTTCCGCCCCAACCTGGAAGGACTCAAGAAAGACCTGACCGATGGCAAGATCCGTGACGACTTGAAGCCTCTGGCTCAAGCCTATCAGCAGCACAACTGGCCCGCCGTCGCTCGCGAACTGGCCCAGCTTTCGCCCAGCGAGCGCACTTGTGGCGCGGAGATTAACTCCATCGCCAGCATGATCGACAAAGGTTATGTTGTGCCGAACTGCGGCCTGTTCTTCCTCCATTCCGATACCGACGATGGCCGCAGCATCGCCGCCATCCTCAAGAGCTACTACCAGGGCAAGAGGCATGCTCCGGTCGAGACCATTGAGGTGCCGGACCTGCAGGACCAGGATCCCAAGCGATTCCGCACAAAGGGACTGCGAAACCTGGCACGCAAGATCTGCGGCGTTATCCGCGAGCGCTCCGCCGCTGCCTGCGCCATCAACGCCACGGGTGGCTACAAAGCTCAGATCGCCATCGGGGTGCTGCTCGGTCAGGCCATCGGCGTTCCTGTCTTTTACAAGCACGAACTGTTCAGCGAGATCATTGCTTTCCCACCGATGCCTGTGGCCCTGGATTTCGAAGTGTGGATGCGGGCCAGCGGCATGCTCTACGCACTGGAACGGCAGCGGGTGCCAAACCTGGATTACGCACCGTGCTCTTGAAAGAAGGGCCTCCGGTCGTCGTAAGGGATAGTTGCATCCACACTTAATAATGAGGAGGTCCACGATCCTGGCGACAGGCGGCAGGTAGCCACGTTCGCTGAAGCCAAATGTTCCCTTTTGTCTACCTGTATTATCCGTAAATATCGAAGCAAGGCACCCAGAGGTACGGTGCGCAAAAGAGGGCAGTCCTCACCCCGAGACAAGCGATGCCTATTAACCCTGGCCTCCCTTTCAAATCACTGTGCCATCGGGAATGACGGTGCCGCGGGGGATGGCGACGATGCCGTCGCGGATGCACCATTGGTCGGTGTCCGCCTCGGTCAGTCCCCGTGAATTGGTGATGCGGACGTTGCGGCCGATGCGGCAATCTTTGTCAATGATAGCTTTCTCGATGACACTGCCGTCGCCAATGCCGATGTTGGGCACGCCGCGCTGCTGATTGAGCTTCCGTTCCAGATCGGTCTCGAAGCGATCGGCGCCGATCAGCACGGTATCGCGGATGACGACATTGCGGCCAATGCGGCTGCGGACGCCGACGATACAACGCTCCAGGGTGGTCCCCTCCTGTACGATGCAACCGTCGCTGATAAGGCATTCTTTGACCGAAGCCGCACTGATGCGCGAGGCCGGCAGGAATCGCATGCGTGTGTAGATGACGCCTTCGGGACTGTGAAAATCGAAGGGCGGATTATTGCTGGCCAAGGCCAGGCTGGTTTCGTGATAGGCCTTGACGGTGCCCAGATCTTCCCAGTAGCCGTCGAAAACGTGGGCCTGAACGTGGTGTGAGCGGATGCTGCGTGGGAACACTTCTTTGCCGAAGTCAATGGCCAACGGCTTGGCATTGAGCAAATCAAACAAGGCTTGGCGATTGAAAACATAGATGCCCATGCTGGCCAGATACGGCCGGCCCGTGCCCTGGACGCCATGCTGGGCCAGCCATTCTTCAGACATGCGCACCGGCTCCAACTGCTCCTCGGTCTTGGGTTTCTCGACGAAGCCAATCACTCGGCCGCTGGCATCGACGCGGACGATGCCGAAACCCTCGACCTGACTGCGCGGCACTGGCAGCACGGCGATGGTGACATCGGCCTTGGCGCTGCGGTGCGTCTCGAGGAGCTGGCGAAAATCCATGCGATAGAGCTGATCGCCGGACAGAATCAGCACTTCTTTGCAAGGATCTTCGACGACGTAGCGGATCTGTTGGCGTACGGCGTCGGCGGTGCCCTGATACCAGTCGGCGGTCTCGTAGGTCTGTTGTGCGGCCAGCACTTCCACAAAGCCTCGGCTGAACGGATCGAATTTGTAGGTATTGGCGATGTGGCGGTGCAGGCTGACGCTGAGGAATTGTGTCAGGACGTAAACTCGATTGAGCCCGCTGTTGATGCAATTGCTGATGGGAATGTCGATGAGACGATACTTACCAGCCACGGGCACGGCCGGCTTGCTGCGTAACTTGGTGAGAGGATAGAGCCGCGTGCCGCGTCCGCCACCGAGGATCAGGCTGAGAACGTCTTGCATGGACTGCCTCTGGAGAGTAAACAAGGCCGGTATACATCATCGCCAGCAGCCGACAAGGCCGCGAGTCTCTATCATGCTAGCACACCATTCGCTCGCCGACCAATGTTCTCGTGGCTTCTCAGCCGGTTAGCCGGTTACGCTGGCAAGAGATGTACCAGTCCGGGCGGTGGGTGTATAAGGAGGACCAGCGATCATGCCGGATTTCGTTGTCATCGCCACGTGGCCGTTCGGTCAAACCGCGGTGAAGACTGCTGCACCGCTGTTGCAGGCCGGCAAGCCCGCTCTCGACGCCGCCCTCGCCGGAGCACAAGCGGTCGAAGACGATCCCACGGTCCACTCCGTCGGCTACGGCGGCTTGGGCAATTCCCTTGGTACGGTGCAGCTGGACGCTTGCGTCATGGACGGTCAGACGTTGGCTTGCGGTGCGGTGGCCGGGTTGGAGAACGTCCGCCATGCTGCCGCCGTGGCCCGGCGCGTCATGGAGAAGACGCCGCACATCCTGCTTGTCGGCCAGGGAGCGCAGCAGTTTGCTCTTCAGCAAGGTTTTCCCCTGGAGACGCTGCTGACGCCGGAGAGCGTTGCTGAATGGGAGAAGAGGCGTCCTTCGGCGAACCGCCCGCGTGAGTTGCCGGGTCACGATACCGTTACCGTGCTGGCCCTGGACCGCAAAGGATCGCTGGGCGGTGTCTGCACAACTTCGGGCCTGGCCCACAAACTGCCGGGCCGTGTCGGCGATTCACCCCTTATCGGATCGGGATTATATGTGGATAATACGGCGGGCGCAGCCGGCGCTACCGGCGTTGGTGAGGAGATCATCCGCATCGGCGGCAGCCTGTTGATCGTCGAGGCGATGCGGGCTGGCAAGACCCCGCAAGAGGCATGCGAGTTGGCCGTGCGCAAAGTCAACGACGTGGCCGTTCGCCGTGGCGTTCATCCGGCGCGGGTGGCCTTTCTGGCCCTCGATCCACGTGGCCGCATCGGCGCCGCTTGCACGGAACGCACCCATTTCCAATACGCCGTCGCCCGCCCCGGAGCGCTGGAATTGCTCAAAGCCAAAGAGATCTGATTGCTACTGACACGACCGGCCTCCTTTGCTATGGTTCCGCCCCGGTCGAGGGACCTCGACTTTTTTGGCAAGAAGGAGGCCAAACTTATGATGTTGGTGCGATCTGGGCAAGCCGCGCTAATCGCGGCAATCCTGACCTTTTCGGGGAATACCGTTTGGGCGCAGGCCCCTAATTCCTCTGGCTCATTGTCTGCGGATTGCTGTCAACAAGCGAACTGCTGTGAGGTCAAGCACGCTTGCGCGACTGGCAAGTGTTGCAAGAATGGGAAGTGTTGCAAAGATGCGGACTGTTGCTACAAGGACGGCAAGTGCTGCGGCAGCAAGGACAAGACGAATGTCGCAAAGGCGGGGTGCGGATGCCCCTTCCTGAGCAAGCTGACCAAGCGCACGGCGATCATCCTGGTGATGCCCTCGTCGCTGCCGTTGCCTGTCAGCTGCTGTCTGGAAGCGATGGGTATGCTGCCGCATCCGCCGTTGCCTGTCCCGTTGCCTGCCGGACCGCATGTGTTCCTCCCGCCGATGCCATCGCCGATTCCGGCGCCTTATGCCGAACCAACATATGGTTACGAAGCCGGCAGCTTAAAGTGCATCCCTCCGGTTTGCGTATCTTCCCCTGTTGTGGCCTGTGGCATCACGACACCGGCGACCGCCGCGAAAGTATGTATCCGGGCCACGCCGTCCGGCGATCGACTGGAGATGGGGATCGGCGAGGAAACCAGTATTCGCTGCAAAAAGATGACGATCACGGTCAACGACAAAGAGATGACCGTGTCTCGTTTCGACGATCGCGTCCGCATCCGCGGTGCGGACTTGAAAGCGACCGCGGACTGCGTCCGTACCGAGGGTAAAGACCGTCTCATCCTCGAAGGCGATGTTGTGTTGCACTACAAGCGAGACGGCCATTCCGCCAACGTGACCGGCGAGCGTATCGAGTTGAATCTGAGCAACAGTGCCCTGACGATCCAACGAGGTGCGAAGACGACGGTGACTCCGGCCGTTTACGAGAAATGATGTCGTTTCAAAACAGCCCGAAGCGCAAGAGAGAGCGGCCCTCGCTTGCGCTTCGGGCTGCTCTATTTTCGCTTCGCCCCGAGTTTATCGGCCACATCGGTCATGATTTTCTCGACCGCAGCATCGGTGAAATCGCTTTTCGGCAGCGCATACACGGCGGCGATTTTCAGCTTCACGTACAGCACTACCGTGATGAGATTGTCATCACGGAGTCCGTACTTGGCCACGTCTGATTTATTGTCCAGGCCCAGTACCACATGCTTGAGCTTGATATCGGCGGCGTTCTGCTCAATCTTCTTTTCCATCTCCAGGCGAGCATCGTCGTTTTTGCTGTTCACGTCCTGGTTGTCTTCCTTACTGCCTAAGACATCGGACAGATTGTCCGGCAAAAAGGTGACGAAAGCGCCGAGCCGTAGGTCCATATTCTTGTCGATGGCTGCGTCGAGGCGTTTCAGAAGGTTCGGCAGCGGATCGCTGAAATCGATGTTCTTGTAAAAGATCAACACCATCGGTTCAAGACCGTGGTCGGAGACGGGACAGTGAAAGCGCTGCTTGTGTGGGCCGGTGACGTTGTAGGGGTGAAAAGGTCCGGGCAGATTGCTCCCCACTTTCAGCGGAGCATCGGCTGCTGCGCTTATTGTCGAGAATACGAGAAACGCCAGAGGGAAAGCAAAGGTGCGCATCGGCGAAGCCCTGTGGAACCAGCCCGAAGCGTAAACGAAGACGCCCTCTCTTACGCTTCCGGCTAGTTTCATCATGGGCGCGCCGCCAAGCGTCGTCAATGTGTCAATCCGCGCTTGCAGCCCAGCACGGGAGGATGCCAGGCCGCAAGCGCGGCCTGCGCGGAAGTTACCGTTTACCCGCAGGCTTGGTGGTCGTCGCGGCCATTTCCGAGCATCCACAAGCGACCGGCGTATTGTTCATCATCACGCAGCAGGTGCAGCCGTCTTGTACCATGCAGCTGAGGCAATCGCAGCAAGCCTGAATCATCTCACTGCACTTGCTGTCGCCGGACGTGTACGTGATGCAGATGCCCTTGTCGGTCATCTCGCACCGGCACAGGCCGAGCGTGAAGTTGCAGCTGCACACGAGCATCCCATTCATCATAGTGCAGCAGCTGTACATGCCGCCTTGCAACATGGAGCAGAGGTTCTGCATCATGCTGCATGCCATCGGATCATCGCACGAGCAGATGATCTTCATGCCGCCTTGACACTTCTCGAACTTCATCGAGCAGCGCGGCACCATCAGATAATTGCTCGTCGGCGCGGCGACCGGGGGCGTGCCCACCGTCGAAGCGCCCATACCCGGCATTCCCATGCCCGGCATCCCCAACCCCGTCCGTTCCATCATCATTGTGCTGGACATTCCTACAGCTCCTTTCCTGCAACAATCCCTCTCCCGCCGACAGGTAGGAGAGCGGAAGGCCCGTCCGTCGGGTCTTCAGGATTGGAGAGATTATAGGGAGACGGGGGGAACGATGGCAACGATTTTAACAATTTTGCCATCCACCTCTCGAAAAAGATCCGGCCCGACGGCAGCGTTGTCTATCCCAAAGGGGCACATAATGTCGATCCTTACACCAAGATATTTTTGAGTGGCTGCATGTCCTCCGGCGTGCGCCGTTCCTGAGATTCAGGTAGGCATCGCTCTTACCAGCCGCGCAGCATTGAGGTGGCGTCATGTTTTTTAACCGCTTTCGTTCCGCCGTCCCTGCTCAGCCCATTGTCAATCCTTCCCCTTCTCCAGCGGCGTTCCTTTTCTGTCCTGTGGCGGTGTTGCCCTTACCGCAATGCCCAGGGCAACAAGAATTGTATGCGTGGGCGTTGGCTCAAGCTCAGGCCGTCGTTCGGCCCTCGCTACTAGAACGAGATCTGTTAGGCGTGTGGAATTGAACCAAAGCCCCGCGGCTCTGCCACTCGATTTACGGCGAATGGGGTTGCGCTCGCTTGCGGCGAGCGGGGGGTGTGAACCCCCCGGTAGAACATCAACCGGGGGGTTCACACCCCCGCTCGCCCCCGGTAGTGCTACCGGGGGGTTCACACCCCCCGCTCGCCTGGCACGCAACCACGCTCGCCGCAAGCGAGCGCGGGATGGCCCCGTGCTCGCCTGCGGCTGGCACCTCAAGGAGGGTAGCGGCATGTCTCAGTGGTTGAAGAGGAACTCCTTGGTATTGAGCAGCGCCCACAAGATGTTCTCGTAGGCAATCTTCTTGTTGCTGGCGTTTTTGGCGATGTGTTCCAACGCCTTGTTGCGTTGTTCTTCAGTCGGCTTGCGGGCGAAAGCCCAGAGGAACAATTCCTCGACTTTTTCCACGTCTGGACGCGGATCTTTGGCCAACATATCGGCCCGGCCGCCCGGTCGGCTTACCTTGCCCTGAATCTCATCCGAGTTCAGCAGGTGCAGCGCCTGAGCGAGGTTGGCCTCGCTGACACGTTCGCATTCGCAAGCACTGATGCGCTGCGGCCGACCGAATACATCGAGGAAATACGACGCAAACGATTCATCCGGCAGCATAATCGCTCGTTTGGGCGCGTAGCGGTCCTGGGGTAAACCGCCGAAGGCTGCGGGGCTGCCAGTCACTTGATCGACAGCGTCAAGCAGCACTTCCGCGCTGAGGCGGCGTGGATAGTAGCGGGCGTAGTTCTGCTTGTCGTGCTTGTTGAACTGGTTGGGCGTCGAACTGAGTTGATAGGTGCGGCTCTTGCAAATGGTGGCGATCAAGTGCTTGAGACTGTACTTGTGCTCTACCAGGTCCTTGGCTAGGGCGTCGAGCAGTTCCGGATTGCTCGGCGGATTGGTGAGGCGCATGTCGTCGAGCGGATCGACGATGCCGCGGCCGAAAAAGTGCGCCCAATAGCGGTTGGCCACAGCGCGGGCAAAGAACGGATTGTGCGGATCGACCATCCAATCCACCAGCTTTTGCCGCGGATCATCATAGAGACCCACTTCCACCGGCTTGCCGTCGAGCGGTTTCATGACCGCAGGCTGGCCAGTACGCTTGTTGGTCACGCCGCCGCGCGAACGGCTGTAGATGACCAAGTGACCACCGCCTGGCTGATTTTCCCCAGGCGTCGGCACGTTACGACGGGCGACGCGGCCAAAAAAGGCGGCCAGGCCCCAGTAATCATCCTGGCCCCATTTCTCGTAGGGGTGATGATGACACTGCGCGCAGGCCAGACGCAGGCCGAGGAATACCTGGGCGGTGTCGTCCACGAACTGTTCGGGGTTCTGCAACTCCTTGTACCATACCGTCGGCGGATTGGACACTTCGTCCCCGCAAGCGCCGAGGATGGCGCGGGCGAATTCATCATAGGGCTTGTCCCGAGCAATGGCGGTGCGAATCCAGTTGTGGAACGCGAAAGTGCCCCGCGCTCGATCCGGTTGGCCCCGCCGCTTAACCCGGAGAATGTCCGCCCATTTGTTGGCAAAGTAGTAGCTGTATTCCTCCGAATCCAGCAGCCGATCCACCAGCTTGTCGCGCTTGTGCGGATCTTTGTCGGCCACAAAGGCTTGCACTTGGGCCGGCGTCGGCAATGTCGCCGTCAGGTCGATGCTTACGCGGCGGATGAATTGTTCGTCGCTGCACAATTCGGAAGGCACCAGACCAAGGTCGTGCCATTTGTTTTGCGTATATTTATCTACCAACGTTTGTACCGGGAAGCTGTATGGCGGCGTTTTGGTGCCCAAGGGCACGGTGGCGCGAAAGACGGCCACATGCTCCTGATAGCGGATCATGACGGCCGCCTCGCCGCTCAGGCCCAATGTCCGGACCAAACCGGCCGAATCGACCAGGGCCACCTCCTGATCGTTGCTCTCGTACTGAGCGCGGCGGGTGATGTCCTCGACGTGGCCATCGCTGTAATGAGCGTAGACGGCAAACTGCTGACGGTTGTTGCGTTTCAGGATGCGGTGTTCGGGAAAGACCGAAATGCGTGTGACCACCGGATCGCTTTTTTCGCCGTAGGGCATGCCCGCAGCGATCCAGCGGCGCAGCAGCCGGTATTCATCCGAGCCGACTTCCATGCGTTTGCCGCCGCCGTGAGCCATGCCGCCCGAGGCCTTGAGCAACAGCAAACTGCTGTCCGGGGCAGCGGGGAACAGCCGCCGGCCCCGCGCTTCTTTCACCAAGGCGTTGTAATCAACCTCTGGCTCAAAGCCGAGCAGAGAGAGCTTGAAACCGTTTTGGCCGCTGGCCTTGCCGTGACAGCCGCCGGAGTTGCAGCTGAGCTTGGTGAAGATCGGCACAATCTGGTTAGGAAAGTTGATCGGCAGATTAACATCGCAGCTTTCGACCGTAACCGGCACCTGCACGGTCTTATCACCGTAGGTAGCGGTGATCGTGGTAGCGCCGTTGGCCAACGGCAGGACGCGGCCGGTGCTGGTGACGCGGACGATTTTTGTGTCGCCCGGTTCATATTTCACCTCGCCGCTCAGGTCTTGGAGTTGGCCGTCTTGCAGCTGAGCGGTTAGCACGATTTGCTGAGCATCGTCGGCCCCCTTGAGGACAATGCGGGGTGGGTGAATGGTGAGTGCTTGGATTTCGCTGGGCGCGGGCAGAACAACGCTGTCGAGCTTGGCAGCTTCCTTGCCGGAGTAGAGATCGCCGGCAGGGAGAGGGCCGCCTGCGGTGGTGAAGACTGCAAGGGTCAGCAGCACAGGCCAGCGTAGGTGAGACATCGGACATACCCCCCTAAAACGGGCAAGACAACAGGCAGGAAGGAAACGGCGGCCTCAATGTCGTCTGAGGAAGACGACGCCGCACGTCGGAAAGTAAGTAACGTCTCCTATTGTCACAAGAAATGAGCAAGAATGCAATCGTTTCTTCAAAGAAAATGCGCCTTTACATTGGGGCGAGCGGGGGTGGGGAAATTTTGGGGGGAGGGGGGGGGGCCCCCCCCCCCCCCCCGAATAAGCCACCCCCCCCCCCCCCCCCCAAAAAAGAAACCCCGGGGGGGGGGGCTACCCTTTCTCGGGGTGGC
>Ga0078972_1017459_pt1 | contig 10297 bp, 15 predicted proteins | sample YelNatPaOPGAMG01_FD_67568 | JGI IMG/M metagenome (GOLD analysis project Ga0078972, IMG submission 67568) | Hot spring thermophilic microbial communities from Obsidian Pool, Yellowstone National Park, USA - OP-RAMG-01 (SPADES assembly) (version 2) | ecosystem: Environmental > Aquatic > Thermal...
TTCACACTTCTTTTTGAAACTTTAATACTGGATATGATCCCTCTGGGTAGGATGGAGGCTACTTCATCTTCTGAATCATGATCTTGCCATCCTCTTCGTAGAATCCGACAACGTCACCTGGACTAGTTCCAAGTTTCTCTCCAACTATCTTCGGAAGCGTTATGCGGAGGCTAGGCCCTCCTTTCGATACATGCGTCACTTCTAGTAATTTTGTCATCTTTGGGTATAATTGCTATACATTAAGATATTGCGTTAAAACTTCAATGCCAAAGAAATCTGGAATGCCTTAAAAGCAACTCCAAGAATTGCAATTATGTTTTTAGAACGCTGTATAACCCGCGTTTAGCGATAGATGCATCTTAATGGCGTTTCCTAACTCGCTGTGTTGGCTTATTTTCCTGAAGAGTGAATAAAAGATATCGAACATGTCCCTCCCTCCGTGCATGTATTCCTTTTCGAACTTATTCATACCAGTATCGACTCTTCCGTGTTCCTGAATTTCTCCCTGAGATTGCTGATGAAATCTTCAAAGTCTCTGCTCTGTCTGGCTGCGTCTTCAATCAGTTCCCAGTCATGATCGGCACGATCATTCCATCCCGCCCTGTAACCATCCTTCCTCAGAGCCTTCTCATATTCAGTCAATGCATCCGGTGTTTTCTGTTCTCTCATGAAATTTATGAAATCTGTATACAGCTTATGTTTTTCGCATAACCTGAAAAATGAGAAAAAGAGAGTTTAAGGATATGGAAAGATATCCGGTTCCTTTCAAAAATCTATAAGTGAAAAAAGAAGTTTTCATAAGGCTTACTTCATCTTTTCAATTACTATTTTTCCATCCATCTCATAGAGACCAATTGCGAAATTGTCATCGTTTATACCAAGAAGCAATGCACTGCCAAGTGCTGTCATGCTTTGGTAACAAGATTTATAAAGCGTTTAGTGGTGAAACTACCTGATAGTGTTGTTATGAACCATTTTTATGAACACTTGGGTCTTGATGCGGAGAAGCTGAAGGAGATTGAGGAGATTTTGAAGGGGTGAATAGAATGGCAAAATACTTAACTAAGGAGGAGGAAAGGATTATCCTTTTGAAACGTATTTTTCCTGCATCATATCATGGATCAGAGAATAATATCCTATTTGAGAAGTGCAAGGCGATGGGGTCATCGTACTGCTCTTCTTTCAATGAGAACGGGTACAATGATAAATACATGGGGTTTGACAGTGATAAGGTATATGCTGAAATCGGAAAACTCATTACGGACGGGGGACTTTTGAAAATTTTTGAGGAACATAAAGAAATTCTACACAATTATTATAATTTTTACGGAAAATACTATACCTATGAGGGTAAAGAAAATAAGCTGTCCATAGGTTCAAAATGGGAAATCGTAGGTAAAGAGACAGAAAAAATCATAAATAAATACGGGTCAAACGCTAAAGCGATTCTTCGGGCCGTATACGAGGTCAATCATATTGAGAGGGAGACATATAAAAATTACTGGTTGGTTAAAACAAGCTCAGCCAACAATGGATTTCAAGGAAAAGGCTGGATGACTATCCTGTCTCAATTTCAACTGGTGAGAATTATTGGGAATGATGTGAGAAGCATCGAAATACCTGAGGAGATGATTCCACTTGTTGAGGAGATTCTGGAGGGGTGAAAAAGTATGGAAAAGAAAGAAATAGAATTCGAGTTTGAGCGAGCAACGAAGAACACCTACAGGTTCCAGGAGAAGGCCACAGGATCACCGGTCATCGGCACTCTGTATGTTCAGAAGTCAGTGTTTGGTTCCACGGAGCCGAAGAAAGTCAAGGTAACGGTAGAGTGGGAATGAGGGTTGCGAAGAAGCTGGAGGAGATAGAGGAGATTTTGAAGGAGTGATGTATAGTTTGCGAATAGAAAAGATTGAACCATTGAGTGTGGACGAGTCATCTTTCCATCTGGCAATCAAAGCCAGTTTTAAAATTGAATATGGGTTAAACCAGGAAGCCCCGATAAACATTACTGGTAAGCTGCACTTTCATAAAAAGCTGGTAAGAATGTTAGAACCAAAACACACACCATCCCAGGAATTTTTGATTGCGCCGTCAGATTACAATAGAGGTTTTGGTTCCAAAAATTTAGAGATCCAACAAAGAGGTACATGAAATGAAGGAGAACAGAAAAGAGAAGTTTGGCATAATTTGTAGAGTTAGAATAGACAAGGATAGGCCAGAAGATGAAAATTCATCATTCGGGGTTTTCTAAATGGGTACTAATTTTACATACAAAGGCAGAAATGTAAGCCCAAAATGTCTAATAAGTCAAGCTGACACCTTTCCCTGTTTCGAATTCCTAGACAATAATGTGCCAGATGGTTATAATGTGGATCTAATATGCAGTGATTCACATTTCGTAAGGATGAACGTAAAATTGGACGGCAAAGGTAAAACTGTTTTAACAGAGAAAGCTGATGGTGGTACAATCTCAGGGTTCGTGCAGGCGCAAAAGTTAAATTGGTCAAAAATGCCAGACGCCGATAAAGAACTGTTTGAACACTTCGTTGGTTTCACAAGTATAAAACACCCTTACGGGGCTGCAGTTTCAATGAGGACATTAATGGAAAATTTTTTCAAGGATAACTTTCTGGTCCAAGCAATGAATAATCATATGACCAAGGATCAAAGAGATAAATTATTCCACGAATCACAGGAAAATGGCTACCCAGTTTTAGCATATTATCTTCATAAGGTAAACTTTACCAATCTTCTTAAAATTATGGAAACCAATAAAAGCAGTAAAAATGGGGGTCACAGAGCAGAATTGGAGAATGCTGTTTTGAGCTATATAACTAAGGACACAGGAGGCATATCAAAAAAGTTAAGTGAACAAGAATGCAAGGATGTAAAATACATGTACCATTTTTTTTCTTCTGTCATTCATGGGAACAAGTACGATTCAACCCAAATTTTTCAAGTTTCAATGAAATTCTTTGATCTACTCACCGTATATTTTCAGCAAAAGAATTTGAAGTGGAGTGATTAAAAATGGATGATGAAGAGCTTATTGATACAATATCCCTCCAGGTGGCGGCTCAGATTATAAAACACATTTCCGCGGGTCTTTACAGAAGCCCCGGGAGTTCCATAAAGGAATTATTAAGTAACTCATTTGATGCTGATGCCACTAACGTCAACGTTAACTTCTACTTCAGTTATCCTGGAGGTATACTTAACCTTGATAAGATTACTATTAGAGACAATGGATCCGGCATGAACATAGATGACCTGAAATATGTTTTCACACATATTGGCGGAAGTGAAAAGAATACTCCAAAGCTTGAGCTCACTCCAAAAAAGAAAAGAAAAATTGTTGGAAGAATGGGAATAGGTATGTTATCGGTTGCCTCAGCTTGCAGGGGCTTCGTTGTAAGGACAAAAAAGGCCAGTGAAAACAGAGAATATATAGCAAGAATATCGTTAGATTTTTTTGACAATACGATTCAGCGCACGGAATCGATGGACAAATCCAAATTGGGAAATGTGGTTCTGAAGTCCAGGCACGTGGGTGATTATAATTCTGATTCATACACTGAAGTTGAAATAAGTGATTTTAAACCCCCATTCCTTGAATCAATAGTCCCTACTATAGCAAATTCTTTTATATGGCAAAATAAGAAGGGTGAATCCTCTGATGAAAAATATTTCGAAGAGTTTGTAAATTTTATACAGAAAACTGGAAAACTTGGTGCACTTCCAACGATAGACAGATTGATAGTCGACGTAGGATGCATGAGTCCTGTAGAGTATCTTCCAGACGGTCCGATTAGAAGTAAGATAATTATAGATGGCGTGACACATTTGGTACCTGGAACGGATTCTGAGAAGTATATTAAGATCAAAGAAGACATTAAAAGACTTGATTTTAATGTTCAAATAAGATTAATGATCTCAAAGGATACTAATTCTGAGAGGGAACATAATTCTTTTAAATTATTCAAACCATTTCTATATCCTAACATTGAATTGATAAAAGAATTCGGATATGACAATCTTGACCCCTATGTTTACATGCTTCCTCAGCATGAAGATAAAATAATAAATGATGACGGTGAGTACGAGCATATTTTAGTGAAAGGTTATTACTATCATCAAAGTAAAAGAGTCGAACCAGTGGAATACAGTGGACTTCTTTTTAGGATCTTCAATGTGGCATTAGGAAATGAATTTAGTGATCCGATGAAATTTTTTGTTGACACTTATATGATTCAACAGCAATCTCTTGTAGAGATCTATCTAGATGAAGGGTTTCAGCAGATAGTTAACCTCGACAGAGAAGGGCTTTTTGAAGGGAGTAATGTGTACCGATATTTGAAAAGTTATCTGGTTCATTACATTCGAGGTGATGCTCCCCAGAAACCGCCACCGGTTGTTACTGACGACAAGAAAGCTCTTATAGAAGCTAAATTCTCAAGTGACCAACAAAAATTGTTCCCAGAGGATAGAAAAAGCTCAATCGTTTCCAAGATAAAAAAGAGAAGAACTCAGTATAGAGCCAAAAAGATAACAAAAAGAGCGGAGGGTCTGAAACAGAAAATTATGGATGACTATAAAGCAGAAGATTTGGAAATCAAGAGGGTGCAAAAACTTTCTGAAATAGGGCTATCTCCTAAAGAAGACAAGTTGGTAGCTAGAATTCCATCGTTCACAAAGAGAAAAGAATTGTGGGACCTTCTATGTATCGGTGTTTTACATAACATTGGAGACAATAGCGAAGTAAGGGACAGAATTATGTCATTCATAGTTTCACTTTATATGGAAGTCGAGGAGGGAAAAGTAGGAGGGACTCAATAATTTCTGTATCTGCCGCTTTGGAACAGTCTTTCTATTGATTGCAGTTCCAGCTTTGAAATCAACTCTAAATTAATTTCGCTTTGGAGGGCCAACAATTTCAGTAATATCAGATGCCTAAATTCAATATTAAGCCTCCCTTTCCTTCCATCTTTCCTGAAGTACCTATTTTCAGCCTTTTTGCTCTCTTCAACAATCCATTCCCTGAATTCAAGAAGTTTCTGAACCTTCACATCTCCAGACTTTGCCAGTGCCATCATCGTTTTGTCCTTCATTACAACTGTGCACATCCAGCATCCGAACCTCATCGCTGTATTTCCGTAGAGATCGACCACCAGCTGGGTCTCGGGAATCGCCTTCCGGCCAGGCATCATCAGGAAATACCAGACTTCTTCTGCCGTCCAGTGTATTATCGGTGCTGCCACATCGATACCTTTTTGATTCACCCAGACGTCGCTGCCGCACTCATTCGCACCTCCGTTAAGGCACGAATTTTTCAAACGTATGTCCCTCTGCTGGCTTTCTCCCATCCTCAGTCCGGTAATGAAAAGACCGTTGTCCTCATGAAGCTTTCTTGAGGGTTTGATCTTGATCTTAGGCGTGCACCACCTGAACCTTGGGCCCGGCGGAGGATACCCTCTCCCAATCATCCTGACCCAGTACGTGTCTTCCGCTTCCGGATATACGATTTTTACCTTTGCAGGATAGCGCTCTTCAATGGCCTTAAGGAATGAATATGCAACCAGTGACATCTGTGGTATTTCCATCATTGTGTCAGAATAGGTGATATTCAGGTCTATGTCCGGACGGATGGTCTTCATATATAGAGATAGAACGACCAATGCGGTGCTGTCCTTTCCTCCGGAATATGTCACAATCCATCGCTTATTTTTGTTGTAAAGCTGCTCAAAAATTCCAATGCTTTCGTTGAATTTTTCCCTGAAAAAGCCATTCACAAAAGATGGGAGGTTTGAAATGTCCGATGATTCCCTGATTTCCTGAAATTCCATCGATAGAATACTAACTGCTATATTAAAGATCTTTTGTCAGAAAAAACCGGAATTCAATAAAGTGGCACATTTAATTCTGGGCATTACGGGCGATAAAGATAAAATCGTATGGTTTCCAGGTGAGAGGGAATGAGGGTTGCAGAGAAGCCGAAGGAGATAGAATGGATAATTAACCGATTAAGTTCAGACTTATAAAAATAAAGTGGTTTAAGTTTATTCATGTTGTTAAAGGGAAATCAATTAGAACACTACATTTATATACATTAAATGGTTTCATAGTTATGTCTAAGACGTTGACATTGAATGATAACACATTTGCAAAAATTAATTGGTTAAAAAACCGATATGAAGCACTTGAAGATGGAAAGTCATTGACATGGGATGCGTTTTTAAATAAACTTGCGGAAGACAGCATTATAGTTCTTTCACATAAATTTAGTAAAAAAATTCCAGATGTGTCCTTCAATGATACCATGATATTTCTTTTAGGGGGATTCATGTCTATTGAAGAAGTGTTAAGGGACGAGAGTAACAATGAGATTTATACATTATTGAGTAAAATGTCAAATAATGAGGTTTAGTAAAGGGAAAATTTAGATGAGTTGGTTTGAGAGGTGATGTGAATGTATACCAAAGAGCGTGAAAACAAGAATCTGCAATCTAATGAGAATATAGAAAAGAATTTACAATTTCTAAACCGTATAATAAATGGGGATTGCGTAGATATAATGAAACAGATGCCAGATAATTTTATAGACCTTACAGTCACCTCTCCTCCTTATGATGATTTACGTGATTATCATGGGTATAGGTTTGATCCTGAGAATATAGCAAAAGAACTCTTCAGGATTACAAAAAAAGGAGGGGTAGTTGTTTGGGTAGTTGGTAAAAAAATAAAAAATGGAAATATTTTACCAACCCCTTTTAACCAAGCTATGCTTTTCCAATCGATAGGTTTCAACCTTCACGACATCATGATATACAAAAAGAAAAACACGCCCTTTATGAGAAGCAATGCATATACCAATGGATTTGAATTTATGTTCATTTTATCAAAGGGAAAGCCGAAAACCTTCAATCCTATCAAAGTTCCGACAGCGAGATCAGGATTTGAGATGCTGGTAACAAATAGAAAGTCAGATGGCAAGATAAAGAAGGTTTTAGGTGAATTAAAAACAGAAAAAGTAAAGGATAACATTTGGGAATATGCTGTCGGTCTTGGTGGGACAACCAAGGATAAAATTGCTTTTAAACATCCAGCTGTTTTTCCAGAGAAACTTGCAGAAGACCACATTTTATCGTGGTCCAATGAAAATGATATAGTTTTAGACCCTATGTGTGGGTCTGGTACAACGTGCAAGATGGCAAAAATAAATAATAGAAACTACATAGGTATAGATATAAGCGAGGAGTATTGTAAGTTAGCACTGGAACGGGTTAATTTAGTCCCAGGCCAGAAAAGATTTAACGTTTAGAGACCAGTTATGAATATTTTTTTAAATAATCTATTGCTCTTTGAAGTAATTCTATACTATCTTTGAATCTGCCTAATCCTGTGTTACAACTATCGCAGATCCATTCTCTTCCCTTGCCAGTGACATGATCATGATCTATTACTATATTTGCAGTAACACCCACTATTGAAGTTTTCTGACAAATAGGACAAGTAAAAAGGCCTCTTGGCTTTTTTGATTCAAGTAATTTTTTTTCTGAAGATAACAAAGGACTGCCATCTATTTTTATTCTGCATTGCTTACAAGTTGGTCGGGTTGTTTTCCTTCCATGCGCATCAGTTTGGTTTACATCAAATTCGCTTATTTCTTTTAACTGGTGACATATATTACATATTTTTTTCTTTATTTCCTTTTTTTCTCCTATTTTGCTAATATCTATGTATGAAACGTGATCATCATCCGTTACGACACTGATAGCCATTCCTATGAAGAATACCGTGATCTTCTCATTGGGAACCTCCTTCACGATTCCCACAGATCTCCTAACAACATCGTTTATATCTTTGTCTGCTACTACGTAATCTCCAACTTTCAACTTTGGCATTTTATTCACCTAATATAGATTTATTTATAACTTTATATGGGCTTAGCTAGATTTGGACAGATGACCGCATAGTCATTAGTCGAATGCTTTATCCAGCAAATCTATATCCCAATCAGATACAGGTTTAATTTATTATAATAAATTTTGCCGTAAATAAAGTCATTAATATTCTAATATTCTAATATTCAAGGTTCTCTTAAACTCTATGTGGATAGTTAATAAATCCCTAATCAAGTTACCACCAAATGTTCTCAACTCCCTTTTGGGCCATCTTCTGACTTTTATTTTCACATAGTGGCCTATCAGAGGAGAAAGTGTGGAATAAGCTCCTTTTATGAAATCAGAATCTGATATTCTTTTCTTCAAATCCACCCCTCAACCCATTCCCTCATCTCGTATTTGTCCCTGTCAGAAAATGGTATCCCTAGATAGTGCCGTAACTCGGTTATCTTGCTGTGGCCCATGGAGAGGAAGATGTGGTCCATAAATGACGGGTAGTAAATCCTTAGCCATGATGCAATGGTCTTCCTGAAGGTCTTCTGTGATATCCCGTCCGGGGAGAATTCCTCGTGCTTGAGATGGGCCTTTACGGCCTTCCGTTTGAGCATCTGGTCAAAGGCAACCCTTCCTGGCACGTCCACCCTGAAAAGATTTGGAATGACGCCTCTGGCCCTGATGGACAGCCTGACGAATCTTTCCCTCTGCACGTTCCTGGACAGCTTCCGCCCCTTCTGCATTGCCCACTCCGGCAGGTGTATGGTTCCGGATTCAGCATCGAGCCAGTCCGGCGCATTCCGGAAACGGATGAGTTCCTCATACCTCATGCCGGTGAGCAGCAGGGAATCAGATATGATCTGCTGGTCAGGGGAAAGTTCGCTTCTGAGGATGGCATATTCCCATGGCCTGAGGATCCTGACATTGGTAACCATAATTGTATTGCCGCTTCATATGGGCTATTTGTTCAGCATGGCGATTGCATGATTTTCCTTGTGTAATAGGGTTTTAGTTTAAATATCCGGCAGGGGAAGTCACTGCTATCCAAGCTGAAATCGGATCTGTATGTATAGTGCAAGTGTTTAACTCCATCCTTTTAATCCTCAAATCAACAAATAGGTTCATTGATCCAATTAGATGCTATCTTCATGAATATTGAAGCCGGTATCAAAAAATTATTTGAGGATTATAGTCAGATCGATTCTAAATCAATGATTAATTTTCCTGCTTCAATGGAGCCATGACTTTTCAGCCATGGATACATGAGGCGGTGTGGTAAACTGCCTGCTCCACCATGCCGGCTTCAATGGAGCCATGACTTTTCAGCCATGGATACGACCAAAGGAACCTCCAGTATCCACTCGAAGAGCTGGAGTAGCTTCAATGGAGCCATGACTTTTCAGCCATGGATACCATCGTAGTTGTCAATTCGCTTGAATCTATCGCTCACGCTTCAATGGAGCCATGACTTTTCAGCCATGGATACCTTTCATGTTTTCACCAACCTCTTTTTGTATATTTATGCTTCAATGGAGCCATGACTTTTCAGCCATGGATACGTGTGATTGAGAATCCTTCCCACGTGCCAAAAAAATTGCTTCAATGGAGCCATGACTTTTCAGCCATGGATACGGTCTTAAATACGCTTGGAAATATATGGTTTATCCCAAGCTCTACTTTCCTCATTTTCAAGGGACAAATATCCTATAAAATTTTCATGGTCGAGCGCCTGCCCCAAGCCATCCCTTACTAATAGATTTCTCGGAACTATGTTTTGGCTGAGAAAGGGATTATGAGGCTATTCTCATAACGAGCGACCCCCGAGGTATTCATCGTCACGTAACCTCTCGACATGATGGATTTTATTTTATCGATCCCGGTGAGTTCTGCATGCACTCCGTGCACCCCCGCCATCTTCGGGATGTTTTCACCGGAACCGGGTATATCTAAATACTGGTGGACGCCTAGTCAGATTACGAGAGCTTTGCGTTCAGGTACCGGCGGCGTCCTCCCCATCAGTTCAATCCTGTCCATTGGCTCATGGTCAGCTGTACCAAGATTGACGATCATGATGCTGTCATCCTTATGATTAATAATCACTTCCAATTCTGACATCATGATGGCTTTTTCCCTTGCGGACAGTTCGCACAGGAATACCGAATACTGGAGGGGATCCCCGAATCCCCTCATTTTTAGGAATACCTTCCTGAGACGCTTATCATCTCCTATGTCATATGCAACTATATATTTCCTTCTCATTCTTCACCTCGTGCAGAACATGGGGTACTCCCTGATCTCCCCGGACAACCATCTAGATACCAGCCTGGACTGTACTTCAAGAATCCGGCGATAACTTATCCTGTAGCCAAACACCGGGTGAGTAACAAGGGAATCCAGTCTCC
>Ga0078972_1013524_pt1 | contig 10296 bp, 10 predicted proteins | sample YelNatPaOPGAMG01_FD_67568 | JGI IMG/M metagenome (GOLD analysis project Ga0078972, IMG submission 67568) | Hot spring thermophilic microbial communities from Obsidian Pool, Yellowstone National Park, USA - OP-RAMG-01 (SPADES assembly) (version 2) | ecosystem: Environmental > Aquatic > Thermal...
CTCCGTCTCCGCCATATATAGAGCCTAAGTGCTTGATTCACTTAGGCTTTTCATGTGCGCATGGCACGGGCGCACTCTTGTGGGTGCAAGTCACCGTAAGTTGATGACGGCGAACGAAGCGTAGCGCAACCGCACGAGGGTAAGCGGTGCTCTATCCCTTCGTGCTGGAGCAGCCGCTTGGCTATCTTGCGCCGAGGAGTCCGAACCTGGAAGACAGATCGGCGGGAGCCGGGAACCAGGTCGTATGCCTGCATCCGTGCGCCTGACGATTGCCCATGTCTTTGCCGGCTGTCATCGAGTCCGCCGTTGCATTCCGGCGAAAGACGAGTCAGCGACGAAACGCGGCGTTGTGGCAGCAAACGTAGAGGGCTGAATATGGGCTGGCTCGCGGCTTTGTATCTTCAAGCTCAGATCGAAGACTCGGTAGGCGCTCAGACGCCGCGGCGCGCGCGCATGGCCTGGCCGATGGTGCGCAGTTGTGCCTCGTCGAGCAAACGTGAGGCCATCGGCAGGAATTCGCCCTCTTCGAACGCAATGTGACGCTGGTTGCGTGCGGCGAAACTGGTCACGTCGGCCGCGTCCAGCGCGGTTGCTTCGCCGGCAAGCACCGCGGCGAGTTGCTGGCGCAGCCGCTGCCAGTCGGCGTCGAGTGCGCGGTGTTCCTGCGCGATGCGCGCCATCATGTCGCGCAGGCAGAACGCATCCGACCCGGCCACTGCGTCGCGCAGGGCGGGAAATACATCCTGTTCTTCGTCCTGGTGGTGATGATGGCCGGCGGTATCGAAATAGCGCAGGATTTGCGCTGCCGCCCGTTTTGCCTCGGCATCGGCACCGTGCGCGGCGAGGTGCGCCGGCAGGCGTCGTAGGGTCGCGCATTGTTTGGCGATGCGTTCGTGGCAGGCGGAGAGCAAGGCCAACGGCGCATCGAATCCGGCGGCCGACGACGCGCCGCCCAGCAAACTCATGGGCATGTCAACTCCCGATAGGGCGGCAGGCAGTGCCGCTCAATGTGGTAACTATAATGCATCAATAGATGGCTGGATGCCGTGAGGAGTCGCGCGATGGCAAAAAATCTTGCGGTCAAACGGGTGTATGCGCCAATGGCAGCCGAGGATGGATTTCGGGTGCTGGTCGATCGCCTGTGGCCGCGTGGCCTGAGCAAAGCGTCGGCGCACATCGATCTGTGGGCGCGTGACGTCGCCCCCAGCGATGGTTTGCGCCAATGGTTTGGCCACGAGCCGTCCAAATGGGACGAGTTCCGCCAGCGTTACGCGCAGGAACTGCAACAGCCCGACAAGGCTGCCGCGCTGGCCGCGCTGCGGCAGGCGCTTGCCGCCCAGCAGCGCGCCACATTGCTGTTTGCCGCGCACGACGAGGCGCACAACAACGCCGTGGCGCTGCTGCCGCATTTGCGTGCCGGGTGACAGTGAATGCGCGTTTGGAAATCGTTGCTCCTGCGGCCTTCCGTCTCGATCTGACCGTCTGGGCCTTACGCCGCTCGCCGACCAACCGTATCGACGCCTGGGACGGTGTGCGCTGGGGGCGATGCTTGACCGTCTGCGCAGAACCGGTGCCGGTCGTGGTGGAGCAAATCGGCTCGGCGCAGGCGCCGAGGCTGGTCGTCCATTGCCCGGTGCAGCTGGCTGCTGAGGCTGCACCATGCGCGCAGATCGTCGGGCAGGTGCGGGAGATACTCGGGCTGGATACGGCCGTGGAGGCGTTCGAGCGCATGGCCGCTGGCGATGCCCAGCTGGCGCCGCTGGCCGCGCGGTTCCGCGGTTTTCGCCCGCCGCGCCTGCCCAGCGTGTTCGAGGCGCTGGCCAACGCAGTGGCCTGTCAGCAGGTCAGCCTGGCCAGCGGTCTGGCCCTGCTCGGCAAAACCGCAGCCTGCCTCGCCGCGCACGCAAGCAAGGCTACGCCGCCGCCGTTTCCCACCCCAGCGGCCGTGCTCGGCGCTGGTGCGCAGACCTTGCGCGAGCTCGGCTGGAGCCAGCGCAAGGCGGATTACTTGCTGGGATGCGCGCAGGCAGTGCAAAGCGGCGCGCTCGACGCGGCGGCGTTGGCCGCTGCCGACGATGCGCAAGCGGTTGCGTTGCTCAGTCGCTTGCGTGGCATCAAGCGCTGGAGCGCGCAATATGTGGCGCTGCGCGGCCTAGGGCGCCTGGCCGTGCTGCCGGTGGACGATGTCGGCGCGCACAAACATCTAGCGTTGTGGCTCGGTCGGCCGCGGCTGGATGCCGCGGCGATGCAGACTTTGACGCAGCGCTGGCAGCCATACGCCGGGATGGTGTATTTTTTGTTGTTGCTCAAACGGTTGGATGACCAGGGGCTGCTGGGTGCGAAAGACTCGACCCTGCCCCGCACCATGCCCACCTTGCCATGACGCACAAATCCATTGCCATATTGCTCGACGAACATCAGGCCATGTTGCACACCATGCGCACCATGCGGCTGGCGCTGCTGGACGGGCGGATGGCCGCCGCCAGGCAAGCGCTCGATGAGCTGACCGCGTTGCATGCGGCGCACATCGCGGTGGAAGAGAGCGGCTGGATCGACCGGCTGGACCGCAGCGCGCGCTGGCAGCCCAAGGTGTATCTGGCCGAGCATGCCAAACTCAGCGACATGATCGCGCATTGGCGCCAGCGCCTGCACGAACTGCCTGCCGGCGCGGTGAGTGCGGCTGAGCGCTTGGACCTGCTCGACGCCACGCTGCCGCTGCAGCACCTGCTCGAACACCATTTCGAGCGGGAGGAAAAGGGCCTGTTCACCGAAGTGGCTGGTTGAACGCGCCAGGGCGGCAGGCGAGCGTCGGGGATCGCCAGCGGCGGCGGCTCACCCCGTATTCGAATACCCGCGCAGCCGCGCGCTCAGCCAGCCGAACCGCACGCGCTCCTGTTCCAGTCGCAGTCTGGGTTGCAGCCGGTCAAAGCGCAGGTCGTCGTAGACCGCGGCTTCTTCTGTCGTCAGTCGTGGCAGGTCGTGATGGGTCGGCTGGGTTTCCTCGGCCCAGTGCAGGCGGTGGGCCAGCAGCGTTTGCCGGTCCATGAGCAGGGATACGGTGTGCGGGAAGTGGCTGCGCAGTCGATCGAGGATGGCAAAACCGTGGGTGTCGATGTCGCCCCAGTAATGCAGCGCGCAATGATGCAGCCAAGCAGCGCGCGCCAGCGCCTCCCAGCCGTAGCCGGCGCCGAACACGACCAAGGCGCCAGTCACCGGCGGAAAGGCGAGAAAGTTGATCTCGTTCTCGGTGATGAACACGTGCCGGGCAGGCAGGTCCAGCGCGGCAAAGCTGGCAGTGTCCAGGGAGATGTCGGGCAGGCCGTTGCAGCCCGGCAGGCTGTGCAGAGCCGGGTCGAGCAGGCGAAAGCGAATCCGTGGCGGTTTGTCGACAAAGCCGAAGCGGCGTGTGAACTGGGCAAGGCCGGTGGCCCGCTGGTCGATGGCCTGCGGCGGCAGCGCCAGATCGAACAACTCGGTGAGGACGCCGCGATGGGCTTCGATGAACTTGCTGTCCACCCCTGGCACATCGACTTGGCGCAGGTACACGCCCGGTCGGGGATGCGCCTGCAGCCAGGCGACGACGGCCAGCAGGCGCTCCCAGCGGTCAGCCAAATCCAGGGCCTGCAGCGGCCGTTTCGACAGCCAGGCCAACAGCGCAGGCTGCACGCTTGCCGTGTGCTGCCATAGCGCCTGGAATCGCCGTGCCTGCCGCGCTTTGCCGATGAACGCCAGGGCATCATCGAGCGTGTCGAGCCAGACGGCCGCCGGCAGCCGCTGCAGACCCTGCACGCGGTGATTCCACTGCCGCCATTCGATGCGAACCTGCGGGGTCTGGGCGATGGCGCGGGCCCAGTCACCCACCGCCTCGAATCGGTCGGACAAGTCCGCTGCCGTGGGGGTTTTGAGGTTCAGGCGCAAAGGCCATGGGACGGCGTGCGAAACCGCTGCTCGCAACAAGTCGCCGCGCTCCCACAAACGTTGGAGCTGGTCGTGCAGGCCGTCAGGAGTGGTCCAGGTCACGGTGCTGCGCCGGCCTGTAAGGCGGGGTCGCCGGCAGCCGCCGCGGCTTTTTGCTCTTGGTATTCCTCGATCGACAGGCAGCGCAGCCGCGAGTCGCGTCCGCCCTCGTTGTGCACAAAGCCGACACTGGCGACAAACGGTTCGATGACGTGAATTTTCTGCAGCGGCGTGACGATCAGCAGTTGCAGATTGAGCTGCTGGAACAGACGCAACCCGTACTGCGCCGACTCGTCCGATCCACGCCCGAAGGCTTCGTCGATGACCACGAAGCGGAACGACCGTGAGCGCACCGCGCCCCATTCCAGGCCAAACTGGTAGGCCAGGCTGGCGGCGAGGACGGTGTAGGCGAGCTTTTCTTTTTGTCCACCGGACTTGCCGCCCGAGTCCGAGTAGTGCTCGAACTCGGTTTCATCGGCGCGCCAGCGTTCGCTGGCGGCGAACAAAAACCAGTTGCGCACATCGCAGACTTTGGCGGTCCAGCGCCGATCGCCGTCCGTCAGGCCCTCGCGGCCACGGAAGCGGTCGATGATGGCCTTGACCTGGAGGAATTTGGTTTCCGAGTACTGTGCGTCATCGTCTGCGGTGAAAGCGCCCGAGGTCGCTGCGCGCAAGTCCTGCTGAAACTCGCGGATTTCCGCATCCGGGCTGGGCTGCGCCACGAGCTTGATGTAGCGTCCTGGGTTGTAATCGATGGCTTGCAGCGACTGATTGATCACCTCCACGCGCTGCCTGATCGTTTCGCGCTCGCGGGCTAACTGGGCGTTGAAGTTGGCGATTTCGTTGATGGTGTTGACATTGAGCAATTCCTTGAAGCGCGCCTCGAAGCGCGGCAGATCGTCGTTTTTCAGGGCGCTGAGTAGCCGCTCATACTCCGGTAAGCCCGCAAGAGACGCATCCATCTCGACCGTCTCGGCCTTGAATTCCTCCTTGAAGCCGCGCATGGCGCCGACGATGCGCTCGGTCAGTCGGGCCAGGCGCCTGTCTTCGGTGTCGATGCGCTGCTGCAGCCAGTGCCGCAACTCCTGTTCGCGGTTGTCGCAGGATTCCACCGAGAGTTGATGCACGCCCAGCGCCTGCATGCGCCAGCCGTCCAGGCGCTCGATCTGCGCGGCAGACAGCGGTGCGTCGTTCCACACGCTGCGGGTCTGATCGCGCAGGGCCTGTGCGACCTCGTGTTTGTTGCGCAACTCGCCCTGCCGGCCCAAAGCGTCGCGCCACTGGTTGTCGAGCTCATCGAGCCGTTGCTGCGCCGATTGCATCTGGCGTGTCAATTCCTGCAACGTGTCTGAGGTGGCTTGCAGCCGCGCGCGCTCCTCGCTGAGCGCGGCAATCTGCCGCGCCGTGCTCATCCAGTCGATGTCGGCAAAGCGCGTGAATTCTTCCAACTTGCTCACCGCCTCCAGCCGGCCTTGCAATTCGTTGCCCGACTGTTGGATTTGGCTGATGCGTTGCCCGAGCAGGGCGAGTTTTGCTTCCAGACGGTCGCGTTGCTCGCGCAGCACGCGCAGTTTGTCGGCGTTGCTCCAACCGAGCACATACCGGCTGCGGTCATCGATGCGGCTGCGGTCGTCTTTTTCATGGCGGCCGCTCGGTTCCTTGATCTGACCGGCACGGGTGATGGCTCGCGCCTCGCGGCGAAACTGTTCCATGTTGTCGCAGCAGGCCACGTCAAACCGGATGCGCAGCTCTTGTTCGAGCCATGCGTCGTGCGGTGAATCGCGTTTGATGTCGAGTTTGCGCACCAGCGACCGTGGATGCAAGGTCGCGTCCGGCATGGTCTTGCGCGGCCGTATGTGCAGGTACACCAGCCTGCCGTTCAGGTGCTCGCGTTCTACCCAGTCTGAAACCGCACGGTAGTGCGCGTCGGGTAGCAGCAAAGACAGTCCGAAGCTGCGCAACAGCCGCTCGGCGGCGCCTTCCCAGTCGCGTTCATCCTCGCGGACTTGGATGAGCTCGCCGGCAAAAGGCAATTCGCCTTCGGCGATGGACAAGGCCGTGCACAACGCTTCGCGGATGCGGATCTGGGCAATGTCGATCTTGCTTTTGCGTCGGGCAAGGCTATCGATTTCCGCGGACAGGACGGCGTGCTCCTCGCGGCCTTTGCGGAAGGCAAAGTCCTCCTCGCGCTCGCGGTCGTCCAGATCGGCCATACGCTGGCGCAGGCTCTGGGCGAGCTGGGCAATGGCGTGCTGCCGGGCAGCGAAGCCGGTTTCGTCCTCAGGAGCCGGCACGTCGATGCGGGCGAGCAGCTCGTGGTAGCGGTCGGCCCGCTTTTGCCGTTGTGTTTTTTCCGCCTCCAATCGGCGAATCTCCGCAGCCAGCTCTTCCAGTCGGTCGCCACCGCTGTCGCGCAGCGCACGCTCCAGACAGCCGATGTCCACACGTTCGCGCTGCCGCTGCGCCTGCAGGCGCTCGATGTGCGCAGCCAGCCGTGCTGCGTCCTGAGCCAGAAGATCCAGCCGGTGTTCCAGCAGCTCGCCTTTGAGACGGGCGAAGTAAGGACGCAGCTGGTCGCGTGCCTGGCGCCAGCCCTGGATGTCCGCCGCCAGCGCCTTGTGCTGTTCACCCTCTTCGACCAGCGGAGCCAGCAGGCGCATCTGCCGCTTGGCCTTGAGCACGGCCTGATGGGCACGGTCCAGATCGTCGAAATGACGGATCAGCGCCTCGATGCGGTCGGCCACATCGAAAGGTTCGAGCATATGGCTGCGCACAAAATCGGTGAGATTGCCCACTGACTTCATCGACACGGTCTGGTGAAACAATTCCAGCGCCTGCTCGTGCTCGATGCCGAAGCGCCGGCGCAGCCAGGCGCCGTAAGGTGGAAAGCTATCGTTGAGCTCGCATCGCGCATCGCGCAGCTTCTTGCGCAGTGCGCTGATGTCGTTGCCAAAGCCGCTGAAGTCGTGGGCGATGGACAGTGCCCGCTCGGCGCCGACATACAACCGCGCGGGCTGGCCCTGCGCGTCTTTGAACCAAAAAACCTGTGCCAGCGTAACGGCTTGGTCATACCCCTCGTTGCGGAACACGCCGAGAATGACCGAGTAATGGCTCGCATCGCGCAGCGCCACGGGCTTGGCCGCGCCCGTGACCTCGTTGCGTTCGCTCTTGTAGTGCCCCAGCACGTAGGAGCGCAAGGAGCGCTCGCGCGCATCGGCTCCTGCGGCCTTGTTGTACGCCACCCGATGCGCCGGCACGAGCAAGGTGGTGAGGGCATCGACCAGCGTGGACTTGCCCGAGCCGATGTCGCCGGTGAGCAGGCCATTGCGCCCGGCAAGCTCCAAGCGCCAGACGCGCTTGTCGAACGTGCCCCAGTTGAGGACTTCCAGACGGTCCAGGCGGAACCCCACCCGGCCGTCGTCGGCGACGAAATCCAGACTCAGCGTGGCCGGCTCAGACATCGGCGTTCTCTGTCTCCTCGCCACCCGACAGCACGGTGCGATAGCCCTGTAGCCGGGCGTCGAACTCCGCTAGCCATTGTGCATCGACGAAAGCTTTGAGGATGCGCCGCACTTCGTAGTGGCTGCGCTGGGCATCGCCGCCGGCTGTCGGCTTGAGTCGGCGCAGAAAGCCCAAATCGACCACTTTGGCGAGGGTTGTGTCCACCTGGTCGATCAGTCGGGTTTCATTCGTGCCATCTGGCAGGAACACGCGCATGAGCTCGGCGATATCCTCTGGCGAGAGGATCAGCCGGGTGTCGCCTCCGCTGGCGTCGAACTCGGCCAGGCGCTTGCGCAGCAATGCCAGCATCAGGCTCACGGGGTAGGACAGCGGGCGGCGGGCGACGAGCCGCGGCAGACGCGGTGCGGTTGCAGAAATCTCCTCCGGTTCCGGTCGGCTTTTGAGGAAAGCGTAGCCTTCGGCCTCGTCCAACACCAAGTCGAGCAGCAGCACGGCAGCCTGCTCGCGTACACGCGGCTGCAGACGCAGCAGGTTCGCCCACAGGCGCTCGTCGTCTTCGCGGTAGACCACACCCTTGAGCAGCAGCACCATCAACTGCGATAACTCCGGCACCAGTGGCAGCGCGTCGGACGGCGCTCGTGCCGCATCGTCCTCTTGCCGTGCGTCGTCCATGTCCATCCCTACCTCGCTGCTCGACCCCCGTCAGCGCGTGAAAATCACGCGCGGCAGGCGCGCCTGCCGCATGACGGCGTCGCCCGCGGCGTTGCGGGACTGCCAGTGGATCGGCTCTTCCACCGTCTCGTCCACCAAGGCACGCAGCTCCTGCGAACTGTCGCCGCCCTCGCCGGCATGAGCCAATTCTAGATAGGTCACCAGTTCGGCCAGCCCGTGCTGCAAGGGCTGGGCTTGCAGCAACTCACGCAGGGTGATTTGCGGCTGGTGGCGCAGGGCGCCCAGCACGGTCGCGCGCAGCCGCGCCTTGTCGACCACGATCTGGTCGAACAGACGTGAGGTGTCGATGTCGTCGTCGCCAGTCTCGAGTACCGCATCGGTCAAACGCGGTTTGCTGCTCGGGGCGAACAGCGGCCGCTCCAGCGGCAAGTCGATGTCGGCGCCCATGCCGTCGATCTGCATCACCGTGCCTGCGGGCATGCACGCGCGCAGCTCCAGCGCCTTGCCCTCGATGGCGTGCAGCACGTCGAGGATGCGGCGGTTTTCCACAAAGGCGCGGTCGTCGAGGAAACGGCGTAACTGCTGCGACAGCATCGCAACCGTGCGCTGGGTGTGCTCGCCGGCCTCCAGCCAGTCGTAATGCACACGGCGTGTGCGCGGCTCCGGCTTGAGCGCCGCCACGGCGGGCAGGGCCAGCACGCGGTCCAATCGCTCGCTGAGTTCGTCCTGCCGGGAACTGGACATGAGGAACTCCCAGAAGGCGCGGAAACTGCGCCCCTGATCGGAGTCGGCGATGGCGTCGCGCTCGCCCATGATGTCGTCGAGCAATGCGCCCTTGCTGCCTTCCCATAAAGTGATTTTTTCGCGCACCCTGCGGTCCAGGCTACGGAAGTTGTGCTCCACTTCACGGAAGTCGGCCAACAACTCGCGTGCCAGTTGCTGGAATTGCAAAAAACGATCCTTCACTGCGGTAGCGTCCAGCAACGGCACGTCACCGGCCAGCACGCGGGCGATGTCCGCATCCAGCGCGTCGCGTTTTTTGCGTAGCTCGGCCACGCGCTTGGCGGGGTCGGCCTCGGTGCCGGCGCTGATCTGCTCCAGCAGCGCAAACAGCGTGAGCAGCCGCGACTCAGTGCCGACGAACGGCCGCTCGGTCAGTGACAGCAGCCAGGCAATGGCTTTTTCGGTCGCCGGTGTCAAGTCGAATTGCGCCTCATCCGTGCCTGGCTTGTAAAACTTGCGCAGCCAACCCTTGTCCGCCGCGGACCAGTCGTTGAGATACTCCAAGGCGCTTCTTGGAAAGATCTCCGCTCCCCACTGCTCGCGCAGCGCGAACAGCTCGTCTTCCAATGCTTCGACGAGATCGGCCTCGCTCATCACCCGTACATTCGGCGCCACGAACACACGGTGCAGAAAACCAGACACCAGCGGTGCGTGCGCCGAAGCCAAAAGCCGCCAGGCGGGGTGGCGGTCGCGCAGGGCGCTGAGAGTGGCGTAATCCATGGCTTGATACGTCGACAGCCCTGTTGGCCGTTGCTGAATGCCGAACCGCGGCGTGTGGAATCCGCATGGCCCAATCGTAATCGGTTCAATGGGCCGAACCGAGCGAGCAATTCCGCCTGCGCGGCTGGTGTGGCCCGATCGCCTGCCGGGCTCCGTCGTGGATCAGGCAGCAGCCCAGGAAACGAAAACGCCCAACCGAAAGAGGTTGGGCGTTGAAGGTGGTGGTGCTGAGGCGACCGCACGCGGTCGTGCACCGATACCACCGAAATTTTATATACCGATTTTTGGCGTTGATGGGCGGGAGTTGGCCTTGACAGCGCGCCTTTTCACTTGCCAGGTGCAGCAACGAGCTGCCTTCATGGTGACCCCCTGTCTTTGGAGGTCGCGATGAGCGAGCAATTTCTTTCCGAGGTCGAGCTGGCTGCCCGCTGGGGGATGAGCAGTAAGACCCTGGCACGTTGGCGCTGTGATCGGCGTGGTCCGCCCTACGTCAAACTGGGCAAAACGGTGCGCTATGCGATGAGCAACGTGCTTGAGTTTGAGCGAAACGGGCTGCGCAAGCCAGCGCCCAGACAGATCACGCCAGCCGAGCCAAGCACGCCCGACATCACCCAGAACATGACCGTCCGCGATGTGGTGGCCAGCCTGCGCGCTGGCGGGGGATGCCCCTCTCACACCGTCGAGAGCCAGTCCTAGCCTTTC
>Ga0078972_1017460_pt1 | contig 10296 bp, 10 predicted proteins | sample YelNatPaOPGAMG01_FD_67568 | JGI IMG/M metagenome (GOLD analysis project Ga0078972, IMG submission 67568) | Hot spring thermophilic microbial communities from Obsidian Pool, Yellowstone National Park, USA - OP-RAMG-01 (SPADES assembly) (version 2) | ecosystem: Environmental > Aquatic > Thermal...
TTATAACATCATAATTTTTTATCATACGTTTAACTCTTTTAAAATCAAACTTTTGTATTTTAACTTTTAACCTTTCCAAAATCTCATAATTTCGTAATGTATCACCTGAATATTTAGTTTTGTCAACAAAAGTTACAACACAAATTTTGAATCCCCAAATAAAGAGATATCTAGCACAAACAAATCCATCGCCACCGTTTTTCCCTGGACCACAAAAAATTAGTATTTTGTTTAACCTATTTTTTTGTAGATATTTTTTAACAAATTCTGCAACAGACCTTCCTGCGTTTTCCATCAAAACAAATGACGGGATCAAAAATTTCTCTGTAGCAAGTTTATCAATTTGATAAATATGTTGTGAGGTAAGAAACTTGTTGATTTTCATCATCTACGTGTTTTCAAAAGTTTCACAAGTTGTTCGTATGATAAAGTATTAACTACATCTTTTTTCTCAAGCCAACCACGACGTGCTACATATACACCTAAAAACAAATATTCCATTTGTGAAACATGATGTGCATCCGTCCCTATGGACAATAATACTCCCTGTTCTTTTGCATATTTTGTATTTATATCATCTAAATCAAGTCGTTCAGGAAAAGCATTTATTTCTAACATAACTTTATTTTTTGCTGCGTATTCTATAACTTTTGATATATTTACTTTATACGGCTGACGTTTATTTAATAATCTTCCTGTTGGATGAGAAATTGCATGTACATATTTATTATCCATTGCCTTCAAAATTCTTTCTGTAATTTGTTCTTCTGACTGTTTAAATCCTGTATGAATTGCAGCAATAACAAAATCAAGTTCTTTTAATACTTCATCAGGATAGTCAAGTTTACCATCAGAAAGTATATCTACTTCTTGTCCACAAAGAATTTTTACTTTAGATGTTTTGTTTAAATTCCTTATTTCCTCAATTTTTCTATAAAGATCTTTTATCTCCACACCACCAGCTACTTTCAAACTTTGTGAATGGTCGCAAATTATTATCCATTCATATCCAAGTTTAGCAGCATATTCTACTATTTCTTTTATACTATTTGCTCCGTCTGAATAGTTAGAATGTATATGAGTATCTCCTTTAATATCTTTCAATTCAACAAGTTTTGGTAGTTCCCCTTTTGCAGCTTTTTCAATTTCTCCTCTATCTTCTCTTAATTCTGGTTCAATATATTGAAGACCTAAAATTTTATATACTTCTTCTTCAGTTTTTCCACAAATAGGTTTGTCTTTTTTATCAATTTTAAATACTCCATATTCACTTAATGTAAACCCTTTTTTATTTGCTATTTCTCTTAAATGTATATTATGTTGTTTAGAACCTGTAAAATATTGTAATGCAGCACCGTAAACATCTTTTGGTACCACACGTAGGTCAACTTGTATGTTTGAAACAGTAAGTATACTACCTTTTGTTTCACCACAAGCAAGAACTTTTTTTACAACGGGTAACTTTGTAAATTTTTCAATTATTTCTTTTTCTTTTCCCTCTTTTACACAACACAAAATATCAATATCTCCTATAGTTTCTTTCCTTCTTCTTAAAGAACCACAAGGATCAATGTTTATAACTTCTTTATTTTTTTTAAGAGGTGCTAATATTTCTTCCACAGTTTTTAATGCGTCAAACAATAATAATCTTTGTTCAGAAGAAGACAACAAATCTATTCCCTCAAGGATATTTTGTTCAACTTTTTCTCCGAAACCAGGTAATCGTCTTAAAGCACCTTTTTTAGCATATTCTTTTAAGGTATTTATATCTTTTATCCCGAGTTTTTCATAAAGTAGTCGTACACGTTTTGGTCCCAATCCTGGTATTTTTAACATTCTAAGAACGCCTTCAGGAAATTTTGTTTTAAGTTCTTCTAAACGTTGTATTTTCCCAGTATTAAAATATTCAACAATTTTTTCTGCTATACTTTTACCTACTCCTGGGATAGAAGAAAGTTTATCAAAATCAGAAACTAAATTTTCTATAGGTTCAGGTAAACTTTCAATAACCTGTGCTGCTTTTTCATACGCACGTATTTTAAACGGATTCTCATCAGTCAAACTTAAAAGTTGTGCTATTAGATAAAACTGTTCTGCTACTTCTTTGTTTCTCATATGTTTTAGTTAATAGTTTATAGTTCACAGTTCATAGTTAATCAAATGTTTCTATCCTAATCATTATGAACTATTGACTATGAACTATGAACTAAAAATTTTAACCTTTTCGCATCATCGTACATTGTTGAATTGTTAAACATAACATAATTCAATTTTTTATCACACATTTCTAAAACTTTTTTTAATTCTTCATCGGAAAAAGTGTAATTATAATCTAACCTGTTACCAATGTGTAACCCATGCAATCTATAGTACCTATATTTCCCCCAATAGGGTTGCGAATATAACGGGTCAACACAATGTATTAAATCCAATTCTTTACAAATTTTAGAAACAATTTTTTTATCCCACTTATCACCCCTTACTTCTATAATAAAATCAAAATTATATTTTTGTCTATCTTTTTTTACTTTATCAAAAAATTTGTAAAGGTTTTCCAAATTTTCTTCCTCTGGTGTAAAACTTGATGGACATTGAAACAAAATTTTTTTACAACCAAGTTCTCTTGCAAACTCTTTTGTTCTTTCCCATGCTAAAAAAACTTCTTTTGTAGGTGTAAAGAAACCGTAATTGTTTTTATCTCCAAATTTTTCTTTCATCCTACGATAAGTGAAAGACGAGGCTTTATGTGTTATGACCTGCCATGCTTTTATTATAAATTCAAAATTAGTGTTTTCAATCTCTGCTTCTTTTTTCCATTTTATTGCAGTGTTTAGAGAAGGTATTTGATAAAAAGTTGAGTTTATTTCTACACAATTAAACTCTTGATAATATTTTTTATGCGCTATTGGAAAACCACAACAACCTATTTTTATTTCTTTACTATCTTTTTTCATTGAAAATTTATTACAAAATTCTTATATATATTTTCAACTTTATGGAAACAAAATGTTTAGAAAAATTTTACAAATTAATAATTTTTATCTTATTCGTTTCTAATAACCTGTATTCTTTTAATTTTTTGATCAACATTTTTTATAGTATTTTACTACAACCTGTACGCAGTGCGTTTAAAGGAGAAGTGTTGCAAATAGACTAGTTTGAACACGGGTTTGGGAACTGTAATTTTTCATCCTTAGGGTATTTAAATTCTGACCTTCAATATACTTCTGGAAAAGTAATAAACGATAAAATATCGTTTGCTGTACCAACTTTTTATTTATACGGTGTATACATTGCACGTGTTTCTACACCAATGTTAACTACAATTTATCCTGGTTGGCAATTTGAGACAGAAGTAGGTTATGGTGGTATAAGTTACGATACGGAATTAAAAGAACAAAATAGACAGTTTTTTCAGGTACTTCGGATTTCGACTAGAGAATATACAAATCCAAAGATTTTGGTCCAAAAAGTTTTACTATAAATTTACTTACCGGATATAAACTACACTATGTTTTAAAAGACCTGTTATATTATGGACTACAAATTGGTGTTATTGTTGTATCAAAAGTTTCGTTTTCTTGTGAGTATTACGCAACTTATAGAAGTAGTAACTTTTTTATTTTTAGTAAAGAAGGAATAACTTCAACTTCTAATGAATCACATTTGTTGTTAAGTACAAATTTTTTAATATCACAAAGATTTTTATTAAAAATTTCTTATCTTTATAAACATTGGAATTTAATACAATCCACCACTCTAGTAACTGAACAAAATGTTAATTTATACGGAGTTGTAATATCACTCATCAGTAGATGATATTTCAAAAATACTTTTTTCTTTTTGTTCATCTAACTTAAAAATTTTTTTTACAATTTTATAAAATCCTATCCCAAGAAGGATACCTATTATCGCTCCTGATATAACATCTAACGGATAATGAACACCCACATATACTCTGGAAAATGCTGATAAAAATGCTATAATATACGCTATTGTTGTATACACTGGATTTTTAAAAAACAACATTATTAAAGTTGCAACAGTAAACGAATTCACAGCGTGTGATGACGGAAAAGAAGGTCCTGCCGAAGATACTAGTTTATAAACATCTGGGAGTACTTCATAAGGTCTTGGCCGCAAAATTAGATGTTTTAATATTCTACTACTGATTATGTCAGAAATAGATACCCCTATTATAATAGCCCAGCCAGCAATACGATATCTATATTTTGACGAAAACACCATTAGAAACCATATTATTAAAAATATAATATAAAAATTTTTAGGATTTGTTAAAATAGGCATAAGAATGTCAAAATATTTATTTCTCATATTATGGTTAATAAAATAGAATAGAGCAGTATCTAAGTTGACTATAAACTTTAGCATTTATCTTATTTCCTCTGACTAAAATGTTCTAACAACTTAGAAATAATAAAATCAGGTTTTATCCCTTCAGCAACTGCATGAAAGTTAAGAATAATCCTATGTCTTAATGCAGGAAAGACAACTTCGTTTACATCATCAATACTTACAACTGTGCGTTTGTTTAACAAAGCGTTAACCTTTGATGCTATAACAATTGTTTGTTCAGCCCGTGGGCTACATCCCCATTGAACATATTTTTTTATAAACTCAGGTGAGGAATTATCTGTAGGACGTGTTGCCCGTACTATGTCAATAATATAATCAATTACATGATCACTTATAGGTACTTTGCGAACAAAATTTTGTAATTCCAAAATTTCTTCTTTTGAAACAACTTTTTCTACTTTTTGTTCTAAAATTCCTGTGGTACGATACAAAATTTCTCGTTCTTCTTCTTTTGATGGATAGTCAATGTTTATCTGAAAGAAAAATCTATCAAGTTGTGCTTCAGGTAAAGGATATGTCCCTTCTTGTTCTATAGGATTCTGTGTTGCTAAAACAAAAAATGGCTGTTCAATCTCGTATGTAATCCCGTTAACTGTAACTTTATATTCCTGCATTGATTGTAAAAGAGCGGATTGTGTTTTAGGCGGTGTACGGTTTATCTCGTCTGCTAAAACAATGTTTGCAAAAATAGGTCCCGGGATAAACCTGTAATATCTTTTTTTACTTACAGGGTCTTCTTCCACAACTTCAGTCCCTGTTATATCTGATGGCATAAGATCAGGTGTGAATTGTATTCTACTAAACTTAAGATCTAAAACATCAGCTAAAGTATGTATAATCATTGTTTTTGCAAGGCCTGGTACACCAACTATTAAACAATGTCCTTTAGAAAAAACTGATACAACAAGTTCTTTTATAACCTGTTTTTGACCAACAATTTTTTTTCCAACTTCTGTTATAATTTTTGAAAATTTTTCAACAACTTGTTCAGCCAATTCAATATCCTTATTCACAATTTTTTCTCCTTACATTTTTTGCGGCGCAGTAATGTTTAATACATCAAGTGCGTTTTTAATAACATTTTTTGTTGCAATAACAAGTAACAATCTTGGATAAACAATAATTTTGTTTCTATCTATAACTCTACATTCTTCATAAAACTTATGAAAAATTCTTGCAAGGTCTATAAGATAATTACACAAATGATGCACTGAAAAAGTTTCTATACAAAGATTTAAAACATCTGGATAAAAAACTAATTTTTTAACTAAACTTAATTCAGAATCAACAAACTTATGTTCATACAATTGTTTAAAATATTCTTCTAAATAAGAATTAACAGTTTCTAAATTTATAATTTTGTCAACTTCGGATAATATACTACAACATCGAGTATGAGCATATTGGATGTAATATACAGGATTTTTTAAAGAATGTTCTTTTGCAAGTTCAAAATCAAAATCAAGATGTGTATTAGGCGATTTTGTTAACAAAAAAAATCGTGTTACATCAACACCTACTTCGTTAACAACTTCGTCTAATGTTATAAATTTCCCTTCACGAGTTGACATTGATATTCTTTGTCCATCTTTAACAAGTGAGACTAATTGGTATAGAATGATTTCTAATTTTGCATTGTAATTTTCAAAAGAACAAATTTTTTCAAAAGCTAATTTAACACGTTCAACATACCCATGATGGTCTGTCCCCCAAATGTTGATTAAAAAATTATATCCACGCTGAATTTTGTTGTAATGATATAAAATATCGCTAAAAAAATATGTTGGTTCTCCTGTAGACCTTATTATAACTCTATCTTTATCATCACCAAACTCTGACGATTTAAACCATATTGCATTATCTTTTTCTTCGACCAATCCGTTTTTAATAAGTAATTCTTTTATTTTTTGTACAAAATTAGGTTCATATAAAGAACTTTCATAAAAATAGTTGTCAAATATGACCCTGAAATTTTTAAGTGATAATTTTATTTCTTCCATTATTGTTGCAACTATAAATTTTTGTACTTCTTTATAATTTTCTTTATCAACCTTTCCAAAGTTAGATTTTACTTTTAAAGCTATTTCTCTAATATAATCCCCTTTATAACATGTTTGTTGTACAATATCTTCACAAAATGTTTTTATCTCATTATCAACAGAAGAATTATCATAATTATACAAACTCATTACAACTGATGCAGATAAAACATTTATCTGTCTACCAATATCATTAATATAATACTCTTTTGTTATGTCATAACCTAATTTTTTAAAAATATTACCCAAAACATCACCTAACACAGCACTTCTTCCATGACCTATATGCAAAGGGCCTGTCGGGTTTGCTGAAACAAATTCTATTAAAACCTTTATTCCTTCTTTTGGGTCACATACAGGATATTTCTCTGCAGTTAAAATAATTTGTTTTATTTCTTCTAACAACAAATCTTTTGAAAGATTAAAATTAATAAACCCTGGTGGTGAATATATAATATCTGAAAACAGATAAGTACCGAAATGTCTTAAACATAAATTTTTTATTTGTTCAAAAACAAGTTGAGTATCAATATTATATTTTTTTGAAACAACAATAGGTATGTTTGTAGCTAAGTCAAACCTAATTTCTTTCGGTGGTTCTTCAAGATCAAAATCTGTTTCCCAGTTTAAAATTGTTAATATCTCATTTAGTACTTTTCTTACTTTTTCTTTCATAACTCACTTTTTTCCCTTTCGCCCATATTTTTTCTAACGCATAAAATTCACGAAGTTCATTCAACATAATATGCACTATAACTGTAATATAATCAATCACAACCCACCGACCATATTCTTCACCTTCAGTATGATGTGGAACAATCCCGTATTGTTTCTTAATTTCTGTAACAATATATTCTGTCAAAGTTTTTATATGTATCTCAGCTGAACCAGACATTATCACAAAAAAATCACAAAAATTACACACTTTCCGCAAATCAAGAATTACAATATCCTCGGCTTTTTTATCTTTGGCAAGATTAGCAACAAGTTTTGCAAGTGTTAATGGAGAAAAAATTTTTTTCTTTATTTTTATATTATCCACCTCCCTGAGTTTAACCTGAAATTTTTGATGTAATTTCAAACATTGGCAAATACATTGCCACAACCATCCCACCAACTACTACTGCTAAGAATACAATTATCAATGGTTCTATCATTCCCGCCAAACCCTCCACTGCGTCAGAAACCTCTCTATCATAAAAATCAGCTATTTTTGCTAACATCGCATCCAACGATCCTGTTTCTTCACCAACTGCAATCATTTGTATCACCATTGGTGGAAAAACACCACTTTTTTTCAATGGTTCAGCAATACGTTCACCTTCACGAATTGCTTCTCTTGCTTCTAATATAGTTTTTTCTATAAGTTTATTCCCAGCAGTTTTTGCAACGGTTTCCATAGCATGTAAAATTGGCACACCAGCATGCATAAGTGTACCTAATGTACGAGTTACCCTTGCAATAGCAGTTTTCCTTATCACATCACCAAAAATAGGAAGATTTAACAACATAGTATCAACTTTTAATGCAAACTTATAATTTGTTTTATACACTCTACGGAAAACAATTACAACAATTGTCCCTATCAATATAAACAACCAAATCCATTTTTTTAGAAAATTAGATATATCTACCAACATTTGTGTTGGAGCAGGTAATTTTGCCCCCATTTCTGCAAATAATGCAGCAAATCTCGGTACTACAACAGTTAACATAATTATCGCAGCACCTATTGCCACAATCGTTACAATTATAGGATACATCATTGCAGATTTTATTTTTGATTTCAACGCTTCAGAAGATTCAAGATATGTAGCTAACCTATCTAACACCTGATCAAGTATACCACCAACTTCGCCTGCATGTACCATACCTACATATAACTCAGAAAACACATCTGGATATTTACTTATTGCTTCAGAAATTGACACACCTGCTTCTATATCCAACCTCACCGCATGAATGATTTTACGAAATGTAGGAGATTCAAACTGTTCTTCAAGTATTGACAGACCTTGAACTAATTGTACTCCTGATGAAACCAAAGTTGCTAATTGTCGTGAGAAAATAGTCAACTCTGAAGATTTTACTTTTCTTTTTAAAAAGGGTATATTAGCAATAATATTTTTTAGAAAACTTTCCTTCTGTTCTTTAACTTCAATAACAAAATATTTTAACCCACGTAATTTTTCTATAACTTCTGTTGGAGAAGCTGCTTCTACTACATCAGACACTTCTTTTCCAGCAGGTGTTTTCGCTCTAAATATATATTTTGGCATTTTTAAAATACAAATTTAAATTTTATAATTTATATCACAATCTGTCATAACAAACTATTTTATAAAAACTTTCTACATTAAGAGATGAACCACCAACAAGACCACCATCCACATCTTTTTGTTCCATAATACCTTTAAAATTTTCTGGTGTTATTGACCCACCATATAATATCCTAATTTTTTCCGCTACTACAGAACCATAAAGTTCTGCATATTTTTCTCTTATAAACTGTTGAGCTTCTTGTGCTTGTTGTGGAGTAGCATTTTTACCGGTCCCTATTGCCCAAACAGGTTCATATGCAATAACTATTTTTTCAGCATCTAAAGTTGATAAATTACACAACGAATGTTTTACTTGATATTCTAAAACTTCAAAAGTTTTGTTTGTTTCTCTTTGTTCTAACGTTTCACCTATGCACACAATAGGAATAAGACCGTGTTTCAACGCTGACAAAACTTTTTTGTTTATAAACTCATCCGTTTCATTAAAATATTTTCTTCGTTCAGAATGACCTAAAATAACATATTCACAACCTATATCTTTTAACATAACAGGGCTTATCTCTCCAGTAAATGCTCCTTTTTCTTCAAAATACATATTTTGTGCACCAAGCTTTATATTACTATTAGTTAGACATTTTTTAACTACATATAACAAAGTAAAAGGAACACATAAAACTATTTCTCTGTCATAAACATCTGATACTAAAGGGATAAATTTGTTAACAAACTCTTCCGCTTCAGAAACAGTTTTGTTCATTTTCCAGTTAGCAGCTATTATTGGTTTTCTCATTCCTATCCTCCCTTATTTAAAATCATATTTTTTTTATAAAAATACAACACATCTTTCAATAATTATTAAATAATTTCTTAATAACAAATTTTATCTCTTCCTAAAAACTTTGCCTAATATAATGGAATTACCACTAACCTTTCTTTTCTAACAAGTTTCTCTATTAAAAAAAATTTATAATAAAATTTAGATTTAGATATATCTTTTACAACAACCGGTTGAGTAAGTTGTAAAACTTTCCCTGCAATTCCTTTGTGACATTAAGTTTTGCTTCACGCATTGCAGTAGGCGAAATATTATCTCCAATTTTAATTTTCAGTATCTCATCATTATCAACAAGCATAATAGAACAACGTTGTGGATTCAACAATTTTTTAACGATATCTAAAATCTGTGGTAACACTTTATCAACTTCAAATGTTGGTTCTACTGAAAAAAGTGTTTTAAAAATAAATAAAACTTTCTTTTTATAAAAATAAGATGTTAAAAATGTAAAGTTAAAAAACTAAAGAAGTAAATAGTAAAATTGTAAAAATTAGAGAAGGATTAAGAGCCATCACCAAAGTCTATTTTAATAAAAGCCACAACAAAACTAACAACAAAATTATAAAAAACAAAGCAAAAATATTTTTATGTTTTGTAACTTGTGGATAAAAATCTGTTTTTAACGATATTTTACTACGGGATACATCTACTAACCTGCTAAAACATATCTTACAATATTTTGCTCCAACTTTGTTTTCTGTACCACAGATTGGACATTTTCTATATTTCATTTATATGTTTTATTTATGTTAATAAAATACCA
>Ga0078972_1017463_pt1 | contig 10295 bp, 12 predicted proteins | sample YelNatPaOPGAMG01_FD_67568 | JGI IMG/M metagenome (GOLD analysis project Ga0078972, IMG submission 67568) | Hot spring thermophilic microbial communities from Obsidian Pool, Yellowstone National Park, USA - OP-RAMG-01 (SPADES assembly) (version 2) | ecosystem: Environmental > Aquatic > Thermal...
GTTGTCTCAAATTCATTTGACCAAGCATCTTTTCTTGCTGCAAGCTTCATTTTGAGGGCGTGGAGAACTAGAAATTCATATAACATGAGCCTCGCCTCTGGGGTTGTAATGAAGTTAGATGCTCTCCCCTCGCAAGTGGTTGTGTAGAGCCACTTCCCATGCTTAGCTTCTCTATTTTAGCTTCCATTTTTTCGTTGGAACTATTAACCTTCAACATTAAAACTGAATTCAACTTGCGCGCGCGCGCGCTTTCCTCATTTCCCTCCCCTCTCTAAGCGAACTAATAATTACTCTCAAAGTTGGCTTAAAATTTATGGAGAAATCTTCTATAACCATCTGCACTTTCACTATGATTTTATCGAGATAGACTCATGATAGTTTTCATCAAAGGACATTTTACTGGTTTGCATCATTCTCTCTGGAAGATTATCTTCATCTATTTAACGATAATATTAGCAGATTATCTCCGATGTTTTGCCCTTCTATATCTTGTCAAGATTACTAGGATTGTTGTTGTGAGCATGAAGATTGTTAGGATTATGGGTGATGGGAATTCTGGTATGACGTTTGTTCCTTTTATTATAACTGTTTTTGTGCTATGTGTGTAGGTGAAGTAGAGATATGTGTAGTTTTCATCTTCGAATTTTTTATAGTCTGTTATTGATTGACTATCTACGAGAATAGTCCAGCCATCGTCAACCCACAGTAAACTTTTCGGAATAGCTACTCTGCAGAAGCCTACGGTTACCCCATCACCAGTAACGTTGAAACTAATGCTTTTCTGGTCAACATCAAATTTGAAATCAGAAATAGTTGAATTACTTACTACATCAACATCGTATGCTCTTCCATCCCAAACACCTGCTTCAAAAGTGTTGAAGGGAGCCATAAGCGGATAACGGTCTGTATTGTTTGCATCAATAACGTATGGTGTGTCACCTATGCCATCACTTCCAGTTTTGTTCTGATATAAGCCACAATAAACATCTACGCTAGTATAATTGTCCCAATAGTTTCCTCCTGAAGGGTAGCCATCATCCCAAATGTTATGATGTGTTTCACCAATTATTATGACATGTTTTGTATTGTTTATGAAGTTGTTATGGTATATGGAGTTGAATCTTGCTCCCAGCAGTTCGATCCCACAACTCCACCATAACCACCATAATCCGCCCATATTGTTTCTGATATTATTTCCTGAAATGGTGTTGTTGGATGATCGATGAATGGACAAACCTATGGAGTTTTCTTCTATGTTGTTTGCGGATATAATGTTATTTGAAGAGGAATAAAGCCAAACGCCAGCATAATAATTTGCTGCTATGTTGTTTTTTGTTATCGTTGAGTTTCTAACGTTCACCAAAAGCAATCCTTGAAGGTTGTTTTTCAACTCAAGGCTTTTAATTGTCACATTAGTACAGTTGATTAGGGCTACATAACCAGCATTTTTCGGAACACTCACGCCATGCTTATTAGTCCAGTAATAAATTGGTTTACCATTAATGGTGTTTGATTCATCAATATCGTTTATGAAAATTGATGGTTCCTCTTTATAAGTGACATATAAGCCAAAATTGTACCTATTACCATTCATAGTATTGTCTCTAAGAGTGTTGTTAGAGGATTCTGAAAGGCGTATGCCAAATAGATTTTTCGTAACATTGTTCTTTGCCAACATATTGTTATTCGAAGAACTCAGAATGATGCCATACTGCCAATTCGGCCAATTCGCAATTGCATCATTTCTAATGTTGTTTCCAACTATAATGTTGCTTAAAGAATCAAAGAGGTTTATGCCAACGTCATTATTTATTATATTGTTATCGCTGATAATGTTGTTTTTTGAACTGTGGACTAAAATGCCAATTCTTCCATTTGTAATACTGTTTCCGGAGACCCTATTGTCAAATGAGGAAAAAAGCTCAACACCATAGTCCATTGTATTTTCTATCCTATTTGCATATACAATGTTTGAAGAACCATAAATATAGATACCACACATGCCATGTCTGGCTATATAATTTCCAATTATATTGTTGTTTGAAGAGGAATAAAGCCAAATGCCGATATTAAATGCTGTGATTCCGATGTTTTGAATAGTTACGTTGCTCCTTTCCCAGAGGACTATTCCTACACTGAACCTCGAATATGATCCCCTAACACCGTGGCCTGCACCATCAATAATAATATTCTCTCTCTCAACAACTATTCCACAAACACTACTCGTGATGTTATCTGTTAAAGTATAAGTGATATTATCATAAGTTATTATTGGGGCATCAGGCGGATCTATGCTTCCATCAGCCCTAATATAGACTGTCCCGGTCCATTCCGCTTTTGTTGATTTAATGTTTAATGCTAATGATAACATAACCATTAATGACAATATCAACAATGTTCCAGAAATTATTCTTTTCATGCCTTTTCCTTAACAATATAACTTTGCAATTCAACTTAAAATTTTCCATAAATAGTTCTAGAAGAATGTTCTATTGTTATCCATTATTTTTACTATGTTGGAGTGTGTGATTGGGTGGGTGTGTGTTCGACCAAATAGTTGTTTATTCCAGTTTTTAGCTATTAATGGAGTTTAAGATGGTTAGTTGTGGTGAGGTAAGGGTGAGGAGGCTCTGACACTGCGTTTTGGGCAGTTCCTTCTAATGGCTAGATCAAAAATTTTTTATTGAACAATTCTCAAAGGATTCTCGTAATGAGGAGTTTAAGGGATCTGTTTCTATTAAGTTCTATACTTATAACTTTAGTCGTTTGCTTCTTTTTAGGAATAGCTGTTTTAATTTACCCGTTGATGTTTACCTTATTCTTTTTAGGAATGTTTTTCATGTTATTGATTGGAGCTGAAATTCAAGCAGCTGCCAACCCTGGAATAGAAAGAATAGAAGAGCCAAGCTTTTGGTTTAGTGCAATTTATAATGCTTGGCTTTACGTAACAGACAGAGAAGAATGGGCATATTTTGCTTCCCTTTTAGCAAGTGTTCTCAGTTTTGTATTTGGATCATTGTTCGGGTGGATTTTGTCTATGCACTTGAAAGTGTCAGGTGTATCGCTTGTAAGCTGGCTTGTCGGTCTTTATCTCCTGTTTTCAATAGCAATCTTTACAGCAACTAGTAGATATTGGCAAAAGTCTCAACAAGTTCCACATCTAGAGGAATATAACTTTTGATAGTTCAGTAGGTGGAATGTTTGCCACCGACCATGCAAAGCAACAATGAGTTTCGTGTAGAACCGTGTAATATTCCAAAAGTTTGAAATTACTGGTGAACTGAATTTTAAGTGTAAAGGAGGAGAAGGAGGTGGAGGAATGAAAATAAACAAAGAGTTATTAATAGCAGTTCTAGCAACATTCTGCCTAACATCAGCATTGTTTTCTGTAAAGCCTATTGGAAGCCAGACAACATTCCAGTACGACCCATGGGCAGACATAAACGACGATGGAAAAATAGACGCCAAGGACATAGGCTACACTTGTAGGCTGTTCGGGAAAACAGGAGACCCAACAAAAAACGTAAATGTAACAAACTGGCCAGTACAACAACCTGAGCCATCTTGGACTGTTGAGCGAGCATATCAATGTTGTAGACAATACATAAATTTATCATGGAGCCCCGGCACGAGTGGCGATGGAACTGATTGGATTTTCGTCGGAGGGTACAGCAAAATGGTTGTTTATTTCGAAGCTGTAGCTGTTTCACATACTCAAAAAACTGATACTACAACAATAACGCTCAGTTTTATTAATTGGGGTATTAAAACATCAGATGGCATGTGGATGGGATATTTCTTTGACCATTTAGGGGAATATATAATCAATTACACCGTCACAGGGATTGACGGATCTTTGATGCACTTTTATCAACCGCATAGTTGTCCAGTAATAGAAGTTAAAGGTCCTTGGGTCAATTTGGCTTTCTTCACAATCTCCTCAACTCAGTCAAGTGGATGGATGTTGCTTGAAGTCTATGTTTATCTTAGAAACGAGTAATGGCTTGCCTTGTATCTTAGCTGAGATTCTCTTTTGCTTTGTTATTATCTTTATTTCATAATTCTTGTTTACAATTTCTACTTTTTATTCATAGCTGTTCTGTTTATGTCGGCTATTGATACAACTTAACACCGAAGGGGTTTTATGTAGTATTTTTCCTTGTTTATGTATGGTCCATCCAAGAGAAAAGGAGAGGCAGCGAACAATGCAAGAGATTCTCTGTTTTTTAAGTGAGAGGGTGGCGAAGTGAAGTTCAGCGACTTTCACGGCGAATTCGCTCTAAAGTATGGCATAACAGAAAGAACTTTTTGGAGTTATCTTGAGGCTTTGAAAAACGCTGATAAAATAGACTACCCAACCGTATGGTTAATTCCAATAAGTGGAGAGGATGATCGTTCTATAAAACTATTGAAGTATATTCCAATTTTTTTAAGTTTTTATTTTTAAAGACAAAATGGCTTGCAATATTAAACAATTGAAAGGTCGATTTGCAGTGATCGGGAAGTTTGCATAGGTCGTTTTAGACTTTTCATATAGGCTGAAAACGCAAAAGACGGTTAAACCTAAATTTTAATTTAGATCGACCGGCAGAAACATATTTAATGAAAACGGAGAAAGGAGGTGAGATAGGTTGAACTTGAAAAACTACTTGATTGCTGTCATTCTAAGCGGGTTAGTGTTGGCCCTGGCTTTCACTCATTCAGCCGGTAGTCAGGTTGGGCAGTTTCAGTATGACCCTTGGGCAGACATTAACGATGATGGGAAGATAAACGCTTGGGACATAGGCTACACTTGCAGGCTTTTCGGCAGGACAGGAGACCCAGCCAAGACAGTTATCATCAGCAGGCATGAAGCCTACTATGAAGTTAGAAACGGCACAGTCACTTCGCCTGGCTACTATTACTATTTCAACACTACAGGCTGGGATAGAATTAGCATAGCCATCAAGGTTAAAGGCACAGCCGCAGTTTACATTTGCTGGTGGTGGGGTTCATCTGAACTGCCTCCGCTAACATACGCATGGTTCAACGTGACAAACTCCGAAGAAACCCGCACATACAGCTCACAGGTTATGGCTCCCCTCTTCTACGTCTACTACACAACAGTCAACGGAGTCCTAAACTGCTACACTGTCATAGCCTTCTATGTCACGGCGTAGCAAACAATGCGCGCATAACAATGGCTTGACAATATAATTTACCTAACAGCCTGAACCAGCTGATTCATTAAGAATAAAGAAGTGTAAGTTGTCGATTTTCTTAGCACTCATTAGTAACTTAAAAGAACTATTTCCAAAGCATGTGCAATGGATGAATCAGTAAATGTGTCCACGACTAAACATTAAGAGTATTTTGTTTAATTTTTCCAGCTCATTTTTTGTGAATTTTCTACCGCATAGCTCACATCGACCCTCTAGTCTTTCAAGGCCCTGTTCAAGTTTCATTCCGAGAAAGCACGGCTTTCCTATACGCTCCTCCTCGCTTGTGTGAAAGGTTTTTCCAGTTAGTATTTCATAGGATTCTGTTGATTCTTTCTGAGCATTTTCATATTTAATCATGGCTTCTTTAAACTCTGACGTTTCCACAAATTTTGCAAAAGTTTCCGTCCAGAATTCCTCAGCCTTCTCCCTACTTTCAAACTCGCCAAGGCTGTGGGGTTCAGCTTTAAAAAGCAGTTTATAACGTGCGCCCTCTTGGACGGGCTCAACTTTCATGTAACGGTTAAAATCGCCACGGCTGATAAGCAGAGACTCAGCCATATCATCCAAAGTTCTACTTAATAATCTTAGTCCAGCCCTTTCAAGTTGAATTCTCAATTTTTCTGCTACACGAGCCTTTAAGCTGTCCTCTAGCTCTTTGGCTTCAAGCATTTTTTCAAGATACTCGAAAATGTCCTTATAACCTGTATAGACGTGTTGGAGTGCAATTAATGCATTTTCAGCCTTAGGTTCAACCTTTCCTGAAGGTAACGTTTTATACATGCAAAACCATTTAAGTCCGGATGCTATGTTTAACGTATGTTCATCAGGAAAGCTCTTTTCTGATATTATTTCCGTTTCTTTTGTCGGCACCCATTCATTTGCCACTATTAAGCTTCTAAGTTTATATCTTGCCTTTCTAAGTTTATTGTTATCCGGGTTGGAAATTTGGAGTTTACCATAAGGTGATAAGCCGAAAGCCACAGTATCGCTGTCAACTTTAATATAAAGTACCAGAAAGCCCTTGGTTCTAGCCGTTTCTTCATCGGAGAGGTCGCCTATAACCGTTCCACGCTTACCTGCCTCCAAAAGCTTCTCGTAAGTTCTTTCCCAATTGAAACCGATAAGAATGTAATTTTCTTGCGGCACCGTAAGATGCCCCCATCCTGAAGTGGAAATTATTTTTGAAAAACCTTTTGGGGGTGATTGAAAATGTCTAGAACAAGTTTGAAAGAAAAAGCAGACCTTAAAAAGAAAATCTTAAGAGTTGTCGAGGAAGCTGAAGAACCGCTTTCGGTTGACGCAATAAAAACTAGAACTGGCGCAAGTTCTTGGCATCTAGTTCAGAGCTTGCTCTTAGACCTGATGGCTGAAGGTAAAATTGTTGGAATGCGGACGAGCAAGCGGTGGGTTTTCGGCAGGTCTGAAACCATGAAAATTGTAAAGCTTTCAGGAGGTAGCCAAAGTGGTTGACGCTAAACTCTTAGAGTGCCCACTTTGTCGTATGAAGTTTGCCACGCACGAAGATTTAGAGGCGCATTTGAGACTGCATAAAAATAGAACATCATTGGCTGATGTTGCGTCAGCTGTGGGAAGGGCTGCAAAAACCTCGTTGGACTCGCTTGTCAGCTTTAGCGGTAGATTGTCTTTGGCTGACTTGCCCGATGAGTTTGAGGGGATAGTCAGCTACATTGGTGTCAGGAAGGATAAAAATAATCGTGATTGTCTTTTCCTGAACATTGATACGCACAATGGCTTGGTGACCCAGAAATTTACTGCGACGATGATTCCATCATTGGTTGACGCTTTAAAACGATTAGGCTTTAACTATTTGGAAGACGTTCAAGGCAAAGATTTCTATTGGAAGAAAACCAATATGCCTAGGGGTTATAACCGTTGGCTTCCGGTCAAGCTTTTTGAAGTTGAAGAGACTACTGAGAAGGGTACAGCGTCGGCTATTTGCCCGAACTGCAAAATGACAGCCCCACCTAACGCAAGATTCTGCCCAACATGCGGTTTCAAATTGCGGTAGGAGCGATATCGCACCATGAGCGAGGAAGCATCTGCCAATATTCAGTATTTTAAGCCCCAAGACATAGTTGTTGAAGACTGGGCTAGAAGGCAGTATTTTGACGAGGAATTCTTAGACAAGCTTGGCGAGGATATTAGGAGCAGACGACTTGAGGAGCCGATTAAAATTAGGATTAAAGATGGCAAGCCGTATCTTGTCAGCGGTTTCCAAAGGCTTATGGCTTCTATAAGAAGCGGTGTTAAACTTGTTGAATGTAGAGTTGTGGATGGGGATGATTGGGAAGCCTATGTCAGCCACTGCCGAGAGAACAGCCTTCGCAGGGACATTTCACCCTTCGACCTGGCTAGAAAAATCGAGTACGGCTGCAAAGTTCTGAAGAAGCCTTTAGCCGTTGTAGCCGAGGTTAACGGACTAACGGTTGATGTGGCTAAGAAGCTTCTTAGACTGCAAAAGTTGCCAGACTGCGTTAAACAATTGGTGCGATATCGCACCGTAGAATGGACAAAGCTATATGAGCTTCTACCCATCAAAAACAGGCCTGAAATATGCGAGGTTGCAAACTGGATTGCCAGAAGGTTCGATGAGGGAGACACACCTACAATTGAGGAAATAAGGTACAGGGTTAGGCTATTCAAATCTAAAAGGTCCAATGCGGGCGAAGCTTCTCAAGTTGAATGCAGAAGATGTAGGGAAAAATTCGACAAGGATGAAGTTGAATGGGTGCCCTTATGCAAAAACTGCATTTCAGAACTAAAATTGTTCAGAAGGTGAAATGGCATGAGCGTAAGGGCTCTTGTTTATCTACAGCTTCCAAGCGTGAAGTCTTTCATCAGCGAATTGAAACTCAGAGGCTTACATGAGGTTAGGTTGGTCGAGGTAATGCAGACATTTAACATGTTTAGGCGGGTTAGACTTAGATTAACAAGTTTAGACGCATATAACAATACCATTCTACGCCACGATTTAACAGTGTACTATGGCCTTGAAGAGCCTGAATCCGATGAGGTCAAAAAACTCAGGGAAGACGCTAAAAAGAGAATAACTGAAAAATTCGAGAAGGAAAATATAGCGGTTCGTGAAGGCGAGTATAGGGCTGAATGATTAAATAGCCTAGAGCCGCCAACATCAAAGTTTCCAATGTCGACGGGATGCATTTGGCATCCATCAGTTGCAGCCACAACAGTACCACAACCACTTCCCTAATTATTCTGGCCCCTCCAGGGCATGGTGCGGAGATGTAAAAATGACCGATTCCGAAATCGGAGACGTTTACGGGTTTCTCTTTAGGTGTGGCAGGACGAGGCATGCAGCCAAAATTCTAGTGGAGTGGCTCATAAGCCGAGGCGGATATGCAACGCCGTCTGAGCTTAGCGGTTTCGCATGGAAACTGCAAAGGGGTTCAGCTGATAAGGGCTTCACTTATCGGCGTTCAAGCTTATATCGCACGGTCTTAAGGCGCCTGCTAACTTTCGGCTTCATAAATCAGCAACAAATATATGACGCTAAAAGCGGAAGGGTTGTTCAGGCCTACGTCTTGATAAAGCAGCCCATACCAAAACGTCCACCGCTTGGCGGTAAATCGTTCTGGAAGCTTGCCTGGCAGATTAGCCGTTCATGGAACAATATGATTGAGCATGGCTTGTCCAAGGGCTGAAAAGGCTATGGCTGAGCAGAAGCCAGTCCAATGTCCCCGATGCAATTCCACGCTTATATGGAAGGATGGATTAAGATACATGCCTAATGGCAACACTGTCCAACGCTACATTTGTAGAAACTGCGGATATCGCTTCTCAGAAAAAAGCATGAACAATAAGGCGTTAGGCAAAGTTGAAAAGCAAAACCGCACAGCAGCCTATTGGAGAGAAGGCCCCTTGACGTTGGAGGCTGAAATGGAGAAGCGGGATGCGGGGGCCACAGAGACAAGCCAAAGCCAAGCAGACGTTAAAGGTTCGCTAATTCAATTCATGTGGTGGTTGAAGAAGCAAGGGTATTCGGATGCAACTATCAAGACGCGGGTGAAATTCCTAAAATACTTTGTTAAGAATGGCGTTAACATCCATGACCCTGAAGTCGTCAAAGAAGCTATTTGCAGAATGGATGGTTGGAGTGCTGGATACAAAGAGTTGGCTGTTGAATCCTATAGCAGCTTTTTAACGATGATTGGCAGAACATGGAATCCACCGAGATACAAACGTGTTCCGAAGCTGCCCTTCATCCCCTTGGAAACCGAGCTGGATCAGCTTATAGCGTGCTTTAACACCGGTATGGCTTCTTTGCTATTGCTTCTTAAAGAGACGGGAGCTAGGCTTGGCGAAGCCATCCGCCTCGAATGGCGAGACATAGACTTTGAAGCTGGAACTGTGCGTATAACGCCTGAGAAGGGAAGTGAGCCTAGAATTTTCCGTGTAAGCCATCGACTTCTAAGCATGCTGAAAAGAATGCGGGAGAAAGCGAAAGGCGTAAAGGTTTTCCCTTCAAAGTCATGTGTTGAGGCCTACTTTTACAGGAAACGCAAGAGGATTGCGGCTAAACTTTGCAATCCAAGGATCCTGCAGATAAGCTTTCATACTTTCCGCCATTGGAAGGCTACAATGGAATATGCCAAAACGAAAGACATCCTACATGTTATGAAGCTCCTAGGTCATCGAAACATTCAGAACACGCTTGTATATACTCAGCTTGTAAACTTTGAGTCAGACGAATACATGTGCAAAGCTGCGAGGAAGTCTGAGGATGCCGCACAACTAATTGAAGGCGGGTTTGAATATGTCTGTACGACACCTGACGGAGTTATGCTGTTCAGAAAGAGGAAGTGAAAGCATGATGGGATGCAGGTGGTTTGTTAAAAAGTGCAGGGGGTGGGATTTGAACCCACGAACCCCTACGGGACAGGCTCCTGAAGCCTGCGCCTTTGACCAGGCTCGGCAACCCCTGCGCTGTTATGTGGCTTTCCTATGAAAAGGTTTAAGAGTTGCGTTTCCAATATGGGTTTCGGAGGATGGCTGAATGCCGACGCATGGTTCGCTTTCGAAAGCTGGAAAGGTTAGGTCTCAGACGCCTAAGGT
>Ga0078972_1017466_pt1 | contig 10293 bp, 10 predicted proteins | sample YelNatPaOPGAMG01_FD_67568 | JGI IMG/M metagenome (GOLD analysis project Ga0078972, IMG submission 67568) | Hot spring thermophilic microbial communities from Obsidian Pool, Yellowstone National Park, USA - OP-RAMG-01 (SPADES assembly) (version 2) | ecosystem: Environmental > Aquatic > Thermal...
GGTTTCATTTGGCTTAATAGCCGTGGCTGTGATTTTATCCGTGCCGATAACCTACAGGTATTTTTTGAACCATACAATATTTTACCGATCAAGATACCGTCACGGATTAAACAAGTAGTTGCGGTTCATGACTTTTTAGCGGTTCATCCTCATATGCTCTCATATTATGGACGATTGCTCCATAAACTTTTTTTTAAAAAATCTTTAAACCGTGCCCAGCATATTATTGCAATGTCCGAAGTAATCAAACAAAACCTAACCAATCATTTCTCGATCGACCCTAAAAAAATTTCAGTAATTTATGAAGGGGTGAGCGAACTATTTCACCCTTATGACCAAAGCGAAGTCTTAAGGTTTCGCCAAGAAGCTGATTTATCAAAACCTTATCTTTTGACCGTCGCCACCTTAGAACCTTGTAAGAACTATCCAACTTTGCTTAAAGCATTTAAGCGTTTGAACATCGATTTTGATTTAGTAATCATTGGCAAAAAGGGGTGGCGACATCAAGAAATTTTTTCATTGATTAGAGAATTAAAACTAACCGAACGGGTAAAGATAATCGGCTATGTCCCCCAAGCTAATTTGCCCCTTTTTTATAACGGGGCAGAATTATATGTCCATCCTTCTTGGTACGAAGGTTTTGGGTTACCAGTTTTAGAGGCGATGGCTTGTGGTACACCAACCATTGCCAGTAATTCATCAAGTCTTACCGAAATCGGTGGCAACGCAGTGCTTTATTTCAATCCTAATTCAATAGATGAATTGGTCTTTAAGATTGAGACATTATTGGCAGACTCGGAATTAAGAAAGAATCTAACCAGAAAAGGAATTGAACGAGCCAAAAATTTTACCTGGGAAAAGACAGCCCAAAAGACACTCGCGGTCTTAAAGAATTAATCATTAATTGCCCCGATTCGGGTCTTTATTCCTTTGACGAAGGGAAAAAGAGCAAAGATAGCAAAGGTTTCGTCTGCGGTGTTTTGTGGTAAAAATGACCACTATTTTATAAGCCCAAGGCGGATTAAGTCTCAAAGAAAGACCGCTGCGTATTTTGGAATTTAGATTTCAGTATAAGTTAAGCAATGGTATTACGATTAGGCAAGAAGTAGGATATAACTGAGCGTTTGAATTAGGTTCAGTTTAAGATCTCAGATTAGCGTATTCAGTAGTTTGGGAAGATTGTTTACAATGAATATCTAAAATCTAAAAATTTCTCTTGGTTTACTTTCTTATTCGGTTGGCTTCCAAACATACTTTCCAGTCTTATCAATATAGCCCCATTTACCACGAATCTCTACCCCGGCAAGTCCTTCGGAAAATTTTCCGGCATAATCATATTTTGGTTCGATTAGAAATACCCCGGTCTTATCAATAAAACCCCACTTACCACCGATAAGCGCTCCAGATTTTTCATCCACCTTAGCGCCAACATTTACTGCGGCAACTCCTTGCGAGAATTGACCGCCGTCATCAAATTGCGGTTTAATTGCTATATTCCCAGTTCTGTCAACATACCCTTGACTTTTCCTAATTATCTTTTAAACTTGCCTATGCCACTTTTTGCTTTTCTGCACCCGATTTGGCAAATTGGCGTCTTTATCTTAGGCGTCCTGGTGGCGCACATCGGGATGCAAAAGAAATCATTGGTTAAAGCATTTCCATTAAAACGGCACCGGACCTTGGGTTGGATTTTTCTAATCTTAATCGTGCTTGGCGCATTTTTAGGAAAGGTTATCAATAATAACTTGAAGGCACACGCAATCCAACTCAAACTCTCCGGTCACCAGCCGATCGGGATTATTATTATCGGCTTGGTGGCGCTGGCGATTATTTTTAGTGAGGTAGGTATCACCAATCGGAAGAAATTCGCCGGGATAATTGGCTGGCACCCTTGGCTTAATATCTTGGCTTTGGGTTTCCTTGTAGCCCAAGCCTTTATTGGCATCTTGGCTTTAATTGAGTATAAATAACTATCTATTGACAGGTGGCTAATTTCGGTTTAATATTTACTGGTGATATTTTGCGGACGTAGCTCAGCTGGTAGAGCACTGGCTTCCCAAGCCAGTGACCGCGGGTTCGAGCCCCGTCGTCCGCTTCACTAAAAGGTGAGGAAAAAATGAGAAAATTTTTTATTTGCCTAATTTTTATCGGTCTATCCATTGTGTGGGCAATGACCGACTCAATTGATTATAACCGATGGATAATTACCATCCGGAATGTTGAACAAACAAACGCCGCAACCGAAAATGTTGAACTATTACCCAAGGTGCGCGATGTGATTCGTAATTTAGCCTTTGATGGTGATTTCACTGTTGGTGAATATTTAGCAATGAACCCCAAGGTTGCCCGGCGGTTTGAACGAAACCCAATATTAGCCAAACCAGTCGATACTAAATTTCTATCTGATGGCTCAGTGTCGGCTGAATATGAGATACCAATCACCGGTCCAATTCTTTCAACCCTGCTTCCCAAAACCGGTGGTGGTATCCCCCTTGCCCCGCTATGCTGTCCGGTTTGCAAACGGCCCTGGCCCGAAAACTTGGAAATTCCTGAAGGAGTCACTCTCATCCCTCAGGAAACCGAACCAACCACCAAGTATACTGGGATTATTATTGATGCCCGAGGACTAAAATTAACTCCAGCCCTTTTCCCAAGGATTCTTAATGAGGATGGTAAAGAAGTCTACGGTTTAGGCTTTGTTGCCCAAAATTACGCCCAGGAACTTGGTTTAGTCAGTTATGTGCAAAACTTATCCGAAGCCTATCGCAATGAACGAAGCGGCATCAATCCCCTACGAATTGATGCGTTAAGGACCGCTGGCCGGTTAAATAGTGACATTATAATTGCTAATAGCGATGCGGTCCGAATGCACGAATCCCAACAAAACTTAAAATTACTTGAACGCTGCCGAGTCATTGTGATTATGGGCGAATGAGCGTCCTACCGTTACAAAAAGGGATAATCTACGGGCCGGTCAAATCCAAAAGACTGGGTCGCTCGTTAGGTATCAATCTTCTCCCTTGTGACAATAAAGTTTGTAGCTTTGATTGTATCTATTGCCATTATGGGCATACCAAAATTAAGACGGTAAAACCCAATTCAATCCAATTCCCCTCCGTATCGGAAGTTCTAAGTGAAGTTGAAAAAGCGTTAAAAAGCGAGATTGGTTTTGAATATCTTACTTTTTCTGGTAATGGCGAGCCAATGCTTCACCCCCAGTTCACTGAATTAGTCGCCGAAGTCAAAGCCCTAAAGGAGAGGTACCGCCCAACCGTCACCCTAACCTTACTCTCCAATTCATCTTTAGTTGGGCTGACCGACATCACGGATGCAATTGTTTCCATTGAATTCCCAATTTTCAAATTGGATTGCGGTGATGAAGTAACCTTCAAGGCATTAAATCGCCCGGCGCCAGAGATAAAACTTAATGAGATAATTGCTGGACTTAAACGGTTAGCCCGTAGATTTAAAATTACCATCCAAACGGTCTTTGTTAACGGTATGGTGACAAATTTCTCTCAGGAACCATTTGCTCGATGGCTCACAGCAATTAAAGAGATTAAACCAGCCGCTATTCAAATTTATTCCACTGACCGACCGGTTGCCGACACCAAAGTAAAAATGTTAAGCAAAGAACAATTAGAAGAGATTGCCAAAACCATCAGGCAAAAGACCGGTATCTTAACCCAAGCCTACTCAATTTAATCTCCACCCTTCTCTAAACAAGCGATTATGTCCTTTACCAAATTTTTAAAGTCCGATTCTTTCTGCCAATTCGGCTTGAGATAGCCCAGCGTGCTTTCATATTTTTGTGCCTGGTCAATATTTGTCAAGCACTTTATTTAAATATAGTTACATCAATCCAATTTTTAAATTTACCTCCATCTCCCAGTAAACTTTTAGCCATATTCTTCGTCTAATTATATTGGATGGAGATTCATATATGAAACAAGTTAGTTTTGTCGATTACCATATCGCTCAAACCATATCGCCACCGACCCAGTTAAACTTGTCTTCGACGCCATCGATTGGCAACCAATTAAAAATCTCCTATCCGGAAAAAGACCTAAAGGGAAAAGCGGACCATATAGCTACAACCGGATCAGCATGCTTAAAGCACTCCTCTTAATTCCATTGCGCGAAGCATACAGTCTCCGTAATTTAGCTAAAGCCCTTAAGGAAAAACCCCGACTCGCTTATCTCTGTGGCTTCTCTTTCCACGAAACCCCAGCCCACAATACCTTCTCCCTCTTCATCGAAAATGAATTCCTCAAAGACGATAAAATCCTCCAGATCTTCCATATCCTCGTCGCCCAAATCTTTGCCCTGGCTATTTCCCGCATTCCGCATTTGGCATTCCGAGTTTCTACATCTTTGTCCGCCGGCGGCGGATTGTGTTTTTTATATTTTATTTTTGATTTTTGGTTTTATATTATGATTATCTTTTATGGACTTAATTGGTTATAGGGGAAAAAGTAGCACCGAGTCCGCCTCAGGCGGATGTCCTCGGCAACCAAGAATCATTGATAATGCGACGGATGACTACGATTTAGCGTTGGTCAAAAGAATTCGCGCCCAGGAAGAGGATTGGGAATTGGCATTTGAGCAATTAGTTATGAAATATCAACACTCGGTTTTGAACACAATCTATCGCTACATTGGTAATTATAACGAAGCCGAAGATATTGCCCAAAATGTCTTTATTAAAGTTTGGCATAAGATTAAGACCTTCAAAAAAAAAGCAAAGTTTTCCACCTGGCTCTATCGGATTGTGGTCAATCAATGTCTGGATTACCAAAGGAAGAAAAAGAAAGAAGGGACGGTTTCATTGGATGATAAATTATCCGAAGAAAAGATACCCGAATCATTAACTGTTGAGTTGGATTCAGAGCAAAAGAAAAAGTCTGCAATCATTAAGCAAGCAATCAATGAATTACCGGCTAATCAACGAATTGCTTTAATCTTATCAAAATACGAAAATAAATCCTATCAAGAGATTGCCGATATTATGGGAATTTCTTTAGGGGCGGTGGCGGCACTCATCTCCCGAGCCAAAGAGAGTTTAAAAACTAAACTCATCCCGCTAAGGGAAAAAGGCATAATTTGACCGTAAGTTTTTTGAATAAGTTTCGTCTAATTTAATGTGAAGCGCAAAATAAAATGTCCTGATATTAGAAAACGACTCTCTGCCTTTTTGGATGGCGAAGTTACCGAACCGGAAAAGTTTTATATCAGCGAACATTTAAAGACCTGCGGCGATTGCCAGAATGAGGCAGAAAAATTATCCCAAATTTCCGATTTTCTTTCTTTCTTCACGGCAGTGGATGTTTCTCCATATTTTGTTTCGCGACTGAAACTACGCCTTGCCGAAGAGAAAGCCCATTTTGCCAATTGGACAAAGCGGTTGGTTTTACCTTTGGAAATTGCTGCGCTCTTTCTTTTAGCCCTAATTGGCGGTGGCTATTTAGGAAGAATTTTGAGCGAACCACGGACAGAAAAGGATGCGCTATTGACTGAAGAAATAGCCAATGTTTCGGGTGTCTCGGCTTTTGAAGATTTTTCCGAAGGTTCGTTAGTTCAGACCTTTACTAATCTTTTAGCCGAAGGAGGCGATTAATGAAATCCAAGGCCATCATTTTATTACTTGTTGTCTCACTGGGAATAAATATCGGTTTGATTCTTTGGCTCACCTTGCCCAGACCCAGCCCAAGAAGAATTGAGGCATATGATATAAGACACGGCTGGCGAAAGGGTAAATTAAGATACCGTCTCAATCTTTTAGAAAGTCAGGTAAAGACAATTGAAGCAATTCAAGAAACCACTTTTGGGAAGATTTGGGCAATAAGAGAAACCCTGACCGTAAAACGACAAGAATTGATTAATATCCTAAGAGAATCGCAACCGGATAATTCTACGCTACAACAACTGGTTAAAGAGATTGCTGATTTACAGACTGAAATTGAACTCGGTTTGGCGGAGAATATTTTGGCGCTAAAGAAAGTCCTTACGCCTGAGCAACAAGAGCAATTTTTTGAACTTTTCCAGAAAAGATTACGACACCACGCCGAGTTCAAAATCAATAGGCGCCCATTTTCACCAAAACATTGGGAGTATAAAAACTGGTGAGGACCTAAAATTAAAAGGAGGCAATAATGAACAACTCAAGGGCGAGGGGGGATAGATGAAATTAAACCCAATTTACTTATCCATTCTTCTTTTCTCGCTCGTATTCCCCAGATTATTAATTGCTGAAACCTTGACCTTAGATGAGTGTATCGCTTTGGCAAAAGAGAACAACCTTCAACTGCGACAAGCCAAGATGGATATTGACTTGGCGCGCGCTGGTGTGACCGAAGCGAATGCCGCCTATTACCCAAGCCTTGGGCTTTCCAGTGGCTATCGTTATGGTGGTGATTTTTCGGAATCAAAAACCGGTAGTTACTCTACCGGTATTGACGCAAAGTATACAATCTATAAAGGTGGTTCAATTCGGGCAGGGACAAAAATTGCGCAAACCCGCGTAAAAATTGCTCAAGCCAATTATCAGCAAAAAGAAAATGAAGTTATTCTTTCGGTGAAGCAAGCCTTCTTTAAAATCTTACAAATTCAAGAGCAGATTTCTTTAATCCAAAACACCCTTAAGCGCCGACAAGACAACCTTACTCTCCTCAAATTGAATTATAGCGTCGGTCGGGAGAACGAACCCAATGTCAAACAAGCCGAAGCGAGTCTAAAACAGACCGAATATGAGTATATGCGGGCAGAAAAAAACCTTGCTTTAGCGAAAATGGAACTTTGCCGTCTGCTCAATCGCCCTTTTGAAACGATATCAATTAGATACGAGGATAAAGATAAAGAATTGCCTTTACTGGATAGTTTAACCAAAATCGCCAAAAATGAAAGGCCAGAGATAATTAGCCAGAAGGCTAATCGGGAAGTAGTAATGGCGCAGATTAATCAAGCCAAGAGTAACTATTTCCCAGCCATTTCGTTATCTTCTTCTTATGGCTTACAGGGCGATAAATTCCTTGACCAGAAATCAAGTTGGAGTGCCGGGATTGGTCTTTCCATCCCATTGATTGATGGTTTTTCAACCAAAGCCAAAGTAAATCAAGCGACGATAGCGTTAAAACAGAACGAGTTGAATTTGGAGAACTTAACGAATAATATTGAACAAGAAGTTAGAACCGCTTATGCTGATTACGAACTGGCAATCAAAAATCTTGAGGTTACGAACAAAATACTTGAGGCGGCACGTGCTGCCTATCAACTTACCAAACTTCAGTATGAACAGGGCAGGACATCTTATTTCTTTTTACAACAAAAAGAAAATGAGTTGACCCAAGCCGAAAATAGTTATGTCAATGCCTTGTATAATCTGCGGGTCTTGCTTGCCCAATTAGAAAAAACAATCGGAAGGAGTAACTAATGAAAAAAATTTGGATTGCAATTGTTATTGTTTTTCTCATCATTAGCGGTTTTTTCTTTATTCGCAAAAGGCTTAAGCGTAGTTCAGCAAAACCGCAATGGACAACAACTGCGGTGACCAGAGGAAATATTGAGGTTAAGGTTCTTGCGACCGGGACGATTCAGCCTTACACTCGGGTAGAAGTGAATTCACCAGTTAGTGGCAGGATTGACCAGGTATTAGTGGATGAGGGTGATATAGTTAAACCGGGTGATATTCTTGCTTGGATTTCAAGCGAAGATAGAATCGCGCTTTTAGATGCCGCTCAGGGGGCATTGGAATCGGCGCAGAAAAGTAAAGACGAAACCGCGATTAAAGAAGCAATGCGCGCTTATGAGGTCGCAAGTAATGCTTATAAACCAGTGCCTTTAACCAATTCAATCAAAGGCGAGGTGATAAAACGTTCGGTTGAACCTGGACAAAATGTTACTACCCAAACCGTGCTCTTTGTAATTTCTGACCGCTTGGTGGCTAATGTCTCGGTTGACGAAGCCGACATCGGCAAGATAACATTGAATCAGGACGCTTTAGTTGTGCTTGATGCCTTTCCCAATGAGTCAGTGCCCGCCAAAGTGACCAAGATTTCCCGCGAAGCCAAGGTGGTTTCGGATGTTGTTGTCTATAATGTTATGGTTGAACCAACCGAAGTTCCCAAACGCTGGGCTTCTGGTATGACCGCTAATGTTGCCTTTAAAGTAATTAATAAACAGGATGTCCTTATCTTACCCGCGAGTGCATTAAAAGAAAGAGACGGCGAAAAGTTTGTCCTCGTTTTGTCCGGTAACCGACAAGAGCCAAGAAGAGTTATGACCGGCGTGACCGATGGGAAAATGGTTGAGATAACCGAGGGGGTAAAAGAGGGTGACGAAGTCTTAGTCAGTGGTGGTTCACCAAGCGTTAGTGGTTTGAGCCCTTCTGCAGAGCGTAGAATCCGTCAAATGATGCGCGGTATGCCCGGAGGATTCCGATGATTGAGTTAAGAAATATCACAAAGATTTATCAGATGGGCAAGGTGCGTTTTGCCGCTTTAAAGAATATCTCGTTCCAAGTTGAGGATGGCGAGTTTATTGCAATTATGGGACCATCGGGCTCGGGAAAATCAACCCTGCTTAATATTTTGGGCTGTTTGGATGTTCCGACAAAGGGTGAATATTTAATTGACGGCGTCAAGGTGAGCGAATTTAACGATTCCCAACTTGCCCAGATTCGGAATCGTAAGATTGGCTTTGTCTTTCAGAATTATAATCTTTTACCCCGCTTGACCGCTCTTTCCAATGTTCTTCTACCTCTCATCTATTCGGGTAATCATAAAAAAAGGAAAGAGACCGCGCTTAATGCCCTCCGGGCAGTTAATCTTGTCCATCGGGCAGACCACCGGCCTTCTGAATTGTCGGGTGGTGAACAACAGCGAGTTGCGATTGCCCGAGCATTGAGTAATGAGCCAGCCATCATCCTGGCCGATGAGCCAACCGGTAATCTTGATTCTAAGGCGGGTAAAGAGATAATGACAATCTTAACCGAACTCAATAAGAAAGGTATTACGATTATTATGGTTACCCACGATAACACAGTAGCCGCCTCTGCGCGAAGAATTATTCGGTTAAAAGATGGTGAAATTATTGAAGACCAAAAAACTTCGGACCAACTGCCTGCCTCAGAATCAGGAATTGCTTCCAGCACCCGGCAGGAAAAAAAGGGGCGAAAATTCTCAATCGTTGAAGTGAAAGAAAATATAACAATGGCGGTGTCTTCAATCTTTGCTAATAAACTCCGTAGTTTTCTCACGATGCTTGGTATTATTGTTGGTGTTGCAGCAGTGATTACAATGATTGCTCTTGGACAAGGTGCCAGCAACCAAATAACCCAGCGCATCAAGCAGATGGGCGCTAATCTGGTGATGGTCAATCAGTTTCGGCGAATGGTCGGAGGTGGCAGTTTTACACCACTCTCCTATGCCGATGCCCGGGCAATTGCTGAAGAGTGTCCATCGGTGGCCCGGGTTGATGCCTCATTCCGACGTAATGCCCAAGTTGTCTTTGGTAATTTAAATGTCAATACCGAGATAAATGGTGTAACGCCCAATTTCCCAATGATAAGAAACTTTCCGGTTGAACGCGGTTCATTCTTTACCGAAGAGGACAATAAACTGATGCGGCGGGTTTGTGTCTTGGGTAAAACTGTGGTTAAAAAACTCTTCGGCGAGACCGACCCAATTGGTCAATACCTAAGAATCAAACGCACCGTTTTTCAAGTAATTGGAATAATGAGCGAAAAAGGGAGTAGCGGTTTCCGTGACGAAGACGATGTCATCTTTGTCCCTTTACGAACTGCCCAGAAAAGGTTATTTGGTTTAGACCGTGACCAGGTATCCGAAATCAATGTTGAAGCCAAAAGCGAAAAATTGGTGGATAAGGCAACTACAGAAGTTACTAACCTCTTACGCGCAAGGCATAAGATTAGACCCGGGCAAGAAGACGATTTCAATGTCCGTTCCCAAGCCGAAATCCTCTCCACCGTGCAGGAGACAAGCAAAACCTTCACGCTACTTTTAGCCGGCATTGCGATTGTCAGTCTTATTGTTGGTGGTATTGGTATTATGAATATTATGTTCGTATCAGTTACCGAACGGACTCGCGAGATTGGTATTCGAAAGGCGATCGGTGCCCAAAGAATTGATATCCTTGGTCAATTTCTGATTGAAGCGGTAATCTTATCCTTATCCGGCGGGATAATCGGAATAATCTTAGGGATTGGGGCAAGTAAACTTACCAGTCAGTTCGCTGGCTGGTCAACCGTGATTACGCCAGGTTCAATTTTACTATCCT
>Ga0078972_1017469_pt1 | contig 10293 bp, 4 predicted proteins | sample YelNatPaOPGAMG01_FD_67568 | JGI IMG/M metagenome (GOLD analysis project Ga0078972, IMG submission 67568) | Hot spring thermophilic microbial communities from Obsidian Pool, Yellowstone National Park, USA - OP-RAMG-01 (SPADES assembly) (version 2) | ecosystem: Environmental > Aquatic > Thermal...
CCACAATCCCCACCGGGAAGAAGCCGGAGGTCTTGGAGGCCAGGGCCAGCCCCAGCGCGATGCCGCTGAGAAATCCCCATTTCCACGAGCGCGTTGCCGCCCACCGGGTGGCCGCGTAGACGCCAACGAAGCCCCAGACCATCAGCAGCACGTCCGTTGTGGCCAGCCCGGAATGGGCCAGGACGTTGGGGTCAAAGGTGAAAAGAAACAGGGCCACCCACCCTGCTCTGCGTCCGTACCGTTCCCGGGCCCAGCGGTAGACAAAGGCGGCGCCGATCAGGGCGACCAGGATGATGGGGTAGCGGGCCACAAAGGTTGCCGCTTCCAGCGCCGGGCCGGGGCCATACCAGCGGAGAAAGGCGACAACGAACCGGGAATGGTCCCCACCAGTCCAACCATCCAATTCCTCTACTGCTGGTCCAGGCTGAAGCAGAAGACCGATACTCGCCAGCGCGTCCGGCAGGGGCGGCTGGGCAACCGCCCATGCAAACCGGAAATCCCCCCGCGTCCAGTAGACATACCCCTGGGCCATGTGGACCGGCTCATCGGCCGTCAGGGAGAGATGGGGGATGGAGAGGACGGCCTGCGAAAAGAAAACCCAGACAAGAAGATGCGGGAAAAACGCAGAGAAAATGCCCGACAAACTTTTTCTGGTTCCCAGCGACATGGTTTCTGCCCCCGAGGATAGGCGAATGGGAACTTTGCTCAGGGCAGGCCCAACTCCTTACGGGGTCAGTTTCACCGGAATTGCATTATCCGGCACCGGCATCCCTTCCCTGTCTATCACTGGCAGACGCTGGATAGATGGCCAGGTATACATCCCCACGAGCAGCATAATATCCTCTCCCCGAGCAGGGACGGACGAGAAAGTGACCGCGTCCGTGACCACCTGTCCGGGTAGCCAGCAAGAAGTGGGGAAGCGACCTGCCAGGGGCTGTTGGTCCTGCTGAACCAGAAGGTTACCGGTCTGATCCGTCAGGTGGAAAAAGGTAATCGCATCGTACGGAATGGTTTGCAGGGCCTGCCAGGTCACCGTAATCGTCACCGAATCCTGGCTCCACCGGGCCTCTACATGATGCAGGCCGATACGCCCATCCAGTACATACGCCGGCCTCTCCGTCCGGGGTGGGGAGAGGATATTCTGGAGGATGGGCACTTTCCCGGTGACAGGAAGGCCCAGGGGATGCCCTTCACTGGTCTCCGCCTGGAGTCGTATGCCGGCCTGGCTGATAAAGCCGATTTCTACCGACGCGCATAACGGTGCGGGCGCATCGGGAAATACCCAGACCAGGACCCTATCGCAGAAGGGAGCACGAAGTGGCCATCGGTCCGTCGGACGGCTGCCGAGACCAGGATAGGTTTCACGGTTTCCCCATAGTGTAGGGGAAGCCCCCCAGGCAGTCGGTGCCAAGTCTAAAAGATGGACAAACATCGGGAGAGGCTCCGGAGTCTGCCCCAACGGCTCCCAGCAAATCTCTACCGGTACATAGGTTCCGGGGCAGGCATAGGGTTGCAACGGGCGAACTTTCATCAAGCGGGCAATCGGCTGGCCTGTGGCAATCTCAGTGTAGATGATACCAGGCCATTCAACGTCTATACCGGGGCGCCATGGCCTGGAAGGGTGATATAGAGGATAAAGGCTGACCAGAGGAACCAGTACGCCGCTCACCACGAGCAATCCGATCGTAACCGGGAAGAACAGAGAGGCCCGAAGTTTGTGCAATGCCCGGCGCCATCCCAGTGCCAGCATAAGGGCCAGCGGTGTGATGGCCGGAAGGAGAAGGCGACCATACGCCCAGGGGGCCCGGGCACTCCAGAACCCCAGGAGCGCAATCCAATAAGCCCCCGGCCATCCCAGCAGGATACCCGCAAGAAACATCCGGGAGCGAGAGGTCCACAGAGACCGCAGAAGAGCCATTCCCCCGAGCAGGACACTGATGCGAGCCCACCATATCAGGATGTGATCCAGTAGGATGGGACTGACAAACAGGCGGGATAAATTAGCCCAGAACGTGCGTTCAATGGCGGGGATGTCATAGTTCCAGACATCTGCGAGGGTCCTGTGCCGTTCCTGATAGCCTGTGACATGGACCTGAAGCGTGAATGGGTCTCCATAAAGCAATCCGTTGCGGATATACCACCAGCCGCCAATGAGAAGAGCCACAATGAACACCCCCGCGATTTCCCCTGAGGCCCTGCGCCAATTTCCCCAGTTCATCCCCAGCAGAGCCATCCCGGCACAGAGCCACAAAAGCAACCCGCTCACTTTTGTCAGAATGGCAAGACCTAATACACTCCCCAGTAAAAGGCAAAAAGGGAGACCAGCCAGTCGGCGGGTAAAACGATAGACCAGAAGGGTTACCGTAGCCGTGCTCAGAAGGGTGATGGCGACATCGTTGTTAATGGCCGTTGCCATATACAGGAATTGCGGTTGAAACCCAGCAATCGCTGCTGCCGCTATAGCGAGAGAATGGTCCTGGGGCTCTACCAATCGGGCAAGGCGGTAGGTCAACAGGACAACGCCCATCCCCATCACCAGCGAGACGACCCGGGCTCCCAGGAAGAGCGGGGTCAAATGAGGGGGGTGCAGAAACACATTCCGGTTATCATTCCGCTGGCCAGGGACGGAACGGTCCGCATATGGGTTCGTCACCAACAGGCGTTCCGGCACAGGTTCTCCAGGCAGCCATCCGGTCAGCACGGCAGCGACAAAGTAGTACAGCGGCGGTTGTTTGTACTCCGAGGCCCATCCTGGCTGAAACATCAAAGGGGGAAGGGCATGGTGTTCCCGAAGATAGAGGATGTATCCGTAGTGCCCATCCTCGTCCGGCTTTTCCAGCATAGGGGGAATCAGTGCGTAAGCAAAGCCTGCCCCTGAGAATATCACAAGCAGCAAAAGAAGATGGATTTGATGGGTGGTGAAGCGTTTCCACTGCATTATGGCGAAAGGGGCAGATAAGGACTTAACGGGATGAAAATCGCATCGGCATCCGGATGATCGGCAACTGGCCAGCGCTCCATCGTATCCAGCCAGTAAACCCCGGTGCGGAACCAAATCTTTGTTTCAGCAGGAGATAAGGAAAAATGATGCCGTTGGACAATAATATCCCCTCGCGACCACATGACCGGGGATACACCCAACCCATCATCCACACCAAGCATTTCCCCCGTTGGCGTCAGTAAGTGCCCCATAATGGAAAGAGGACGAGTGATAGGCCCATCCTTGACCCGCCACCACGTCTCCACATCTAACGCGCTATGATCGGGAACCGCGGTGACACCCAGGAAAATCAAAGGGCCTTCCAGGGGAATCTCGCCCTTTCGTCCGGGAGAATCACAAGCAGGATCAGGTATTCTATCTGCAGGTGCAGGAAAAGAAGAGATATTGTCCGGCACTGACGGAAGGGATGCTTTCTGATACAAGGCAAACGCGGGGAGAGTGCCGTAGTTGCGTTGTTCGTAGACCAAATGGGATGTGCTGAGATGGCGAGATACAAACGGATCCACCGCTACAGGGTCACACCGAGCCATACGGAGAAGACCGCATCGGTTTTCCTGAAGCAAGCGGTGATGAAGAGCATACATACCGTCCGGCGGGTCCGCGGGATAAAACCAACTCCGGGTACAATCAAAGGACACCGTTCTGAAAGCAGTATGTCCCAACCCCTCTTGAAGAGCCTCAATGGAGAGAGGTTCCACAGGAACGGTACATTGGGCTACCCAGAGATTCTGAAGGTTTTGGGAGACATTGTACACAACCATTGCGTTGGCAATAATCCCATCTGGCTCGCGATGCCAGAACCAATTATACATCTCAGGATCCGCACAATGCAAGCCGCGCAAAGTGGACGCGCTGATCACATAGAGGCCAGGAGACGGATTGAACCGGGATGGCAAAACGGGTGGCGCTTCAGCCAGAGGGGGCAGAGGGATAACATCCAGTTGATACAATTTTGGAGAGATAAAAAAGGGAAAGGCGCTGACCATCACCTGCGGCCATCCTTGTTTTTCCAGCCAGGACCGTAAGGCCTTTAATCCCTGCCCCCAATCCACGTTGGAATCCGCGAGATACCGGTAACCATTGGAGGCCCCCCCACCTATTTCATTAAAATATGTCAAATAGAACGGCCCCACGCGAATCGTCCCTATTATTTGCCAGATGAGCAGGGGCACAAAACTTGCCTGCAGCCACGCTTTTCGGTATCCTTTGCAAATTAAGCCCAATAGAGAAGCGATGAGAAGGTACAAGAAAGGCAACACAGGAAGAATATGACGATATCCCAGGTTAATGGAGGTAAGCATTGTGAAAGCGAAATACGTAAAGGGGAAAGAAAGGACCAGCGCGGCTTTGGAGAAGCCGTACCGCCAGATATATATCAATCCCAACCCGAGAAGCAACAATACGGGGAGAGGGGTCTTTAGTACAAAGACTACAGGGAAGAAGTACCATCGCCCTCCCCGATACAACTCGCCCAGCATATAGGTCATATCCCCTGTAGCGACATGGCGTGTGACCCGCAGGACAGCCCGCCAGTAATGAGGTAGGGGAACAGGGATGGAAACTCCCGTTGTCCCTATTTCTGTTGTGCCTATTTCAAAGAGATGACAGGCCCACACGGTGAAAAAAACGACGCTCATATAGGACATCATTGCAGAGAAAACTCTTTCCCGGCGATAGATCATCCCCCCCAGCAGGATAATCGCCGAGAGTGGAACCAGAATCAGGGCCGAAATTTTCGTTGAGAGAGCAAGTCCCAGAGCAATTCCGGACGCAACCAGATATTTTCTAGAGGGACAATATACATACCGTTGTAACGTATATATTGCGAGGAAGGTAAAACAAGTGGCCCCCAGATCAATCGTCGCCAACCCGACATGGGCCAGAATGTTGGGGTCAAAACCGAGGAATAAAAGAGCGCCCAATGCGGCTGGAGGGCCAAACCATTCGCGGGCCCACCGGAAGAAAACAACCAATAGGAGCACCCCTATCAGGGCATTCATCACCCGGCAAGGCACTGTCCAGGAATCTATTGGTACCTGCCACCACTCCTCATTGCGCGCAAATCGGTTCAGGTCTCCTTCTTCCCATCCTGGCAACTGATCGGGTTTGGGCAAGTAGGGATGAAATATCAGAGGCCAGGCCATCCAGAGTTTCACCAGAGCAGGATGCTCCTCAAGAAGGCGCAAGTCACCCGTACGCAAGATGCTATAGCCCGAGGTGATATGCATATCTTCGTCAAAGGTGATGGACAGCGCGGGAATGCTTCCAACCACCTGGGCCCAGAAGAGCCAGAGAAAACAGACAACAAAAACAGCAATGGTTGGTTTGCGGAACGCTACTTCTCTCCACACGGCTGCATATCTACCATAATCCGGTTATCCTGAGTCGTGCTGAGAGCGGTAAGGACGGATACCCGTTCGCCAGTTTCCAAATGGTACATCCCTATCCAGACCCTGTCCTGAGGATGCACCTCCGGTATCGGGACGGCTCGCTCATCGCGGAAAAAGTCTCCGGGTCGCCACTTGGAGGTAGGGTAATAACCAGCCGCTGGTGGCCCATCGGCCTGGGCAACAATCTGCCCCTCGCGTTCGTAATGGAGAAAAATGGTGAAATCTGTTGCTATTGGCTCACGAGCATACCATATGGAGCGGATTACCAGCCTGTTCTCTGCGGCAAGGTAGCAGGTCCGCACCAGGCTGATCCCATCGTTCAATTCGGCCAGGACTTGATCGGGCATTTCCATGGGCGTAGCGACGAATTTCAGGCAAGCCGGATGAGGCGAGGGATCCTGAGCGGTAATTGCCCAGGGACATTCATAAACTTCCACCACCGAATGGGGCGGCATCCAGGCGTGGAGATCTGGAAGCCAGAAATCGGGATTATACTGGTTATACCAGCCATAGTAGACCATTGGAAGGTCCGGTCGGGGGGGTACAGATATCACCTCAGAAGCGCCGGGCACGTTAAATCCCGGCGAATCCGGAATCAAAAAATGGGCGTTGATGAAATCCTTCCATAATTGAAACTGGACATACACCTGGCGATCAGCCCGGCCCGGACGGTCAGGAACGACCCACATCCCTTTGCTCCACCCTTTTTCCAGAAAGGCATTGATCTCAGATGCCACTTCTACCCCTGCGCTTTCAAAATAATAGCGGGCCTCTGGGAGAGATGGGTATTTAATGAAATAATCATATACTGTGCACCCCAGGGAAACCGCGAAAAGGAGCAATACCACGCAAGTAGCATAAAATAATCCCCATCGGCGGGAGATGTTGTCCCATGTCCACTCTATCCCCAGTGCCGGGAGAATTGCTACAAAGGGTAATATGCCTATGGCTCTAATGAAATGAGGGCAATCATCCGTCAGAATTGTCGGGATCAAAAACGAGCCAATCCAGATCAGCACAAAAGCGATAGCATCGTTTTTCCGAAAGTCTCGTATGCTGAGCCATAAGCCCAAACAGAACATGATCCCCATCGCGGGGTCAAAAACGGGACGGAAGGGTACGTTGTGGCGGACAAGAAAATCTCCGCGGAACAGAAACATCCCCAACGCTTTCAGCACATTATAGAGCAGCATTTGGAGCGGAGATGAGGCAGTGAAGACGGTTCCCATCGTTTGCACACGATGAAATACCTCGTTCCAGTGATAAAGGGCATAAACCAGAAACGGGGCTGCGGTCAGAATGGAAGGTATGAGGAACAAGAGCCACAGCCTGGCAGGAAGGGCTCTGAGAACAGAGCGTCGGTGAAACCACATGTATAACCCAAACAAAGCAATGGGTAGGATCACGATGCGGGCCGCCAGGTATGTATAAATTAACAGCCCGGCTGTTATTCCTCCTGGGATAAGATACCCCACCCGCCCTGACCGCAGCGAACGGGCAACCAGCCAGATGCTCAGAGAGGCCAGAAATGGGAGCAGAATCGCCCGAAATCCCACGCGGCTAAAGTGGATATGCCAGATCATAATGGCCAGCACTGCCGTCGCCAAAACACCTGTTCGGCGATTGAAAAATTCACGGGCCACTCCATAGAGGGTGAAAAGCGTCAGTGTTCCTGCTATCAAAGACGGAAACCTGACTGCTATGGGAGATACGCCCAATACCCGGATGGAGAGGGCAACCAGCCAGATGAACAATGGCTCACGTCCAAAATTTTCGCTATAAAACAAGCGAATGTCTCCCTGAAGTGTGCGCAGCGCGTCCATGCCATTGAAGGCTTCGTCTCTCCAAAATCCTGGTGGAATGTTCTGAAAGTACAGGATCCGAAGTAAAAAACCCACCACCAGCGCAAGAAAAAGGGCCACGCCCAACCAGCGAGATGTCCGTGAATCGGGGAGGATAGAACACTGGGCCGCGTTTGTTACTGCCATCCTCAGCCTCCCGGCGTTTGGCTCAAGAGAATGAGACCTGCTTCTATTGGAGTGTTTCCAGGCGCACAAGGAGAGTATCCGCTCCAGGCATATTGGCAACAGGCCAGCGCTCCATCGTATCCAGCCAGTATACGCCGGTACGAAGAATGAACTCCGAGCCGGTTACCTCACCGAAGCGATGTCGCTGGACCAGGATGTCGCCGGGGAGGAGTTCCACTGGCGAGACCGCCAGGCCATCTGATACCCCCAGCACTGCCCCATCGGTCGCCATCAGGTGGCCCATAATGGAGAAAGGTCGGATAACCGGTCCCTCTGTGACCATCCACCATGTCTCCACATCCAGAAGGGTGCCCTCCCACCTGGTATTCACACCCAGAAAGGATAGAGGCCCATTCAGAGGAATAGGAGGTTCTATATCCGCTCCTTCAAAAGTCACCAGGCTTTCTACAGCAGGTCGCGCTCCGGCGCTCTGGAAGGGAACTGAAGGGGGCTTCTCTTGTTCGTAGAGGACAAAAGCAGGAAACTCAGAGGTATACCAGTTCACCTCTGCTGAAAGCCGTGCTTCCTCCAAATGGCGGGCAATGAACCGATCCCGAGGCTCAGGGGTTGCAAACGGGGGAAACAGATATTCCCGATGCTCTACCAGGGCGTGATGGAAACTGTAAACGCCGAGTTTCGTTCCACCAGCGGGGTAAATCCACCCTGTTGTGCAGTCAAAATCCACCCTGCGCAAGCCCTGCTGGCCGAATGCAAATCTGATGGCCTCATCCGACAAAGGGGAGGCAGGGATCAAGCATTGAGCGATCCAGTCTAAAGGCGGCGGATCTACATCGTAGACGAAAAACGAATACCCGATTTCGGCTGTTGGCTGGATTTGGCGAAACCAGGCGTACATATCGGGACTTTCCGGCCAGCCCCGCTGGAGGGCAGTAATACTGATCACATACCGTCCGGGCGGGGGATGAAAAGGCGACTCCGGAGGAGCGGACGTCCCCGGAGGCAACGGTTCGTATAGAATGTCGTAGTAGGCGGGGACAAGGGAAAGGAAACTATAAGCCACTTTCGGGGTCGGTCCTGGGTGCTCCTCCAGGTATCGTCGGAGGGCCTTATAACCCTGCCCCCAATCTATATTGGAATCCACCAGGTAATAATGGCCATTCCGTGGGCCGCCGACCAGTTCGTTAAAGTAAGCAATTTCATAAGGGAACATCCGGATTGTCCCTGCGATATACCATGCTCCCAGAACTGCAGTGGCAATCCGTTTCCAACGGTATCCCGAAATGCTGGAGATCCAGGTGGACATTCCCCTTCCAATAGCCAGATATACGAAAGGGTGGATGGGAAGCATATGACGATACCCGATGTTCATCCCGCTGGTCATTGCCATCACGATATAGAGGGTCGGGAAGAGCCCCAATGCTACCAGTCGGCTGGGAGAAATGGAACAGCGCAAAAGAACAGCCCCGCTGACCCCCAGCGCCAGGAGCAAAGGGAGAGGGTTTTTGATCAGAAATGCAAGGGGGAAATACCACCACCACTTTCCGTATTTGTGCACACCGAGAGCAAAAACCCACCGTTTCTCCACACTGAGCGCCTGAGAGATCAACCCATTCCAGTAATCAGGAGCAGGATATGTACCGGGCAGATTCCCTACCGGGCCCCAGGTAAAAGCACATCCACTCCATAGGACCAGAAAGCTAACTGCTCCTGCTACTACCCCCTGGGCCAGCCAGAGGCGAAACCGTCCAGATCGGCGGATCAGTTTCCAAAAAATCATCAGCCCTGCTCCACCCGCCCAGAGGAGACCGTTTCCCTTTGCCAGCATGGCCAGGCCCAGAAGAGTTCCCATGGCAAGGGCCTTGCCCCAGGAAGGAGACTCTATCCATCGCCAGGTGATGTACAGGGCAGTCGTTCCGAAAGCAACGACACCCACGTCGCTGGTTGCCAGGCGCCCGTGAGCTATAAGGAGAGGATCAAAACAGAGCACGCCGAGAGATATGAGCCCGGCAGAAAGTCCCCATAGATGCTTTCCCCACCGAAACACCAACACTCCCAGAAGAAGTGTCAACAGGATGATCGGCATACGGGCAATCACTTCTGTCCGTTCCACGGGCATCAGGTGGGGCATAAACGCACACACAAAATTGCCGAAATGAGAGGCCCAGCCATCCAGTCGCTCCAGGGGAATATCTGTTTGATAGATGTGAAGTAAAGATGCTTCAAGAGAGGTGAGAAGAGGAGGGGGAGGCCCCTCCTGAGGTAGCATCCAGAATGCGGCCTTTCCCCGCGCCAGGAAGGCATATCCTGCGGCAATGTGGGCTGGTTCATCGACCGTAAGGGAAAGACATCGCGCTCCCACCAGCAGAACACCAAAAAGCCAGAGCAGGAGAAGCACTGGCAGGTAATTCCGAAAGTACCCTGGGGGACTCCACCGAACTCGCTGAAACATCGATCTGTCTTCCCAATCGTAACCCATTCCGGTTGGGTTATCGGATTACCAGCGGCAAATAGACATAAACCAGCGGCGGCACGCTGACCGTCACCTCTATCGGCGCGGAGACTTCGGTGACACAGGAGCCGCCCAGCAGCCGACGGGAAAGGGCCACAAACCGCACGGTTTGGCCATCCTGCAGACCAGGGATGACCGCGCGGTGATGGGTAACGGGAGTCACATCCAGCGAGGTGGCATCCGTAAAGGTCGGAGCCTTCATCACCAGCGGGAGATAAACAGTGAACGCCCCGGTGGGCGAAATCGGTGGGGAGGGCGGAGGGAGAATCTCGTACCAGACCTGCGTGGAGGCCGGAGCCAGGGTGTCCCATTCTATCACCAGGGTGTTCAGCACGGTGGACGTGACAATGTTGGTGATGAACCCGGAGGGTGTCCAAGAAGTGGGTTCGGGCAACCGGCCACCCG
>Ga0078972_1017470_pt1 | contig 10292 bp, 9 predicted proteins | sample YelNatPaOPGAMG01_FD_67568 | JGI IMG/M metagenome (GOLD analysis project Ga0078972, IMG submission 67568) | Hot spring thermophilic microbial communities from Obsidian Pool, Yellowstone National Park, USA - OP-RAMG-01 (SPADES assembly) (version 2) | ecosystem: Environmental > Aquatic > Thermal...
TAAATGTTCTCCAGAATTTAAATTTTTTTTACGCAGGCAAAATTTTTAAATTGCTGAAGTTCTCCTTTGATGAACTCGACTATACAACAAATCTAAGCAAATCAAAGGGGTTCAAATTAAATTTATTTAAAGGTTTGTCATAGAAATTTTCTTCAATAAGTGGACATAGTAAAAAACCAAAAAGAAAGCAAGTAAACCCAAAATCCCCAAAAATATCCAATAATGGGTAAAATGCACACCCGCATAGGTTATCCAAAAACAAATCAAAATTCCAGCCACTAATGGACCCCAGGACTTCCAAGTTTCAAGCTGTGTTTTTGAAGAATGAGAAAAATTAGCTTCGGAAGAGGATGAAGACTTTTCTTGAAGAACGGCGGGATTAAAAGCTTCTGTCCTTAGAGAGCTTTTTTCATTTATGACCAGGACAGGTGCCTCCCGGTACTTTTTTCTATGAAGTTTTTGAAAGAGTATTACTAATCCAAACAAAAATAGGCCAATAAAGTCAGTAATAATTCCCGGTTTTATTAATGTTACAGCAGCTACAAATAATAGTCCTTTCTCGACGGAATTACATGGGTGGAAAAGCCAGCCTTCTATGGCTGAGGCTAGGCATATGACTCCCAGGGTTGCTGTGGCCATGGCCCATAGAACTGCCAAGAGAGGACCTTCGAATAGAAGTTCTGGAGAATAAGCAAACATAAAAGGAATGATGTAAGAAGCAATTCCAATGCGCATTGCAATATATCCAGTTTTGACTGGGTTACCTCCAGAGATGGCTGCCCCAGCAAAGGCGGCCATGGCTACTGGAGGAGTTATGGCCGCAATTGAACCGAAATAAAAAGCAAACATGTGGGCAGCCATAGTCGTCATGCCCATTTTGATCAGTGCCGGTATGACCAAGATGGCCAAGGTTATATAAACTGCGGCGGGGGGCATACCCATGCCCAAAATATATGAAGCCAAGGCACTCAAAGCTAATCCTAACCATAGATAGCCATGGGAGGCTGTAAGTACGAGATCGGTAAAACGTTGGCCCACTCCTGTAATAAAAATGGAGCCAATAATAATACCACAAGTAGCGCAGGCAGAAGCAACCATAAGCGCAGATTTAGATCCATTTATAAAGGCATCAAGGAAATCCACAGGGTTCATGCGAGTTTCCTTTTTAACAAAGCTAATGGCAATAAGGCAAGCTAAACCAGCTAAGCAGGCCCAGACGACGCTATAACCAAGAGCAAATAGGACCACTATAACTAATAACGAAATAGCGGTGTATCCTCTCTTTATAAGCACTTCCCTCAGCTGAGGAAGAGAGCTTGCTGGGATGGGTTTCAATCCTATTCGCCGCGCTTCGAAGTGGACCATCATATATACAGAAAAGAAATAAAGGAGGGCAGGAACAAAAGCCGCCACACATACTGACCAATAAGGAATAGCCAAAAATTCGGCAATCAGAAAAGCTGTGGCTCCCATTACTGGAGGCATGATTAACCCACCTGTGGAGGCACAAGCTTCTACTGCTCCAGCATAATTAGGAGAATAACCGATTCTTTTCATCATCGGAATAGTGAAAGAACCTGTGGCCAACACATTGGCCACGGAGCTTCCCGAAATTGATCCAAACAAACCCGATGATATTACGGCGACTTTAGCCGGACCACCCACAGCTCGACCGGCTAAGGCTAAAGCTAAGTCAATAAAAAATTCTCCCGCTTTGGACTGTTGGAGGAAGGCTCCAAAATACATAAATAGGATGATATAGAAGGACATTACCTGCAAAGGAAGTCCAAAGATTCCATTGTTCTGCAAGAATATTATGTCAATCGCGGTGGACCAAGAATAAGGAGGACTATTGAAGATTCCGGGGTAAAAAGGACCAAAAATAACATTTAGCAAAAAAAATAAAGCCACTAATACAATTGGCCAGCCCATAGTCCGCCGGGCTGCTTCCAGAACTAATATTATTAAAATAGAGCCTAAAAAAATATCCCAGTCATTGGGCATCCCTGCGCGCATCTCCATTGTCCGCGGGTCCCAGTTGGCATAAAAGGATATCCCAATGGTTGCTAAAAAAAATAAAAGATCTATAAAGAAATAAAAGTTTAATGGATCTTTAAATGATCTCCTCTTTAAAGGAAAAAGAAGAAAAATCAAGCTCAAAACTATGCATAAGTGAGTACCTCCATGAACCCGAACATCTGATTGGCCAAATGTGGAAGTAGCCAGGTGATACAGAGCCAACATGACGCCAAGCCCGGCGATCATAATTCCTAAGATTAGTTTAGCAGAAAGTTCCTTTTCAGTTGCCAGAGATATCAAAAAAGATTTTTCTCCGGGACTTTCTATTTTAATCTCGGGATTTTTATCTAATAGCTCTTCAGATTTCTTTCCCATTTAACAATAATCTCTCTTTAGCATAATAAGAGCTTCTGAGCTAATTCAGAAGCCTAGATTTATTCTTAACCAATCTTTCGCTATTTTATAAAATTAATATTTTAAATTACTTTTTCAGAAGTCCTTTTTCTTCATAAAATTTCTTAGCTCCGGGATGGAGAGGAATAGCATTTCCTATGGGCATATTTTGGGGTTTTACCTTTAATCCCTCAGGAATGACTTCATTTAAGAGATCAAGATTCTTGGTAATGGCTACCAAAATTTTATACACAAAATCGGCGGACATATCTTTATGAGCGATTAGGCAATTAAGAGTTCCAATTCCATAATAGTCTTCATTTAATGATTTATAAGTCCCTTTTGGAACTAGGCATTTTATCCAACCAGGATACTTAGCTATGTATTCTTCAACTTTTAAGGGCATAAAATGAAACCCCGGATTTTGATCCACTTGTAAAATTCCAGCACTTCGATAAGGGTCCATGATCACGGCAATATCTAAATTTCCATCCTGCATCATATTGGCCATAGCTCCAATTCCTAAAAAACTTATTCTTCCACCTTTCTTCTGAAATTCCTCTAAGCTCATATTATAAAAAGCCAGCATCCGGTTAACATGAACCCAATGTCCTTGATGTTGTACGCTCATCCGGTAAGGTTTTTTATACAAATCAGGGAATTCTTTCAATTCTGGGCATTTATTGGAAACGATGAAATGAAGCATAGCAGGAAAAAGGGACATTACATGCCGGATGTCCGGTGTGGGTTCTTTGAAGGGCTCAATACCCTTAAAGGCCATGTCGGAAACTACAGTATGAGTGAAAGCAATATCCATCTTTTTTGTTTGCACTTGGAGGCAATTAGCCACCCCGCCCGCGCTTACCAACGCGCTCGATTTTATCCCTGGAAATTCTTTCTCAAAGATCTGGGCCAATTTTCCTGCATAAAGCAGCCAAGTGCCACCGATACTTGCCCCTCCAACCCGCAAGTACTGAACTTCTTCTTTGGCTAATACGGTTGATGTCATAAAAGTTATGGCCAAGCATATTAAAAATACAATGGTTAATAACTTCTTCATCTTATACCTCCTTTTCTTTTCCATTCTTATTATTTATTTTTACAACAAGCTAAATTTTCTCTTATCTTTCTACCAAATATTTCTATTTTCCCATTTCAGATAAGGCAGCATCAATTTGATTTTGCACCAGGCCCAAATTAGACTGAAAATCAAGTAAATTATCAATATCCTCTTCTTTAAGATACTGACGGACAATATGGTGCTTCTTTAGAGTTTCCCGAAATTCCTGCCCCGTATTCAAAACCGATTGAGCAATTTCTCTCATTAATGAATAAGCTGTATATCTTCCTAGCCCACGCAAAGCTAAGGCTGTGGCTATGATTTCAGAGAGGTTTAACCCTTTAAAAAGCTTGAGGTTCTCCAGCATACGTTCGGGATTAACAATCAAATTTTCACAGATATAGATCGCCTTCTGCAGCATCCCGGAAACAATTATAAAGGTTGAGGGGATTACTGATAATTCGATGGGCATCCGCCGATGGTCGCGTTCATCAAACCAGGTGCTATGCATGATAGTGGTCGCATTTCCGCGGATAACTTCGGCCAACCCGCATAGAATGTTACAACCATAAGGATTTCGTTTATGAGGAGAAGCTGTGCTGGCTACTTGGTCCTTCCCAAAAGGCTCCTGGAGCTCGCCAATCTCAGGTCTTTGGCGATTAAAAATTTCCATGGCTATATTCTCAATTGCATTAGCCACATAAGTTAGGTTTACAACGATCTCCATCAACCTCCGTCGAGAAAAGAGCATAGTTAGGTTTGATTCGTACAGGCCCAACTTCTCACAAACTTTTTTCTGAAAAGAGATTGCTTTTCCGGGGAAAAATTTTTCCAAAGAAAAAAGGTTACCAATGGTCCCCGTTGCTTTACCAATTAAATAATCTCGCTCTCCTTCTACCAATAGACGGCGACAATGATGTAATTCTAACGCCCAAGCCGCGGTTTTATAGCCAAAAGTGATTGGCCCTTCGTGTTGCCCAAAGGTGCGACTGACGCACAAAGTATTTCTATGTTTCTTAGTCAGGTCAACCAATACCGCTATTAATTGATCAATATCTCTCAGCACAATGGGCAAGGCCTCTTTTATCAACAGGGCCCAGGCAGTTTCATAATTGTCGATTCCCGCTGACCCCAGGCGAATAAGTTCTCTGGCTCCTTCTTCACAAACTTCCGCTAAAGCGCTGAGTTGCGCAGCAATATCTAAACCTTTGGTTTTAGCTAATTCCGCAACACGTGGAACTTTTACATAACCACCGGTGGCCTTTCTCTTAATCTCCTCCGCCGCCTTATGGGGAATAATTCCCATTTCAGCTTCTACTTCCGCAATGGCGGCGTCCACGGCAAGCCATTTTCTGATCAGATTTTCTTCATTGAATACCGCCCGCATTTCGGGAGTACCATAATCATCTCGATAAAGCAACATGTCGATAGGATGGCTATGGGTTGCTTCCATCTTTCCTCCATAGAACACTATTGGGTCATAATTTGAATTTCTTATATTTGCGAATAAAACTTGCTAATCCACCTTCATCCAATAGGGAGACCATAAACTCAGGCATTGGATTAATAAAAATTTTTTTTCCGTTAGTTTCGTTGAATACTTCTCCTTGTTTCAAATTAATCGTTAAAAGGTCACCCTCATTAATCTGATCCGTATCGCATTCTATTAAAGGCAGGCCCAGATTAATGGCATTGCGATAGAAAATACGGGCGAAAGTTTTGGCCAAAACGGCCGCAATTCCGCCGGCCTTAATTATCTTAGGTGCGTATTCGCGCGAAGAACCGCAACCAAAATTTTTTCCGGCCACAATAAAATCTCCGGGCTGCACACTTTCATAAAACCCTGGCCGAATATCTGCCAGCAAATGCTTGGCCAATTCCCGATAATCAAGAGTTTGCGTGCGGTGCCGACTACTCATTATGTAGTCGGTATTAATATGATCGCCAAATTTATGCGCTCTTCCTTTAAGTTCCATATTTCACTCCATTTAAGCAAGATACTTGCGCGGATCAACGATCTTACCTTCTAAAGCTGCGGCCGCGGCCGCCGCAGGCGATCCCAAGAATATATTCGCTTGGGGATTACCCATTCTTCCCTTAAAATTGCGGTTGGCTGTGGATAGAACATTTTCTCCGTCAGCGGGAATCCCTCCATGAACCCCTACACACGGGCCGCACCCAGGGGGCAAAACCATCCCTCCCGCTTCAATCAACTTAGCCAATATTCCTTTGGCCATAGCTTCGAGCAGTACTTGCCGAGAGGCGGGAATAACTATTAATTTCATACCTCTGGCAATATGCTTCCCCTCCAAAATAGACGCGGCTAATTCCAGATCCTCCAATCGGCCATTCGTGCACGTCCCGATCACTACTTCGTGGATAGGAGTACCAGCAACTTCTTTTAAGGGGACCACATTATCAACCTGATGAGGTTTGGCAATCTGCGGTTCTAACTTATTTACGGAGATTTCTAAAATCTGGCTGTAATTAGCATCCGCATCCGCCTTTACAGATTGAATTTCTTCCTGATCACCCCGCTGCCGGAGCCACTGCCTGGTTATTTCGTCTACTTCCATAATGGCTGCTTTGGCCCCCATTTCGATGCCCATATTACACATGGTAAACCTGCTGGCCATGGAAAGGGACGAAATTGTTTCTCCCGTAAATTCTACAGCTTGGTAATTTGCTCCATCTTCGGTTAGTTTTCCAATTATAAATAAGATTATATCCTTGGCAAAAACTCCGCGAGGCAAATGACCCAAAAGAATAATTTTTATCGTCTCCGGAACCTTAAACCATAGCTGACCCGTAGCCATAGCCGCAGCCGCATCAGTGGAGCCAACCCCTGTGGCCAAGGCATTTAAAGCACCCGCCATGCAAGTATGGGAATCTGTACCAATAACCACTTGGCCAGGTCTTACCTCTTTCTCCACTAAGAGCTGGTGACAAATTCCTTCACCTGCTCCATACAGCCTGATTCCCCACCGGTGGGCAAACTCATTCATTTGCTTTTGCATCTGGGCATAATTTCGGGCTGGGGTGGGCACAAGATGATCGGTCATAAAGCAAATTTTCTTTGGACGAGGCAAGCTAACCTCTCCCATTTCAGTCAGCGCTTCCAAAGCCATTGGACCTAATGAATCATGAGCCATAATTACGTCAATATCGGCAACCACAAGTTTTCCAGCCTTGGCTTCTGTCCCTGATTTCTCCGCTAAAATTTTTTCCGCAATCGTTAAACCCATAAATTATTCCCTCGTTTAATTCACCTTATGGTCTTGTTGTACTCTGCGCCAGGAGTAAGAACGATATTCCAATATTCTCCAGATCCTTTAATGAACCGATAATTATGGTTCAATCCCGGGGGGATTCTAACTGTTTTGGGCGATTCAATTCTGTGCCATTCATCCCCTAATAAAACTTCCACCACGAGTCCGCTCATATCTGGATTATCACCCTTGAAGATAAATAAACTTTCATATTCATGGGAATGAGGCTCGATATGCATCTCCGGATGGTCCACATTTTCCACTTTGCGCATGATTACATAAATATTTCCCTCGGGATTATTCCGGTGATCAGAAAAGACATATCTAGTTCCTGGGCCTTCTTTATGTTTGATCAACTCGGTGGCACTTCTGGCCACGACGTCTAAGATTAAGTTTTTCATCTCTTTTGCCTCCTTAAAATTCTAAAAAACTATTATGTTATCTTCTCTTAACTTAGCTATTTCTTCCTCGCTTATGCCCAGTGACCTTAAGATCTCCGGGCCATCCTGCCCTACTTCCGGCGGATCATTGCGTAATCCAAAATCGTAATCATCGATTCTTACGGGAATACGCGGCAATTTTGTTTTCACCTTTTTATTGAGGGTTGTTTCTAAAAGACCCCCTCCCTGATTGAGCTGCGGATCTTCAAAAAGATCTTCAGGCTTAGCTATGGGAGAAAAAGGTATCTCCGCTTCTTCACATAGCCTAAATAACTCCTCTTTGGTGAGGGTCTTAAATACCTTCTGCAGTTCTGGAATAAGCCATGATCTCTGAGCAGCTCGATCATTATTGGTCGTCAACCTCGCATCCTGACTCAAAGCTTCCAGTTTAAATACTTCACAGAAGCGCTTCCATTGTCGATCGCTGGTGACTCCTATAAAGACCATCTCTCCTTCTTTGGTCTCAAATTTATCATAAATGGCCCAAGCGCTTACGCGGTTGGGAAAAGGGGGCAAAGGCTTTCCCGTGAGGGCAGTCACCGCCATATGTTGTCCCATTAAGAAAGCTGTCGCCTCAAATAGCGTGGCCATTACTTTTTGCCCTTGGCCGGTTCGCTCCCGTTCATAAAGTGCGGTCAAAATCGCTACGGCTCCGAAGGTTCCCCCCAAAATATCTATTACGGAAGCTCCGGCACGCAGAGGCTGCCCTAAGGGGCCGGTCATGTACGCCAAGCCGCCCATCATCTGGACTACTTCATCAAGAGCAGGCCTCTTTTCGTATGGCCCAGGCATGAACCCTTTCAAGGCACAGTAGATTAGGCGCGGATTAAGATGAGACAGTCTCTCATAAGCAAAGCCTAATCTTTCGATTGTTCCCGGAGCAAAATTCTCAATAAAAACGTCCGCCGAAATGACCAGTTTATTTAAAATTTCTTTACCCCGGTCTGCTTTAAGGTCGAGGGCGATACTTTTCTTATTGCGGTTCAAAAAAGGAAAAAAACCTAAACCAAAACCTTTCAGCCGCCGTGTTTCATCTCCTTCGGGAGCCCGTTCTATTTTTATGACTTCGGCCCCCATATCCGCTAAAATTAACCCACAAGTCGGACCCATGACTGCATGGGAAAGTTCTAAAACCCTTATCTTTGAAAGAGGAAGAGTGTTCGTTAAACTTTTCATAAATAACCCTCTTTTTTATTTTGAAAAATCTTTTTCTTTTTGATCAACATACCCTAACATTTCGGATATGCGCTTTGCGGTGGCCATTAAAATTTTTAAATGCTGCACGTTATGTTCGCGAGAAAAACGGCTAATCGGACCGGCAATACTCAGACTCGCGCAAATTTTGCCCTCGTGATTAAAAATGGGCGCAGCCAAGGCGGCCACCTCAGCATCTCTTTCTCCAAAACTAAAAGCATACCCATCTTGACGTATTCTCTCTAATTCTTGGAGAAGCAGCTTCGGATTCTTTATGGTATGAGGAGTTAACTGTTTTATGTGTTTCCTGGTCAACACTTTCTTGCGAATTTCTTCTGGGCCAAAAGCCAGTAATACTTTGCCTCCCGCTCCCGCATAAAGCGGCATCCGTTGTCCTTCAACTATGTTATATCTAATGCTGTAGGTCCCTTCTTCTCGCGCCACACATAATCTATTCAGCCCATCAATGACGAAAAGAGAAGCCGATTCTCCTGTTTCCTGCGCCAGATATTTCATCGCGGGCCGGGCCAAAGAGATGAGATCATTGCTTTGCTCGTAAGATCTGCTCAAGGATATTATTTTGGGACCCAATTTATACTGCCCTGTCTCGGCCTCGTAGAGCAAATAACCTTTGGAAATGAGCGTTCCGCACAGGCGCATAATGCGACTTTTCTGCAATCCCGTAAGCTCACTAATTTTTTTGAGGGAGAGCTGAGGCTGTTTTTGAAAACATTCCAAAATATCCAGGGCCTTAAGAACGGCCTCTACATGTCTTTTCGCTTCTTTAGGTACTTCTTGCATATCACTCGTCAGCATTAACCTTTAGGACCCGCGCCATTTTCCCGGGCAGAGGTCGTCCTAAAATTTTTTCTAACTCGGCGACGACTTCAACCATCTTTTGCAAATCCAGGCCTGTTTCTACGCCCAGCGCCGCAAACATATGGGCCGCATCCTCGGTGGGCACATTTCCTGCTGCTCCTTCGATAAAGGGGCACCCCCCCAAACCTCCGGCACAAACATCGAAAATATTTACTCCTTCTTCATAAGCCACGAACATATTGGCTAAACCTAAGCCGCGGGTATCATGCAAATGTAAAGAAATCTTTACCCGGGGCAGGTTCTTCTTCACTAGGCGCACGAGGGAGCGCACTTGGAGCGGCTGGCCCATACCAGTGGTATCCGCCAGGTTCAATTCATCAGCGCCAGCTTGCACCATACTTTCGGCAGCGCTTAAAACCTTTCCTTCGGCAATTCTTCCTTCATAAACACAACCAAAGGCGCATTGCACACCAGCCCGAACGGTTAACCCTCTCTTTTTAGCTTGCTCAATCAAACTCACCATTTCTTTTAAAGCTTCGGCGCTCGTCCGATTCGTATTTCTTTGGCTATGACTGTCGCTGGCGGAAATGGACATACTCACATGAGCTAAGCCACTGCTCAAAGCTCTCTCTAATCCTTTTTCATTTAGAACTAAAGCGGTTAATAAAGGTTTCGGGTTCGATTTTAATAATGCTTTTATCAGGGCATCCGTGTCTGCCATTTGCGGAACTAACTTGGGATGCACGAACGAACCTACCTGAATGCGGGGAACATTTGCTTCAGCTAAAAGTTGAAATATGCGCATCTTTTCTTCCAGAGAAAAGATGCGGTTCTCCATCTGGAGCCCATCTCGCAACGTTTCGTCCTCTAAAAAAACCTGGGGTGGCCTGACCATTTAAGTTCTACCTTTTAGAATTAAGTTCTAATTTTATTTTTTATCAAGCTTGCCTCTTTATGTCAAGAAGAATTTTAGATATCTCGTAATCCCTCACTGAAGGGTGGGTTAAATATAAAAAAAATTATATCTTGTCATTTCGTAGGGCCAGCTTTTATGGCTGGCCAATTTCGCTAATGGTTTGCCTCACAAATCTAATCTAT
>Ga0078972_1017472_pt1 | contig 10291 bp, 7 predicted proteins | sample YelNatPaOPGAMG01_FD_67568 | JGI IMG/M metagenome (GOLD analysis project Ga0078972, IMG submission 67568) | Hot spring thermophilic microbial communities from Obsidian Pool, Yellowstone National Park, USA - OP-RAMG-01 (SPADES assembly) (version 2) | ecosystem: Environmental > Aquatic > Thermal...
AGCGGCGAGTTTCCCCCTCATACCGCGAATGCGGGACACCCCTCTCCCCCGGTGGGGGAGAGGGCCGGGGTGAGGGAGCGCGGTTCATGGGGAGCACCCGCGGCTCGCGGGTCGTCGTCGCCGGCCCGGCGACGACCTGCTGGTCCAAAGGTTCAGATCGCTCGAGCTTCAACGTCGCAACCGTAGGCTGAAGTGCTCGGCGAGCCGCCGAGCACGGCCCGCCAGCGGCGTGCGCTCCCAAGCTTGCCCGGACCGGCTCGGGTCGAAGGGCCAGCAGCGCAGTTTGGCAAACTGCTGTGTCGCCGACTGGCAGTCGGCGGGCACGTAGCCGCCGACGGTAGCCGCCGACGTAAGGAGGCGGGGTGCTTGTCAGGAGGAGTGAATTCATCCGCCTTGTCACCTCGGCGGGTGCGACGGGGCGGCTGTCGGCTGAAGGACTTTTCGGATTGGGCGTCCGTGTCCCGGCAGCCCGTCCGTCTTCCGCGGCAGACGACGGGGCAGCCTGTTCTGGCCCCTCTTGACGATGGCAAGGTTCCACAGACAAAAAACGGGTGCGGCGTCGCTTCTTGAGTGGCGATGCCGCAGAATAGGCGTCATGGCTGATGGGCTGGACCAGGCGGAGTGGCGGCGCTGGGTCGAAGCGCATGGACCCAAGCTGCTGCTGTTTGCGCGGCAGAAAGCCCGATGCGAGGCCGACGCCCAGGATCTGGTCCAAGAAGCCGTGGTCGAGTGCTGGCAGCGGTCCGGCACCAGTCCGCCGCCTTTGCCGCTGGTCTTTGCCACGATCCAGCGCCGGGCCATTGATCGGGCGCGGCAAGAGGACCGCCGGGCCCGCCGCGAGCTGGCCGTGGCCGCGGACCAGTCGCAGCCGTGGTTTGAACCGGACTTGGAGAATCGCGAGTTGAGCCAAGCCATCCAAGCCGCCCTGGCGGCCTTGCCGACCGAGCAGCGCGAGGTAATCACGCTGCGGGTGTGGGGCGAGCTGACCTTTGCCGAGATCGCCCAGGTGCTGGGCATCCCGGCCAACACCGCCGCCTCGCGCTATCGCTACGGCTTGGCAACACTGCGCAAGCTGACGCAACAGGTGCTGACATGATCGAGCCAGACAACGAAGTGTTCGAAGCCGAGCTGCGCCGTTTGAAGCCGGCCCGGCTGCCCGCCGCGCTGCGGGCACGGCTTGACCAAGCTGGGGCCGAGGCACTCGGCCAACCAGTGCCAGCCACAGAGCCAACGACGGGCTGGCAATGGTGGTGGCTGAGGCTGCGTTGGCTTGCTCCGGCGGCTGCCGTCGGGTTGGCGGTGATGCTGGGGGTGACCCGGATTCATCGCGAGCCAAGCAGAGCTGCGCACCCGCCGGCTCCGGCTGCGCCGGCGCTCCACGCCAACGAGGTGGTGATTGACCGCACGTTGCTCACGGCGTTTGACGCGCTGGCCACCCTGCCGGACGGCGAGCCGGTGCGGCTGCGTTGTCGGCATTGGATCGAGTCGGTCACCCTGCGCGATTCAGCCCGCGGCATCGAGGTCGAACAGCGCGTGCCGCGGCTGGAAGTGGTGCCGATCAGCTTTGAAACGTACTAGACTGCAAGCGACGAACCGATGGAGTCGAAGCCTATGAAACAGAGCAACACAGTCCAAATCGCCACGCTGGCTTTGGCCGGCTGGCTGGGAACAGGTGTGCTGTGCGCCGCTGGGACGTCCAGCCCGGCTGCAGACCGGAGTGGCGGCGACCGCGCCAAAAGCGAGACGCGCGCCGTCGTCGAAGTCCGGGACAGCACCCAAGCCGATTCGACCGATAAACAACGGGCCTGGCTGGGCGTGGCTGTGGAAGAAGCGCCGGAAGCCCTGTCCGCTCAACTGGGTTTGGAGCCGGGCGTGGGGCTGATGGTGCTGCAGGTCAGCCCGGACAGTCCGGCGGCCAAGGCGGGTTTGAAGAAGAACGACGTGCTGGCCGAGCTGGCCGGACATGCACTGGCGCATCCGGCCCAATTGCGGCGCTTGGTGCAGGCCCGCCAACCCGGTGAGACCGTCGAGCTGGTTTTTTACCGGGCTGGCAAGCGTCAGAAGGTCTCCGTCACGCTAGACAAAGCGCCTGCCTCAACCGGACTTGGGGAGGACTGGGAGGCCATCGAGAAACCGTTGCGCGAGTGGCAACGGCAGTGGCGCGACCTGGGCTGGGGCGACTTGTGGCGCGACTTCGCCAAGCAATTCCGCGAGCAGTGGGGCCGGTTCTCGACCGAAGGCAGCGACAAGATCCGCAAGGAAGTCGAGCGCAGCCTGGACCAAGCCCGCCAGGCCTTGCAGGAGGCCACCCGGCGCATGAGCAACGCTCAGCCCAGAATTCAGGGTGAGATCGAGCGCAGCATCGAACAGGCCCGCAAGGCCCTCGAAGAGGCGGCGCGCCAGATGAGTAATGCTTGGAGGTCGCTTCCACGGCCCGGTGGCCCGCTGAAGGACCTGCTCAAGGGCGGCGTGAGCGTGGACAAGAACGCCTCGGTGGTGGTGCGCACCCAGGGCGAGACGGTCCGCAGCATCGTCAAGGCCGACGACCAGGGCACGGTGGTCATCGTCGGCCCGCCACTGCGCCTGACCGCGCATGACAAGGACGGCAACCTGCTCTTCGAGGGCGAAATCGAAACGCCCGAACAGCGCGCCAAAGTGCCGCCGGAAGTCTGGAAACGCGTCGAACCGCTGTTGGACGAGTCCCCGTCCGCGCGTCCGTCCCGCAAGACGCAACCGGGCCGGCGTTCAGTTAAGCCGGACCAGACGCTCTGAGGGCGGCCGGCGGCCGCAGCCAAACCGCGCCCAGGCCTGCGCATCCGGCAGGTAAGCCTCGCCACCGGACAACAATTCGAGTTGCCGGCCTCAAAATACGCTGTTTGGTGTCGAGGAGCCGGCCTGGGAATCAAAGGATTTGTGGTTTCGTGGCACGATTCTTACCCGCGAAGCAACGACCGAATAAATGCCGTGCGACCTCACAGGCGAATAGCTTATGGAGACAAGCTGTGCGCCAGGCTGCGCTGGACTCAAGGCCTCGGTCAGGCCAGCCGCGCCAGGAAAACCCCTTCCTGACCTTCGGGGTCGAGCCATTGGTTAACCACCTTCATGCCGTAGGCGGCCAGGGTCCTGTGGGCCAATTCGGGTGTGTAGCGGTAAGACACGAACACCTGCACTGACTGGCCAGCAGACCACTGTGCCTTTTCGGCGCCCAACTCAAGAGTGCAGTCCCGTTCCAGCAGAAATCCGGCGGTGATGCGCCGCAACGGGGGCGCAGTCGGGTCCGGCTGCACACTGAACTGGAGGCGGCCATCGGCCTGGCTAACACCCAGGTCGCCCAAGAAACTCAGCAGCCAATCGCGGGTAAGCGGGTTATCGTATTGGGGCAGCACAGCCGCTACAGCAGCCGGATAGTCCGGTCCGTTGACCAAGTTGGCGCTCAACACTAACCAGTCGGTACCTCGCAGCAGTGCTCGGAGCCGCGGGAATAACGATCCGGGTTGGAAGCTAGGCAGCAGGCCGAAACAGGTGACGCACCGGATCGAGCCGGCTGGTTGGATCGACTCGAGGCACCAAGGCAGATCTTCAGCCTGAGCTAGGTCAGCTACCCAAGCCTGGCAGTAGTCGGGCGGCACCAGTCGCAAAGCTGCACCCCGGGCCGTCAAAGCCAACGCTAAGCTGGCATCCAAGGGCGCGTAATAAACGGAGCAACCGGCTTGACTGAGCTGCTCGATTAGCAGGACGTCTTTGTAGCCGTCGCCGCAGCCCAGCCCCAGCACATACACCGCTTGGCCGCGTAAATGCCGGGCCAAGTCGGTGGCCGCCTGCTCATACAGTCGGGCAGCGCCTGTTTGGCGTCGCGCTGGGGACAGCGCCCGGTGCAGTTGCATCCATTTGTGGGCCAGCTTGACCGAATCGTAGAGGAACTTGGCTGCAATCTGTCGGCTCTGGATCGAGTGCAGTAAATCCTGCTGGACACGCTCGGGGAATTGGCTCGGATGCACCCACACCAGGACTGCGGAACTGGACGGTTCAACCCGGTGCACCCATGCCTGTGGCTGGCCAACAGAACCCGGTCGAGCCGAGCTAGCCTGCGTCGGAAGCGAGGCAGACGAGTCTGGATTACATTGGCTCACTGGCCCAGCATGACGTTGCATCGCAGCCCATGCAAGGCAATGGGGCCAGAGCGACAAGCCCCGCCTGGACGCTCGATGGCGTCATCCGCCATGTCCACCAGCTCCGCCGCCTTATGGCGGCGGCTACGCGATGGATCGGTTTGGCCCGCCGGCTTACGCTGGCGGCTACGAGATCGCTGTGGTGCCCCTTTGTAGCCGCCGACCTAAGTCGGCGGAGCCATCCAGAAGGCCACCAAGTCCGCCGCCTTACGGCGGCGGCTACGGGATGGATCGGTTTGGTCCGCCGGCTTAGGCTGGCGGCTACGAGATCGCTGCGGTGCCCCTCTGTAGCCGCCGACCTAAGTCGGCGGAATGGTCTGGCGGATTCGCCCCAGTCCGCCGCCTTACGGCGGCGGCTACGCGATGGATCGGTTTGGCCCGCCGGCTTACGCTGGCGGATACGAGATCAGCGCGGTGCCCCTTTGTAGCCGCCGACCTAAGTCGGCGGAGCCATCCGGAAGGCCACCAAGTCCGCCGGCTCACGGCGGCGGCTACGGGATGGATCGATTTGGTCCGCCGGCTTACGCTGGCGGCTACGAGATCGCTGCGGTGCCCCTCTGTAGCCGGCGACCTAAGTCGGCGGAATGGTCTGGCGGATTCGCGCCAGTCCGCCGCCTTACGGCGGCGGCTACGGGATGGATCGGTTTGGTCCGCCGGCTTATGCTGGCGGCTACGATTGAGTCCTGATCTTCGGCCGCGCCGCCCTAGCGCCGGCCGAGCTTGCCGGCTGGGCTGGCTGGAGCTTATGGCCGGCGTTGGCCAGTGGACAGGCTACTGCCGGGCAGCACCACGTCGTTGGGCGGCTTGCCTGTGGCAGGCCTTGTGAAAGTCTGGCCGTAAGGGGTGTAGCCTGGCACAAAGCCGCCGTGGCTCAGGAAAAACTGGTCGTTTTCGATGCCCATGAACCGGTCAAGTCGATTGGTTTCGCCGGTCGGGTCATGGCTAAACCGGGCGGTGGTCAGTTCCAACCATTCACCAGTGTCAGTGCGGATCCATTGATTACCGTAAAGAGCTTTGCGGCGCAAATGGCCGTTTGCGCCGCCGAAGTTCTCGCTGAAGCTGTAGAGGCCACGCAGCCAGCCGCCGTCTTGGGGCGCTAGCCAACTGGAGATCAGCACCCACTGATTCTGCTCGGGATGAAAATAGTAGCCCGAGTAGATGGTGAACGTGCGGTTGGTCGGCTGAGCTGTCACGATGAACCGCTGTTTCTGGCCGGTCTGCCACAGGCATTTGAGGTGACTATGGCCTCCGGTGCCTTCGTGGCCGAAATCGGCGGCATACACTCCTGGGCCCTTGGCCAGGAGCTGCACCCGATTGGTCTCGGGCACCCTGCGGCGGTCCACAGGTTCATTGCCGCTGTCCCATACACTGAAGATGATCCGGCGTTCAGTCGGGCTGTTGACCTGCATGCCGAAGTAACCCCGGTGCCAACCGCAGGCCATGTAATAGCTCCAGATCGGGTCTTCCAAAGCCGTCACCTCGCAATAAAACGCGGCCACCCGCACACCGCGTGGCACTGGATAAAACAGATGCACCGAAGCGGCATTGCGCCGCGGCTCCAGGTTAAAATGCGCCTGCTCGACCGCCGGCCCGGCTAACCACAGGGCGTCCAAATCGCCTGCAGGCTGGCCAACCGGATTACGCGATTCGAGCATGAACCGGTGATAGCCCGTGGTGGCAATCTGGAACGAGCCAAAATCCAGTCGCACCAGGTTCGTGCCTGAGCCTTGAGCCACTGCTTCATGGCTCTGACCGGCCACAGTCAGACACAGCCTCGATCTTCCGCGGGCTGGCAACCGCAGTGTGACCGCTGCATCCAGTCGCCCGGTGGCATTGAGCTGGCCGAACCACAACACCCGAATCGCTGGGTTGGTCCAGCCAGTAATACCGGACCGAGCTGACACACGCGCGCCGTTGACATCCGGCTCCAAGTAAGCCGTAAACGCCGGTACGCGAATCTCGCCCGGATCAGCCGCGGCCACCAGCACCAGCCCAACTAACCCCAAGGCCAAGCCGCCTGCCCAGCCACAGCGCGTCCGCGTGAGCATGGGCAGGCAGCTTCGCCAAAAACTGCGGCAGGGGCGGCCCCGGCCCCAACAGAAACAGTGGTGCATCGGCGTAATCACAATGGAGCTCATTCCTGTTGGCGCGGAGCTCGGACTGGCTTGAGCGGTCCCGACGCAGGCGCTCTCTTGCCCATGCGCTCCAGCCGGCCCGGCCTGAAATCCATCAGGCTCTCCAGGAAAAACTCGATCATGCGGTCGCGTGGGATGGAAGTGTGGCCTTGGTCTGGCCCCACTTGCACCTCAAAACTTTTGCCCACTTTCTGGAGTGCCTGGATGAGCTGCAGGGCATTGGCTGGATGCACATTGTTGTCGCCGGTGCCGAACCAGATCAGCAGCCGGCCCTGGAGATTGGTGACATACCGCAGTACGCTGGCAGCCTCGTAGGCTGCCGGCGCCTCTTGCGGCAAGCCCATGTAGCGTTCGGTATAGATCGTGTCGTAGTTGCGGAAATCCGTCACAGCCGAGCTAGCGCAGGCGGCCTGGAACAGCTCGGGATACCGCAACAAGCACAAGGCCGACACCGTGCCGCCATAAGAAGTGCCGAAGATGCCCACCCGGCTCCGGTCCACATACCGCCGCTTACCCAAGGCGCGAACCCCAGCAGCTTGGTCGTCCACCTCGACCTGGCCCAGCTTTTGGTAGATGGCATCCAGGAACCGTTTGCCTCGGCCACTAGCACTGCGTGCGTCCAGCCGCGCCACCAGAAAGCCCAGCTCAGTCAGGGGGTCGGGCAACGTGAAGGTCTCGCGCACCGCCACTGTGCCCGGCCCGGCATACACGTCAATCAAAAGCGGATAGCGACGGCGCGGGTTGAAATCGGAAGGGAAATGCAGCAGGCCATCCAGCTCGGTCACACCGTCGCCAGCTTTGAAGCTGAACCGTTCGACCGGCCTGAGGCCCAGTTGGTAGAACCGGGTCGTGTCACTGCGGGCCAACTCGGCAATCCAGCGGCCGTTGGCATCCCGCAAGCAGGTCACTGGCGGAATATCATGCGTCTGGGCCACATCAATGAAATGCCGACCGTCCGGCGCCATATCCACTGTGTGGTGGAAGGCTGGGTCGGTCAGCCGCACATCGCCGCGGCCATCCAGGCTGACGCGGTGCAGTTGGAGTTTGGCGGGATGATCGCCACTGCGCGCGGTGTAGTACAGTAAGCCGGCCTGTTCATCCACCCGCACAACATCGACCACCTCGAACGGATGCGCCGTCAAAGTGGCCAACAGCGTGCCGGCCCGGTCATAGAGGTAGAAGTTCTTCCAGCCGGTCCGTTCGGATGCCCAGATGAACCGGCGGCCATCCGACAGCCAATGGCAGGTGGGCCGGTTCTCGGTCCAACTGGCCAGCCATTGTTCGGGCACCAGCACGCGCACACGGCCTGAGGCTGCGTCTGCGGCGCACAGTTCCATGGTGTTTTGCCGGCGGTTGGTCCGGTGGAACAACAGCTCAGCGCTGTCCGCGGTCCACGAGACGCCATAGACGTAGTGCCCGAGCACGTGGTTGTCGAACGGCGCGCCAGTGCGTACATCCACGGGCACGATGCTTTTGGTGTCCAGATCGTAAATGAAAATGTCCACCACTGGATTGGGCGTGCCGGCTTTCATATACGGCTCGGTATCCAGCCGGTCCTGCACCTTGGTCTGGTCCAGGATCAGGTAGTAATCCTGCACCTGCGTTTCATCGAACCGATAAAACGCGAGCTTCCGGCTGTTGGGGGACCACCACAGGGCGGTGTCTTGGTCCAGTTCTTCGCCATAGACCCAGTTGGCGGTCCCGTATTTGATTCGGGCTGCCAAACTGCCATTGGTTGTGATGGGGATTGGATTCGAGCCAGATGCGTCCGCCAGCCACACATTGGCATCGCGGTAAAACGCCATCCACCGGCCATCCGGTGAGGGTGCATTGGTGTATTGGCGTCCGCGTTCAGGCCGGGGCTGCGGCGGCACCCGCCGGGCTCGGCTGGGTTCAGACCCGGCTCGGCCCGTGCGGCCAGGCGCATTGGTCGGGGTTGGCAATTCTTGCACAGTGCGGCTGGGGATATCGAAGCGATAGCGTTTACCGTCTTTGCGGTATTCGAATGCCTGGCCGCCATTGGTCCAACTGACCGATAGCACCCCCAGCTTGACGGCCTGAGGGATCTCGCGCCGCATCCTTTCATACCGCGCATAGCGCGGGAAAAGCTTCAGATGATCCTGAGCCCAAGCAGCCGACCCGGCCCACAGTGCCGCGGCGCACCAAGCTATCAGCAGCCAGGCCAGCCGTATTCGGGCCCGAAACAAGCCAAGGTGCAGCGCCGGCAACCGACTCTCCTCATCCAGCCCGTCAACATAGGCTAAAGAAGCGTTTTCAGACATTGGGGGGAGCCGCTGGTCTTGTCGGTTGTTTAACTCAGGGGGCGGTGTAGCCTGTGTGCCATTGCAGCTTTGGCCGGGCCACCGGTGGCGGCGTTGCTTGGATCGACCCACCTGCGATCCAGCGCCACAAACTTCTCCCCGAGGCGCTCAAAACCCAGGCCCACGCACTCACCATCACACCCTGGCGCCCCAATCGGTTTGGCGAAGCCCAGGGTCACCAACTCAGCCCGTAACGAGACAGCGGACATCATGGGCGGCCAATGTGCGCTCGGTCTGGCCCAGACGCAACTATCCGCAGCTCAGTCACCAGGGCAGGGATTGCGCCCGTGACCTACGCCAGGCTCGAACTGCGCCGGGCTTCTATTGCCAGCAACCTTGCAACGCCCAGTGTGGAATCTCGAAGCACCAAGCGCGAAATCCGAAACAAATCCAAAGGCACAACACAGCGAAATTCAAAACGGCCACACCACCGGAGGCTACTCACCCCACCGTGGCCAGTGGATCGCACCGGTTCGGCCGTCGGGCGCCATATCGATTTGGAGGGCCGACTTTGATGTCGGTCCTCGAAGTTCGAGCGATTTGGTCCCCGAGGTGCGCCGGCATGGGTAGCACCGGCCGCCGGCCAGTCGGTTCCGGCGCCCCGCCGAAACGACCATCCCGGCGCCGCCAAACTACCAGACCGCTCCGCGCTGGTGCACCCGCCAACCCCTGCCCAGTGGCCTTTGGAGTCTGGCGGCTTTGACGGCGCTCTCACTTGGCCATGCTTGTTGTCGGGCGGGCCTCGGTGTAAGCCCGGTCGCCCCGGTGCCTCGGAGGTTGTTTGGAGATGAACTGGGGCGGCCCGTTTACCCAGGGCGGCGCTGCGCTTGCCCTGGGCTGGAATACTGCCGCCCCGTTGGACCGGCTCGACCTGGGTAGCACCGGCCGCTGCCTGGTCCGTTTCGGCGCCCCCCGAAACCACTCACCAAGGGCCCGCTTCCCAATCCGCAAGTTCAAAGCTCAGACCCCACTCCAGCTCCGAGCTTCGAGCCCCAGCTCCTGACTCCCTGCGCCATGCTCCGTGTCCCATGCCTATGCTCCATGCTCGATGCGACACGCTCGGCTTCGCACAGCGCCAGCAAGGAGGCACACTCCTGCGCCTGCGAAGGCGTCCACACAGCGGGGTGCAAGTCCCCGCCAGGCCGACCGTTCACTGGCCTGGAACCGAAGGCGACTGCCCCGTGGCAACACGGGGTGGAGGGCTTCCGGAGGTGAACGACCCGTCCGTAACAACGTGACATGACTGACGTCACATATTGAACCCGATTCGGCCGCGCCGACTGGCCAGCCTGGCAGCACTGGGCCAAAGGCCACCCATGCAAAAGGTGTTTTGCATGGGAACCCAAGCCCGGGCCATGACCCAAGTGGGAGATGTTCCCTCTGCCTGCGGGCAGGGTTTTCTGGCTTGCGGCCACCAGCAGACAGGAAGCGGCAACGGGCGCAAAGGCTGGGGCTGGGGGGCGAGGTGGTTGGGGACGGAAGGGTGGGAAGTGTGGACGAGATAAGCAGGGAGACCCGTCGGGACCAGAACGGTGTTCATGGCCCAGGAGCCCGAAGAGCCGCCCGGCGGGAGTCAGAGCGTCCGTAGTAGCGATGAAGCGGGGTAATGCCCGTGGAGCCAAGGGACGCAGGGAAGTGGAGGCGTGAAGTCTATGACGAATGACGA